>Ga0183100_1000129_pt1 | contig 98954 bp, 100 predicted proteins | sample Biomet2_FD_127789 | JGI IMG/M metagenome (GOLD analysis project Ga0183100, IMG submission 127789) | Microbial communities from bioreactor (seeded with anoxic lake sediment) at LBNL, California, USA - Biofuel metagenome 2 | ecosystem: Engineered > Bioreactor > Anaerobic > Unclassified ... | reverse complement strand
CCCTCACTCGTAGTCGAAATGGGGTCTCGTCCTTACCATGGACGCGTTCTACCGCTGAACTATGAGGGCATAACCGCGCAAGCTCGCTACAAACTTGCTCGGCGTGTTAGATTATAGCGAAGCCAAATCAGGCTGGCAATACATTCGTTCTTTGTCGTTGTTTTTCCAGGATCGCCGGCTTGGGACGACCGTTAAATATGGCATAGAGTTTGGAAGTCAAAATGTTTTTATTCGAAGATTAAATGGTATCCGTGATAAATCTTGTCAGTGTATCCACATAAGGAAAAATCCAAAGAATTCAGCTCGCTTTGATTGATATCAATCCCCTGGAGCCTCAAGATACCCGAACAGTTCCAACTCGTTTCTTGCAACGGGAGCAAAACCGAAGTCTCGAAGCAGTATTCGTCTGGAACAAACCTACTTCCTGTGTCGATCAAATCTAGTTTTGCCTTTTCGGTCATCACTTTTGTCTGAACGACCACTTCAATAGAAAAATAGCTGTTTTCGTCCCTACTTTGGTCGCGGATGGCGTTGTGCCCGGCGGCTTCCTCAAAACCGGTCTCAGTCATCGAGGCAAAAGTCAAGGAAGCGAAAACGAAGTCATCAGTCTCGACCTCGTTCTGAAGGTAATCTTTTGACCATTTTGGTGATTGAGTAAGAGAAAACGTTCCTTCATGAATGTTTACTCGATAATCGTTGTCCCCCCCACCTCGCGCACGAGCAGAGAGAAATCGACAAAACAAAGAGATGGAAATATAGTTTACGCATTGCAATCGCGCCCCCAAAAAACGAAGTGGTCAAAGGCAATTCGACCTTTGTTTCTGTCGCCGACCGCTATAGTTTGGTTACGAAAACGAATTCTCCTTGCGCCAGATACAAACGAGATCGATAAAAACTGCATATCGTTTCGATCAGTCGTTATCTTGGAAGAAAAAGGCATGAGGTCAAAACCTTTTTGGAATTGATCTGTAAGGCCTCTAGAAAATTCCACAAAAATTGATGAATTAGCAAGAAGGAGATAATCGTCTCGTTTCCAAAAAGAAAGTCTAAATTGAAACGAGAATATATCGTTTGGAAAATCGAATTCTAAGAACGAATCGCCAAAACCATCTTTTTGTGAAGAAAGAACCAAACATTCGTTTAAATAATTATGGCATCTATAGCGGTTGTTTCTATCTCGAATTCCCCATTAACAGTATGAAAGGGGATACTTTGATTCGTTGAAGAAGACGGATAGGCCGAGCCATATACGGCAAAATCGCTTGCATCGACGAAAAGTTTAAAATAACCGTCATCTTGAAATAACGTTATTGCATAACAGGCATTATTCGGCAAGAAATTCCAATCCAAATCAAACCAATCAGAATCGAACCAAATAGGATGATGTGAACCATGATTTGCCGAGATTCGGAAAAGTACCTTCGCAATGTGTTCGCTAGTGTTCGTCGTTATATCAAAGTGAGAATACCTAAGGACAGTGAAAAAGTGATTGTGATAAGACCCCATATTGTCCCCCGTGACGATAAGACAAGGCAAATCATCGTCGATGCTCGTCTCGACCATTTCGACATTTTGACTCTTCGTCATAAACATGTTGCCTCTACCCTGTATATAGATGTAAATCCATGCCTGTTCGTGTAATCCTCGAGTGCGGTAGCGATTTCAATTCCGAGGTTGCCGTTTTGCCCGCCAGAAACGTAGTGGACCGGGCAATTATTTCGAAAGTCGGTTATCATGTTGGCTCTTGCTTCGTTCAATTCAGTCGAAGGGAATACAATAGTTTCGACGGATCCGAATACAAACTTTCCATGTCCTTGTGTTGTGCCATATAGTCAAGAACCGTAAATGCCCCGATGACGCCACAACCCATCGCGTGTCCACCATCCAGATTAAGGTGATTGGAATCTTTTGCTAAAAGCATATAACCGTCGCCGTTTTCGGCAAGATCGAGAGGTGTAGAAATCAAAGAGTCATTTTCATTCTCACTAATCGTCGAGTTTGGGTAGAGATCTTGGAGATATTCTACGACGTTTGCCACATAATCAGTCGGAGACGCAGCAGACTCAAAACCATAAGTTAGATCCGCATTTGTTTCGCCGGAAAGCGCAATGTTAAAATTCGAGAGTGGAAGAAGAAGGCAATCACAGAAGGAAACACGGCCTTCATTTCGAGCGTTGAATACTTTACCGAATCCCAAATTTCCTCGGGATTTTTTTCAAATTGATCACGTAAAGAAAAGCAAAGTCCGAGAACGGCCAAGGCCAACGAGCATATGGATATAACCGTTGGCAAAACAACTAGATTAAATTTCGGATTCTTCATTTCGCGGCCCCCCCTCGAAGTGCCAGACATCGCCTAAGGAAGGGACATCGGATTCGCCGAGATCCGACTCGACGCCGAAGTGGCCCTTCACATATGAAACGCCTTTATCACATCTGTTTTCTTCAACATTCGCGAATTTTTTATAACTCGAATCCGAATCGACCGTGACATCTCTCTCTTCCTGTGGAACATCGGTTATCAAATTCGAGTTAATAAGCGGAAAAGAACAAAGTGTAACGAGGCAGAACGCGTTTGAAACTAAAAATTTTTCGTTGCAACGATCCCTTTCGTTGCTTTATGTTTATATCATATTACAAGTTTCTCACGCTGTTCAGTATAATATTGAAAGCTTCGAAAATAGACGGAAAGCCCTAAATTAGCATGCCCATCAAATCGTAGACGAAGGCTCCGGTGATTCGGACCTTGGCCAAGCTGCCAATCTCAAGCTTCTTTGAACTCGTAAAGGAGATGAGGCCGTCAATCCCGTCTGGGGCATTCCACGTCGAACGGAGACCATATAGGCCATTGACGGAATCGTGCGATACAACGATTCCTTCCATGATCTCCCCGATCCTCCTGCGGTTGTTCTCGTAGGAGATTTTCTTTTGGCGGTCCATCAATTCGCCAAGACGTTTCTCTTTCGTTTTCCCATTGATCTGATTGGGATAGGAATACGCCGCGGTCCCTTCTTCGCGCGAATAGGCGAAAGCCCCAACGTGATCGAAACGCATTTCGTCCAAAAAGCTGAGGGTCTCTTGATGATCGGCTTCGCTTTCCCCGGGGAAGCCGCAGATGAAGGTGGTTCTCGTGACCGCGTCGGGAACCCGTTCCCGGATCTTCTTGAAAAGTTCGACGATCTGTTTCTTGTCGCCGTGCCTTTTCATGGCCTTAAGCATCCGATCGGATCCGGCTTGGACGGGGACATCGAAATAATGGGCGATGGAACGGCTCGAGGCGATGAGGCCGATCAATTCTTCGCTGATCTCGTCGGGATATAGATAAAGGAGGCGGATCGAATAGAAGCCCATTTTGTCGAGCTCTTTCAGAAGATCGACGACGTTCGGCCTTCGATCCTTGAAATCGAAGCCATAACGGGTCGTGTCCTGGCTGATGAGGGAGATTTCCTTCACGCCCTTTTGGCGAAGGTCTTTGGCTTCGGTGAGGATGTCGAGGAACGGCCGCGAGACGAAACGGCCGCGAATGAAAGGGATCGCGCAGAAGGAGCAGAAATTGTTGCAGCCTTCGCTGATGCGGAGATAGGCCGAATACTTGGGGGTCGAGACGATCCGCTTCATCGGGTCGAGCGGGCTGATCCCTTCCTTAACCCCGATGAGGTGCTCAAGAAGGGCCGGGAGGTCTTTGTAATCCTTGATCGGGACGATGAGGTCGGCCTCTTTGAGCGAACCCTTCAACTCTTCGTAATACCGTTCGGCCAAACAGCCCACCACCGCGATTTTGGCGTGGTATTGGGCCATCTCCATGATGGTGTCGATCGATTCTTTCTTGGCCGAGGCGATGAAGCCGCACGTATTGACGATGATGAGGTCGGCTTCGCTTGGGTCGTCCGTCAAAGAGAAGGAAGTCGGGTCGAACATCGCAAGCATCATCTCGCTGTCGATGAGATTTTTCGCACAGCCCAAAGACACCATCCCGACCTTGTAGCTCATCGCGAATATTCCTCGTTGAGTTCTTTCAGGCGCTTGATCTTGTCCAATAAAGGTTTCAAAGAAACGAGGCGCCACGTCCAGTTGACTTCGTCGATGACCCCCGGAACGTTGATGCGTCCCTCGCTTCCCAATCCTAGCGCATCCTGAGGGGAGAAGAGAACGAATTCGGCTTTCCGCGATAAAGCGTAACGGATCAAGCGGTCGGTGATCGAGCCTTCCCCAAAACCCATATCCTTCAAAGTTCTTTCCCATTGGTTTTTCTCGTTGGGCGAGAGTTTATCGAAGAAACCCTTCATGGTGTCGTTGTCGTGGGTCCCCAAATAAGCCACGGAGTGCTCTTTGTTCCAATCGGTTCCGGGCTTATGGTAGATTTCGGCGTCGGGGAAAGTGAATTCGATGACGTTCATCCCCGGGAAGCCATAGTGGTCGCGGAGGATCAAAACCTCGGGGCGGAGATCGCCGAGGTCTTCGGCAATGATGTCGAGGTCGGGCTTCTTCTTGAGGATCGAATCGAAGAAGGCGTAGCCGGGGGCTTCGATCCAGGCCCCTTCGACCGCGGTCGGGCAGCTCGAGGGGATTTTCCAGAAGGTATCGAAGGCCCGAAAATGGTCGAGACGGATCACGTCGTAGGTTTTGGCGGCGAAAAGGATTCGGTTCTCAAGGAAGGCGAAATCGGTCGTTTTGAGAAGATCCCAATTGTAGATCGGGTTGCCCCACCGCTGGCCGGTCTTGGAGAAATAATCGGGCGGAACCCCGGCGATGAAGGTCGGCTGACGGGTCGCGGGATCGAGGAGGAAAGTGCTTTGATTCGTCCAGACGTCGCAGGAATCGAAGCCGACGTAGAAAGGGACGTCGCCGATGATCTGGATGTGGCGGCGGTTCGCGTACTCATGGAGTGCGTTCCATTGCCGATACAGGGTCATCTGAAGCCAAATCTCGTATTCGTAGTGATATATTTCTTCTTTTTTCAAGGCCGGACGGGTCTTGATCCATTCCCGTTTCTCGAGGGGCCACAGATCCCAACTTACCATGTCGCAGCTTTTCTTGAAGATGATGAAAACGGCCCAATCCTTGACCCAGGGATTCTCAACGATGAAACGCTCGAGACAGTGAGGGTCCCTCTTCATCTCGGCTTCAAAGGCGAGATGAAGGAAATGATCCTTGTAGACTTTCACCTCCTCGTAGAGAGTTATGGGGCTGTCCTCGTGGAAGGGCGGAACCGGTTCAAGAAGGCCTTGGGAAGTCAAAAGGTCGAGGTCGATGTAGAGATCGTCGAGGGCGAAGGAGGAAAAGGGCTGATAGGGCGAATGCCCATACCCCAAGGGGTTGAGGGGAAGGATCTGCCAAAGCTTGAAACCGCCTTGCTCCAAAAGGTCGACGAAGCGGCGGGCCTCTTGGCCAAAGGTTCCGACCCCATGGCGGGACGGGAGGACGCTGACGGGGAGAAGAAGGCCGGATTTATGTGGGGATGGCATGGGTGAATTCCTCCTTGGTAGTTTATCACTTTGTTTTCAAATAGGCGCGGGTCAGGCTCCGCATTTTGATCTTTTGGCGGATCGTCAGGAGATCGATCCCCATATGGCGCTTTTCGGCCGGGATGAGGACCGCCATCCCAAGCGGGAGGCCGAAGAGATAAAGCGGGACGATTAGCCACAGGACGGGGACGAAGGCGAGGATCCCGCTCGGGCTCTGGTATTTGAGGAAAGGCGGAATCAGGACATAAAGCCAGCCGAGGAAACGATCGAGCGAACTCGGGGGCCCAAAGACGAGGGCGCCGTTGCGGAAGTTCCGCGAAAACAAATCAACCCAATCCATGTTGACGAGCCCCGAGAGTTTGAGGAGGATCTCATTGATGAAAATGACGGTTTCGAAGCCCAAGAAAATCAAGGGGACGACCAAGAGGCGATGGTAATCGAGCTGATGGAAGCCCTCGCCCACCATGAGGATGGGGCAGATCACGAGGGGGGCGTGGCAAAGGTAAAAACGGCTGACCTCGAGAAGACTCTCGGCGTTGTCGAGAGGGCGGTTCAAGGCCTCGGTCGGGAAGAAGAAGACCGCCAACCCGGACAGAGTCCCGACGATGAAGAAATAGTCTTTGAAGTGCTTCCCGCCCCACATGAAGATGAAGGGGGCGAGGAGAATGAGGAGGGCGCAAAGGTTCTCGGGGGTTGAACGCTTGAGCGAATACGGGAAGTCGGCGAGATAAAACGGATTCAGTTGCTTCAGGAAATGAAAGGCGAAATTCGTCCAAAGGATCGTCAGGATGAACTTCCCGGCGAAATCCTTACCATATCTCCGACATAAACTCTGGGAAAGGAAAGTCGCGACGAAAAGAATGGCGATGAAAAGCCAATAAAGGAAATTGCCAAGCCTCACCGCGACCATGGTCATTTACCCCAGGAAGGACCTCCGTCGACGATCGACACGGACACGACGTTCCGCGATCCATAGTATTCGCCCATGGCCTTTTTGAAAGCCTCCGCTTTCTCGGGCGGGAGGAAGCAGATGATCGAGCCGGCGAAGCCCCCACCCATGATCCGGCAAGCCCCGCCGGAAAGATGGTTCTTGGCGAGGTCGAGGGCCTTTTGGGGCGAGTGCTCATAATCGCCGTTTGCGATGGTGTTCTGCAAGAACGAAGTCGAGGAGAGCGAAGAAAGGCTGATCGCCTCGAGGAAAGCCCCGACGTCGTGCTCCAAGACTGCCTTCCGGGCCGTTAGAACGCGCTGGTTCTCGTCGAAGAAATGCTGAGCCCGCAGCTTAGCGAGCTCCGACACGCCATCAAGAGGGTGGGCGATCGCCTTGAAGAAAACCGGGGCCGGGACTTCGCGGAGGTTGCTCTTTCCGAAGATCTTTTGGGCGACGGCGAACATATCGCTCGGGATCGAGGCGTAAAGGGGGGTGAGGTTGGCGTGGCTGCCCCCGGTATTGACGAGGACGATCTTGAGGGGGAGATCCCATTTCATCGGTTCGACGATCGGTTCTTCGGTCGATTTGAAATCGAGGAAATCAATGCCTCCGAACGACGTCCCGACCTGATCGAGGAGGCCGCAGGGCTTCCCGAAGTATTCCCGTTCGGCGAACTGGCCGATTTTGGCCATGTCGATCGGGGAGACGAGGCCGCCGTTATACAAATGGGAAAGGATGGAGACGATGAGGGATTCGTAGCAGGCCGAGGAAGAGACGCCGGCCCCCGGGAAGATGTCGTTCGTGAGGGCGGCCGAAAAGCCGCCGACCCCAAAGCCTTTTTCCTTGAGGCCGAAGAGAATCCCCCTCGTGATGGCGAGGGAGGTTCCGGCCTCTTCGGGCCGCTTTGCTAAATCGGAGGACGAAAAGGAGAAGCTCGGGTAGCCTTCGGAGACGATCCTGACGATCCCGGAATCCGTTTTGGCAACCTCGGCCTCGATGCCCATCGAGGCCCCGGCCACGAGACATAAGCCATGGTTGTGGTCGGTGTGGTTCCCGACGATCTCGAGGCGGCCGTGGGAATAGACACGCTCCGAAGGGAGAGAGCCGAAGGCTTTCTCAAAGAGCTGTTTGGTCTTCGACGCGCTCATAAATCGATCTCCTTGAGGAATGTGCGAAGACCTTTTTGGCCCGCGGGAGTATTTTTGTAAACGGCGACGTTCTTGAGGATGCTTTGACAAACCTCATTGATGTAATCCTTCACCGTCGCCCCGGTCCCTTTAAGCTCATCGATCATTGGGACGAAAGCCTGAAGATCCGGATGCTCGGAGAGGTATTTGTCCTTCGGATATTTGTTGGCGATGACCTCCTCGATGAGGTGGCCTTGGCGTTGGAGGCGGGCCGGGAGGATGAAAAGCCCCATCGCTTCGATGAGCCCGATCCCCTCCTTCTTGATCATGTGGTATTCGGGATGGGCGTGGAAGATCCCGTCGGGGTATTTCTCGTCGGCTCGGTTGTTGCGGAGGATGATGAACATCTGGTAAAGACCGGTCTTCACCTTCCGGACGATCGGGGTCACGGTCGAATGCTGCCCTGTCGCGTCATGGGAGACGATGTCGTTGGCCGGGTCGTCGTAGACCCGCCACTTGGCGATGAGGTCGGAGGCGATGGCGAGGATGTCGTCTTTGTCTTTCCCCTCGAGCCGGACGACCGTGTCGTAGAACTCCAAAACGGCGACTTTGGTCTTCGGGTGCTTCAGGGTCTTAATCGGGGTCCGGACCTTGGCGTTCATCATCGGCATCTCGTGGCCGCCCCCTTGAAAGTGCTCATGGTCGAGGATCGAGCCCCCGACGATCGGGAGATCGCTGTTGGAACCGATGAAGAAATGCGGGAACTGCTCGACGAAGGCGAAAAGTTTGCTGAGGATCCGCGGACTGATTTCCATCGGCTCGTGTTTCTCGTAGAAACAAATGAGGTGATAAGGGTAATAGACGTAGGGCGAATACTGGAGGTACCACCGCTCCCCATCGAGGGAAAGGGGAACGAAGCGAATGTTCTCGCGGGCCGGTCTGTCGTCGGTGCCGGCAAAGCCGAGGTTATCGTGACAAAGAAGGCATTTAGGATAGGAGGTCGAGGCGGTCGCGACGAGCTTGGCGATGTCCTTGTTGTTCTTCTCGGGTTTGGAAAGGTTGATCGAGATCTCAAGGGAGGGACCGTCCTCGTATTCGGCCTTCCAAACGATGTTCTGATCGACCTTGCTCTTGGCGATGTATTCGTTCTTGATCGAGAGATCGTAGAGGAAATCGGTCGCCGTCTTCGGGGAGACGGCGTAATATGCCTCGAAAGCCTGATTGACTTGGCTCGGGAGAGGCGAAAGGAGGCCCATGATGAAAACGGTCTCCCTTTCGGCGGCTTTTTCTTCATAACCAAGGGATTTCTGAAGGTAACGGGCCAGGGGGGCGATGAGGAGATCGGGGACCGTCAGGGCCTCGATGGCCGCGCGGTCGATTTCCCCTTCGTAGGGCCGTTCCCGCCGGAAGACCTTGAGGAGGAGGTTCTGCTTGTAGGTGGCGTCCTCCTCGTCGAGATGGAGATGAACTTTGGCGTAATAAACGATCGCGGCGATGTCTTTCTCAATCATAAACGTTGCTCCTTTTTGGCGAAGACGAACTCGATGAAGCGCTTATAGGGTTTCGTGGGGGTCACGAGCATCCCGCCCTCAAAATCCCCCGGGACGTCGACGCATTCAAGGGTGATCCCCGAATGGGGTCCTTCTTTGTGGCCGTTGTTGAGAGGCATGTTGAGCCGCGGGTAATTGTCGGTGTAGACCTGAACGGCCGGATAGTCGGTGAAGACCTCCATCAGGTAATGCTCGTTGGCGAGGATGGCTTTGTGCTTATCGGAACCGCCTTCGTCGAAGATGAAGCCGTGATCATAGCCTTTGGTCGGGCTCTTTTGGAGGAGAGGATCGCCGATTTCCTCGCCAAGGCGCTTGCCATGGCGAAAATCGAGGCAGGTCGGGACCTCAAGCGGGGCCAAAGGGATCATGTTCCCGTCGACCGGGAGGTATTTGGATGCCCGAAGGAAGAGGGTCGAATCGAGGACGTGGCGGAATCCGCCCAAATTGAAATAGGAGTGATTGGTTAGGTTGAGCGGGGTGTCGCGGTCGCTCGTCGCTTCGTAGACGATGCGGAGGGACGGGCGGGTTTTGGCGGCGAAGTAGGTCACGACGACCTCGACGGCCCCCGGATAACCTCCGTCCCCGTCGGGGGAGGCATAGGAAAAAGTGACGAGGATCCCATCGTCTTTCTCCTCGACCTTCCCGAGGAAGCGCTTGGTCGAGAAACCATTGGGGCCCCCATGGAGCGAGGTCATTCCTTCATTGGGCTGAAGTTTGTAGTCCTTCCCCTGGAAATGGAGGAGGGAGTTGCGAATCCTCCCGGTAATTCTCCCCGGGGTTTTCCCAAAATAGCCGGAATTGGGGCCGTTGAACTCCGCGAGGTCCTTCGGGGCGATCGTCATCGGGGCGCCGGCATAGCGGATCTCGACGATGGCGGCCCCGATCTCGCTGAAGGAGACCTCGAGCCCGGAATCGCTCCGCAGGCGGATCAAATTGGCTTTTTCTTTCTCGATTATCTGATATTTCATTCGGGATCGGCCTCCTGATAAATGGCTTCGAGCTCGCGGGCGTTCATCTCGACCGGGACCGGATAAAGGGGATTGGCCTCTTTGTCGGCGTGCCGGGCGAGGGCTTTCAGATCGTCTTTCTTGATGATGTGCCCGAGGGTTCGGGGGATCATCATCTTATCGTTGAGGGAGATGACCCAAGCGATGACGGCCCCGGCTTTGTCCTTCGGAGGCGCCTTGTAGGAGACCAACTCAAGGTAGTCGGAGATCTCGCCGAGGCGCTTATAGGCTTTCTTCCCATAGGCACGGAGGACGTAGGGCAGGAGGATGGCGTTGGCGAGCCCGTGGGGGACGTTGTAGTATCCGCCGAGGGCGTGGGCGAGGGCGTGGACGTAACCGACGTACGCCCGGGTGAAACTCACCCCGGCGAGATAGGCGGCCTTCTGCATCCCCTCCCGGGCCTTCTCGTTCTTCGGGTCGAGGTAGAAGGGATAGAGATCGTCTTTGATCAGGGCCATGGCCTTGAGGGCGTATTCCTTGCTCTTTTTGGTCGAGGATTTCCCAATGTAACTCTCAATGGCGTGGGTGAGAGCGTCCATTCCGGTCGTGGAGACGATCTTCGGAGGGAGACCGATCAGGAAGCCGTTGTCGAGGATGGCGACGCTTGGGATCAGCTTCGGATCGTTGATCGAGAACTTATCCTTCGTTTTTGGATTGACCACCACCGCGGCCACCGTCGCCTCGGAACCCGTCCCCGCCGTCGTCGGGATGGCGATCAGCAATGGGGGCCTGTTATGGACTTTGAGGATTCCTCTGAGGGCCGTAAGGCTCAGGCGGGGATTCGCGGCCCGGGCCCCGACCGCCTTGGCCGTGTCGATCGAGGAGCCGCCCCCGAGGGCGATCAGGCAATCGCAGTTCCCGTTGAGGTAGAGGTTGTAGGCTTCCTCAACCACGTCGAAGGTCGGGTTGGGGCAAACGTTGGAAAAGAGGGTGTAGCCGACCTTGGCGTCTTCGAGGACTTTGATGAGGGGGCTGTGAAGACCGAGCTTGAAAAGGCCCGGATCCATGACAATGAGGGGATGGAGGCGGTTTTTGTTAGAAAGGATCAGGGGGATATCCTTGATCGATCCGACACCTTCGTGGACCTCCGGTTCGGAGAAGTCCATGAAAAAAGAAAGGCCGAAGACGGCTTTTTGGTAGATTCGGCAGGCGAAGACGCGGAAAGGGTTCATGATTGTTCTCCTTTAGAGCAAGGGGGCCAAAATCCTCAAGATGGCCCAATAAGATTTCTGGCGGACGTGCCACTTCTCCCATTCCTCCCGACTCACTTGGTGGGAGAGGGCGAAGGAATCGATGAAGTCCTGCTTCATGTTCATGATGCTGGAGCACCCGACCATGAAGGTCCCGCATTCGAGGTGGAGATAAAGGGAGCGGTAATCGAGGTTGATGGTCCCGACGGTCGCGATGACGTCGTCGCTCACGAACATCTTCTCGTGGACGAAACCCGGGGTGTATTCGTAAACCTTGACCCCGGCCTTGATGAGGTTGCCATAGTAGCTTCGAGTGATGTTGAAAACGGTTTTCTTGTCGGGGATCCGGGGGGTGAGGAGGCGGACGTCGATCCCTTCTTTGGCGGCGTTGGTGAGGGCGTCTTCCATCTGCTCGTCGATCAGGAGATACGGGGTGGAAATGTAGATGTATTTGTGGGCTTTCTGGATGATGGAGAGATAGACCCTTTCCCCGGTCGCCTCTTTGTCGAAGGGGAGGTCGCCGTAAGGCTGGACGAAACCGTCGTTGCGAATCGTCTCCCCGGTTTCCGGGAGGTAGACCGAGGGGCGGTAGGCGATGTTCTCGATCTTGGCCCCGGGGTCGAAGTTGGCGTTCCAGTTGCTGAGGAAAAGCATGGTGAAGCCATAGACGGCCTCGCCCTTGATCATGATGGCGTTGTCCTTCCAGTGCCCGAAGCGGACGATCTTGTTGATGTACTCGTCGGCGAGGTTGATGCCGCCGGTGAAGCAGGTATGGCCATCGATGACCATGATCTTGCGGTGGTCGCGGTTGTTCATCCGAATGTCGATCAAAGGCCGAAAAGGTGAGAAGGCCTGGGCTTTGATACCCATTTTCTGAAGCTTTTTGTAATAACGGAACGGGGTCGTCCCTAAACAGCCGAGATCATCGTACATGAGGCGAACGTCGACCCCTTCCTTGACCTTTTGCTTAAGAATCTCAAGGATCGAATCCCAAAAAAGGCCTTTGTCGATGATGAAAAACTCAAGGAAGATGTAGTGCTTGGCTTTCTTAAGCTCCCGAAGAATGGCCGGGAAGGCTTCGTCCCCCAGTGAGAAATAGGAAACCTCGCTGCCGGAATAGATCCCACCGCCGCTGGCGTATTGGATGTAATTGGCGATCCCGGCGGCATCGGGGCAGGAGGCGAGGAGGGCGGCTTTGGTCTCGGGGGTGGTCGGGTCTTTTTGAAGAGTCGAGCTCCAACGGACGTATTTCTTCCTTTGGAGACGAGAGGTCTGCTTGTTGGCGAAGAAGAGATAGAAAAGGAGCCCGAGAATCGGGAGGGCCGAGACGAAGAACATCCACGTGATCTTGTAGATGTAGGGAACCCGGGTGTTGATGATGTACATCTCCGTCACGACGTCGGCGACGAAGACGATGATGACGAGATAGAAAGTCGCCTGGTCCCCGGCGTCGGTCCAGAAAGTCGCCAAGAGGATGACCCCGGCGACGAAAGCGACGATCTCCAGCAGGAGGAGAAGCCCCATCACGAGTTTTTGCCAGAAGCCGGCTTGAAGGAATTTCATGTCAGTTCCCTCGGTGGTTCTTCCGGTAGTCGAGCAAATCGAGGTATTCGTTGTAGTCGAGGTCATATCGGGCCAAGAGCCATTTGTAGGCCTTCCGGAGATCGGCGACGGCGATGTCGGACCGAGTCAAAATCGAAAAGTCCTTGATCTCGGCGGGAGGGAGCCGACCCTCGAAGTAAAGCAGGGAATCGACATAAAGGCCGATTTCGCTTTTTTCGCGGGGGGTCCGTTCGACCGAGAGTTTGGTCGCCGTGTAGAGGGGGTAATAAAAGGCGATCTTCTCGGCGAGGATTTTGTCGAGGTGATCGAGGTAAATCGAGGCGATATCGCTTAGGGGCAGATAACGGTAGTCGAATTGCTTATGGGGGAAAAGGAAGGCCGTCACCTTTTCACAGAGGAAGGGGTAAAGAACCGTCCGGTCTCCATCGATCGAAAAGCCCACGACGGGAGTAAGGGCCGAAAGGACTGCGATGTCGGATCCGTATTTTTGACGCATCAGCTCCTTGATCACGGCTTTCATGTCGGCGTCGGGATGGACTTTTCCGCCGGGAAAATGAAAGCCCGACTTCGGGTAATCGTCGCTCGAGAGCTCCCGGCAAACCAAAACCTTCCCCCCCTCGAGGAAGACGGCGGAGACGAAGCAGTGAGTTTTTCTTGTCATCGTTTGGGCCCTTAGGCGAAATAGCTGAACGTGAATTGCTGGATCGACAGCGTTTCGGATGAGCTTGTTTCATTATACTCTAATGAAACGGCCGCGATTTCACTATGATCGTAGGAAAAGCGGAACTCATAGGAGAACCCCTCCCCGCCTTCGATGAAATAAGGGGTAGCCTCCTGAATCGGCGTATCCTCGAGGATGGCGCCGTCAGTCGAGCCGTAGGCCTTGAGAGAGAGGGACGTTTCCTCAACCTTTTTAGTCAAAACGAGGCTGACGTATTTCGTCGCCCGCCGCCTCTCGATCGGCGAAAGAAGCCCCGAACCGGAAGGAAGGACGATCGTTCCGTCTTCGTAATGGCCCTCAGACCCAAGGTATGCCCATCCCTCGGCGAGTTCCGTCCCGTCGTTGGCCTCCGATAGCTCGATAACGACCGCCTGATCGTAACCGTTCGTCCGCAGGCCGGGGTCGGGAAAGAATGAACGGAAGAGAAAGACGAGGAGAAAGGCGGCGAGGAAAAAAGAGACGAGGCTGAGGCACGAAATGACGAAGGGATGCTTAGCGAAGGGTTTCACGTTCCTTATTTTAAGGAACGTTGAGGGGTTTGTATAGGAGAAGCCTACCGGGGTAAGCGGTTCCAGCACAGATCGAAGACCTTCTTTTTGGCCCCGACCCGGAAGCCGTCGTGGTCTTGGCTCCGGACGTATTTCTTCAATTCGGCCTTCGAATTGTCGTAAAGCCGAGCCTTCTCGATGACCGCATGGGCCTTCGCGTAATCCTTGAGGGCTTTTCCCCACAGGTCCTCGAACGATTCGGTCCGGACCCGTTTGGTGACGCAGTTGAGCCAAGCCCGATGGGCGAGGTTAAGTTGATCCATGGGGGCGAATTTGGCGATATGACGCGGATAGGACATCCCCATCGGGAGGCTTTCTTTGCCCCCGAAGCGGAAGAAGATCCGCTTCCAGCCGGTCCGGCTCCACAAGAAATTCATCGCGAACCGATAGCCCTTCCAGCTTTGATAAAAACTGTCGGGCTTAAGAGGCGCCCCGGCCGCCGCGGCCCACATAAGGGAAATCGTCTTGACGTGAGGCTTGTCCATCCTGATGGCCTTGGCGGGGTTCATGAAGCATTTCTTCGCCTTTCCGATTTGGACGTCGAGGAGGGCTTCGTAGGCCCCATGGCTCCACTTGTAGTAACCAGTCAGTTTCCCGTCCTTGTCGAAACCCGATTCGGCGAAGATGTAGGGATGGAAAGTCCGATCGACCGTATAGTGCATCAGAAGGCCGTCGAGATAAGCCAGCAGGAAATCGCGGTCTTGGCTCTTCATCGCGTATTCGATCATTTTGTAATAGGTGTCCGTCAGATCGATGTGATGCATCGAAGTTCCGAAATGGGAGACCTCTTTGAAGTCCTTCGGGCGCCCGATTGGGTTGACCCCGTAATAGAAGAAAGGATCGGGGCCTTGCCCCCCGAGACGGACGGCCTCGGCGTACTTCTTTTCCTCTTCGGGGATCGCCTCTTGGACGAAAGCGTAGTGAACGAGCATTGCTGGCATGGTTTTTTACTCCTGATCAAGACTTTCCAAGCCCTTTTTATTTTGGACTTTCGCAGCCTTCACGTTTTTGACGAAAAGGAAGACGACCAGAGCCGCGGTCATGGCCGCGCAGCTGTAGATCGGCATGACCCAATAAGCCGAGGTGAGTTTGAAGATGAGACCCATCACGATCGGGGTGATCGATTGGGCCGCCATCGAGGCTGCGTAATAATAGCCGGTGAAACGCCCGATCTTTTTGCTTGAGCAGAGTTCCACCACCATCGGGAACGAACAGCAATTGACCATCGCCCATCCGATCCCGGCGATCCCGAAGATCGCGTAGAAAGCCCAAGGAAATTTATGGTAAGTCACCCCGTCGACGTCATAGGTGACATCGCTCGGTTTGATGAAACAAGCCCAAAAGAGGACGACGATGATGATGGAAAGCCCGATCACGATCGTCCACTTCCGCCCGATCTTGTCAGCAAGGTATCCGGCCGGGACGAAGGTGATGAGCGAGCAAATCGTCAGGATGATGGTCGCCGTCGACATCCCGCTCGATTCAGAGAGCAGATAATAGATCCCGTAATTCTGCCCGAACGTCTCGAGGGCGTTGAAGGAGAAGAACCATAGAAATTCGGCCGAGAGGATGAGGATGAGCATCACGAGGTTCTTTTTGGGCATCGGAGCATCGTCGACGACCTTTTCTTCGGTCGCGGCGAGCCTCTCACCCCGAGCGAGTTCAGGCCCCATCTCCGCTTCGAGTTTGTTTTCCTTGATCTTCAGGAAGAGGACGAGGCATGTGAGAATCATGAGAGCGGAAGCGACCAAGAACGGGGTCTCGATGATCCAAAGATTATGGGTGGCCGTGAAAGTGGTGAATTTGAGGAAAATGGCGAGGCCACCGGCCGAAATGGCGCCGATATACCCGACGAGGTTGATGATTCCGTTGGCCCGGCTCCTCAAAGGTTTCGGGGTGATGTCGGGCATCAGGGCGACGGCGGGGTTCCGATACATCATCATGAAGAAGAGGACGATGGCCATCATGACGATGACCCCGGCCAAGTTGTTCCAATAGAAGAAGAGCGGGATGAGCGGGAAAATGGAAGCCGAAATGAGAGTTCCAATGACGATGTAGGGCATTCGTTTACCGATCGGGGTCCGCGTTTTGTCGCTGAGGTGCCCAAAGATCGGAAGCATGACGAGGGCGGCCACGTTATCCATGGCCATGATGATCCCGACGACGTACTGGACCTGGGTCGTGTCATCGGTCCCCATCGCCACCTTCAGCAACTCGGTGAGCATCGAAGGGCAATAGGCGTTGTAGATCTGCCAAAGCATCAAGATGCCAAAAAAAGCGAACCCGATGATAAAGGTCCGCTTATAGTTGAGCTTCAAGGGCTTTTCGGCGACATTGGAACTGGAAACACTCTCGGGCGCGGTTTTTTCTGCCATCGTTCATGTCCTCTTATTTCGACAATATGGTAACACAAAGAGGGAGGAGATGGCTGAGAATTTAGGCGATGGAGGTCGCAAAGAGGCTTTCGATCTCCGCAAAGAGGGAAGGATCGAGTTCGCTCGTCTGGTTTTTGTCGATCTGGGCAGCGAAGGCTTCTTTCTCGGAGGAAGGGGCGGCGGACCATGACGGATACCGGTCGTCAAACGCCGTCATCAAGGGTTTCACGGTCGTTGTCTGATAGGCCGAGGCGGCGGAACTGAAGAAAACGTCCTCATGACCCCGGTCCTCCGAATAATGGAGGCTGACCCGATTTTGATTGGAGATGAGACTCCGCGAAGAATAGATCGACGAGAATGGGGTGACGGTCCTATCCTTCCCGCCCTGGGCGATCAGGATCTTGGTCGCATCGGCTTTGTTGATCCCGTCGATGGCGGAGAGGAAACCGTTCTGACCCCGATTCAAATAAAGGGCTTGGTCCATGAATCCTTTAGTGGCGTAGGCGGCCGGGCCGACGTATTTGACGGCCTTGTCGACCATTTCGAGGTCGGGCGAGGCAAAGCCGGCGATCGAGGCCACCGCGACCGGGGTTTGGTCGAAGTTCAAGGCCGCCACGCATCCGTAGGCCCCCCAACTGTAGCCGAGAAGGCATAGTTTCTTGTCCTTGAGGGAGGAAGAAGCATGGACGTATTCGAGAGCCGCCTTGACGTCGAAGGCGCTCTGATCGAGCCCCCCGACCTCATCGCCCTCGCTGGCTCCGGAGGCCGTGAGGTCGACGGCGAGGACGTTCCACCCTTTCTCGATGAAATAATCCTCATAGGCCGACTCTTTTCCGTCGGCCATCGAATCCATCCCGTGGGCCGCGATGATGAGCCCGTCCGAAGAGTCGTTCTGATAGAGATAACCCTGAAGGCGATTCTCCCCCGAAAGGAAGGAGACGAGTTCCCGCGAGGCCATCGCCGGATAGTCCTTCCGGAATTTATAGACGCGGCTCTCCATCGAGGAATCGAGATCGACATAGGTGCTGAGCCGACCTGAGAAGATCGAACCGATCACGGCTTTGGCGACGGGGACGGCCGGGGCGACCAAAACAAAGGCGAAGGTGAGGAGACCGGAGGCGATGTACCAACCGAAATCGTGGATTTTCTTTTTCATAATTTGTGATTATATAACAAATCGGCGCCTTCATCGCCCCTTGTTGCGGGCAAAAACGAGAAAGGACATAAAAAGGCCGCCTCAGGGGCGACCTTTGATTTGAGCGGTCGTTACTTCGTCTGGCCGTTGGTCGGAGCACTGGCGGCCGGGGCAGCAGGTTGCTGGGCCGGGGCGGTGTTCTTCTTGTTCTTGCTCATCGAATGCCTCCGCGCTGATTTAGCGCGATAACAATTTAGTCTTGGCCGAAGCCAAGTCAAGTGAAGGGGTGAGGCTATAGAAAGAGAAAATAAGAGAAGGAAATTCATCGATCGATAAAGCAAAGAATCCCGATTCATCGGCACTTTGGTTTTCTTCGTTTCCTCATTCGTGGAAAGCAAAGGGCGAAAACCCGTCGAACAAGCCACTTCAAGAACCCCCACTTCTTCCGAATATGGCTAAAGGAAAAGGCCGCCGAAGCGGCCTTTTTTCGTCGATAAGAATTACTTAGCGCCGCGCCCTCATTGAGCCGAATTGACGAGGGTGTAGGCATCAAGATCGGTCGGGAAGGTGATGACGACTTCGCTTCCGGAAAGGAAGGCCAAGTCGAAGCTGAGGTTAGCCGAGATCTCGAAGGCGCTTGTATGGTCGATGACGTAGGATTCCGACGATCCGTCAACGATAGTGTAGCCATCGGTCTCGCCGAAGGACGTCGAGGCCTCGAATTCGAATTTCAGGTCTTCCAAACCCGTCGCCGAGAAGACGAGCCCGAGGGAGAATTTGGAAAGGACGAGGTTTTCATAGATTTCGGACATTTCTGATTGTGAGGACGAAGTGCTCTCGGAGGTGATCCCAAACAGAGGGGCTAAATCGGCTTTGGTCAACGAGCCGCTGATCCCGAAGGACCCATCGGTGTAGGAAACGGCGGTGAAGCTAGTGGCATTCTGTTTGACCCATTCGCCGACCTGCGCCCCGATCCCTTGGATTTGCGTGAGGGTTTCGGAATTGATGAGAGGGAAACTGGTATCGCTGATAACGCCGGAATAGAGGTATTTACCCGCCGTTAGGCCGACGGATTTGCCGTCGTTGACCGGGAGGCTGTTGACCAATGTGACGAAGTTCTCATTCGAAAGATCGGCGTAGACGTTTTTGTCCTTGACGTAAAGGTTGGCTTCCACGTCCTCGAGGCTCGTGTCGATCGAAGCGGTTGTGGTCGTGATTTTCTCGGCGACGTCAGCCTTGAGATTGATGGCCCCTTCAAAAGCCGTGGCGTCTTCATCGGTGATTCCGGCCACTCCGACGAAGAGGGAGCCGTTGGAAACGGTGATGGTCCCACCCTCGTGGCTGGTGGCGCCCGAGACGCTACCGTCGGTCTGGGTCTCATCGACGGAAACCGTGAGGCCGAAGTTGAAATCGGAAAGCTGGATTCCCAATCGACCAGAATCGGCTTCGGCGGCGATGGCGGTCTTGAGAACCTCGGCGGCCGCGGCGACCTCAACGGAGGTGCCACCGCTTGGAATCAGCGAGTCGGAATCGGAATTCCCGCAGGCGAGGACCAACGGGGCGATGGCGAGAAGGAGACAGAGTTTCTTTTTCATTCGAGTTTGCCCTCCTATTTATATGGGCATCTTTATTATATCGGTAAATCGCTCAGTAACATACGAAAATAGAGATATTTAAGTAAACGTCAAGAAAACATGAAGAGGACAAATATGTCGATTCGGATTATTTTCGAAGGAAAAGAACCGTTTGTCTTTTTAGGGAAATATGCCCTACTTCATAGCCAAATGCCCGAATTTCCTTCTTGAAGGTCAAAAAAGAATGATCGATCGGAAAGCCGAGGATCTTCTCGATGTCGCCAAAAGTCAAAACAACCTCGAGTTCCCCCCGGCTTTGAACGAATCGCCACAGCGGATCGTATTTGCTCATGGTTCGCCTCCCGGTTTTTTCGGCCTCGTCGCACTATCCCAAAGGGAAAGAAAGCGGCGATCACTCAGCCAGCATCGGAGTCGAAAGATAACGTTCGCCCGTGTCGGGGAGAATCACGACGATGATTTTCCCGTTGTTCTCCGAGCGTTCGGCCAAAACCTTGGCGGCGAAAACGGCCGCCCCTGACGAAATCCCGACCAGCAAACCCTCTTTCCGGGCCAATTCACGCCCGGTCGCAAAGGCGTCTTCGTTCGAAACGTCGATTATTTCGTCGAGGATCTTGAGGTCGAGGACGGCCGGAACGAACCCGGCCCCGATCCCTTGGATCTTGTGGGGTCCCGCCACCCCTTTGGTGAGGACGGGCGAAGCGGAAGGCTCGACCGCGACGATCTTGATCGCGGGCTTCTTTTCTTTAAGGAAACGCCCCGCGCCCGTGATGGTTCCCCCGGTTCCGACCCCGGCGACGAGGATGTCGACCCGGCCTTCGGTGGCCTCATAGATCTCGGGCCCGGTCGTGAGGAAATGGATTTCAGGGTTATGGGGATTGTCGAATTGGGAAGGGATGAAACTGTTCGGGGTCGCGACCGCCAATTCTTTGGCCTTGGCGATGGCTCCCTTCATCCCGAGGGGCCCTTCAGTGAGGACGAGTTCGGCTCCATAGGCTTTGAGGAGGGAGCGACGCTCGAGGCTCATGGTCTCCGGCATCGTGAGGATGAGGCGGTATCCGCGAGCCGCGGCGACCATGGCGAGCCCGATCCCGGTGTTCCCGCTCGTCGGCTCGATCAGGACGGATTCGGGTTTAAGAAGGCCCTCCTTCTCGGCTTTGGCGATCATGTTCCAAGCGATCCGGTCTTTGACCGATCCGCCCGGATTCCGGGATTCGAGCTTCCCGATGATGTGGGCGTGCAACTGATGGTTCTTCTCGAAATTCGTGAGCTCGATGAGGGGGGTGGCCCCGATGAGTTCGGTGACGTTCTTGGCGATTTTCATTGATGTGCTCCTTTTGTTATTTTGTACTATTACGAAAAAGATTTCCTGCCGGCGTATGACCTTCGCGAGGAAAACGGATGATCAAGAACATCGACAGATATCAGAAAGAAGGCAGCAGTAACGAACGAGGAAAGAAAAGCCATCGCCGACGTTTCTGGGTCGCGATGAAGCGAAAATCGAATTTTGGTTCGGCCTGGTCTTTCCCATTTCCGCTTTATTATTCATCACCTTCAGAATTCCACAAGCGAAACGATAACGGTCAGTCCCCCCACTCGACCGCGACCGCGTCGAAGAGGAGGGCGACTTCGGGCGACGGGTCGCGATACGAGGCAATCATTCGGGCGATGACGTCGTCGGGGACCCATTTCTCCTTGGGCCGCATTCGGTTTTGGCGATAGCAGACCGAGTAATCGTGCATCTTAATCATGAAGAGAACCGACCTGTCGTAGCCCTTGATCCGATCCATGTAGTACTTCCGGCGGTAATCGTCGAGGAAGATCGAATCCTCGATGACCGTGCAGTCGCCCGCGGCCTCGGCGAAGATGGCGTTCGTTTCCTCGATCATGGCGTCGAAGATCGTCTCCATCCTTTCGGGGAAGATGAGGTAGGAGCCGGTGAGTCTCTTTCGCGTTTCGTCGGTGTCGACGATGTGCGTCGCGGGATGCGAGGCTTGGTATTTCCGGCACCACGTCGACTTCCCGCTTCCGGGGATCCCGGCCATCAGAATCAATGTCTTCATATCGATGCTAGGCCAGTTTTTTACGAAAAGCGCTGGAAGCCAGATCGACCAAGATGACCATCGCCACGATCCCCAAGGTATCGGCCCCGAGCTTCGAATAGGCATTGGCCTGGTAATCGAGGAGGATGTTGAAGCCGATCCCGGCGTTCTGCTGGATGATGAGACCCAGCATCGTCCCGGTTCGGATGTTGATGTCGAGCCGGTAAAGCCCGACCGAGAGGAAATTGGGGAAGACCTCGGGCATGACCGCGGTTTGGATCCGCTGGATTTTGTTGGCCCCGCAGGCGTCGATCGATTCGAGGGAGGTCAATTCCAATTCGTCGATCTGGTCGGCGTAGAGCTTGCCGATCATCCCGACCGAATGGATAGAGATCGAAAGGATGGCCGTGAGGACGGTGTAGCCGGAAAGGCGAGTCAAGAAGAGGGCTAAGAGCAGTTCGGGGAAAGTTCGGATCAGGATCAAGAAAATCTCGGCGAAGAAGGCCTTCTTGCCAAAGAGGCGATGGGAGGCGAGGATCCCGATCGGGATGGAGATGAGGAAGGCGATGAAGGTCGAGATGAAAGTGAGGCAGAAGGTGAGGAGGCAATTGTAGAAAACCCCGCCCGAGAAACCCCCGACGTAATCGCCGCTCCCCCAAAAATATGCCCAGTTGATCGAAAAGAAAAGCCGGAAGTTCTCGGCGATGTTGGCCCAATGAATCGGACGGTCGAAGCAATCGGTGAGGTTGACTTCATCGCTCATGAAGAAGAGGAGGGCGAGGAAGAGAACGACGAAAACGATGTTGACAAGCCACATCTTGGGACGGGCTTGATAAGCGCTCACGGGGTCGCGGTAATGGCGGAGGCCTTTCGAATCGCCCAAAAGCCAATCGTGGGCTCTTCTGAAACCGGGCTTGAGTCCCCGCTCGCTCCGGTTCTCGTTAACCTCGTTCATCGGAGCTTCCTCGCGAGGGTGTTGGAGGCGAACTGAAGGATCACGACGACGAGGAAGAGGGGGATGAGCATGGCCCCGGCCCAATCGTAGTATCCGGTGTCGATGTTGTTTTGAAGGGTCTTGACGTAACCGCCGAATCCGACGTAGGAAAGGATGACCGAGGCCCGGATGTTGATCTCAAGGGAATAAATGAAATAGGCGAAGAACATCGGCTTGACCTCGGGATGAAGACCGAGGTTGACGCATTGGAGGTTGTTCCCACCGCAACTCCGGATCCCTTCGAAGGGCGACATTTCGAGCGTTTCGATGTACTCGTACATCATCTGGTACATGACCCCAAGGGTGAAGACGGCGATCGTGAGGACGGAGTTGATCGAGTTCCCGGTCGAGAAGATCTGGCTGATCAACAGCCCGATCAGGAAGATGGGGATCGTCCGAAGGAAGTCGTTGAAGATCCTGACGGGTTGATGGATCCATGGAGAACGGGTCACGTTGTGGGCGCACAGGTAATAGACCGGGATGGCGATGAGGGCCCCAAGGACGGTCCCGAGGAAGCAGACATAGAAAAGATGGGCGAACTCGGTCGTGAACTCCTTCCAGGAATAGGCCCACCACCCTTCCCAGGTCTTGGTTCGGAGAGGATTGGGGGTGAAGAGGGCCCGGATGGCCGTCCAGAAAGAAGTCGGGTTCCAAAAAACCGCCCGATAGTTAAGGGGGATGAAACAGCAGGCGAAGACGAGGAGGGCCAGGCCGAGGGAAAGGAAGAGCCCGATTGGGCGTTTTTTGTCGATGGTCCGCATCTCGGAACCGTCTTGGTTCGGCGAGAGATCGACCGCGACGCGCTTGACGGAGATTGCGTTCCACCGCTGACTGAGTTTTGCTTCCGCTTTGACGATGTGGCGGAAAAACGCGCTGGTTTCGAAGCGGCGTTTCCACCCTCCGCTCTTGGCTTTTCCACTTTTCCGCTCTTTCATGACTTTTCGCCCTTCGAAGATGAATCGGACGCCGGGTTTTCGTCGATGTTCCCAAGCTTTTCGTTCATGTTTAGAGCCCGACCGTATATCTTGATCGTGACTTCTTCGTTTACTTCTTCGGGCGTTCCATCGAAGACGATCTTTCCATTCCTGATCCCGATGATCCGCGTCGAGAATTTCTTGGCCAGATCCACGTGGTGCATGTTGGCGATGATGGTGATCCCCATCTTGTTGATCCTCGTGAAATCGCTCATGACCGATAAGGTCGTGGCGGGATCGAGGGAAGCGACCGGCTCATCGGCTAAAATGAGTTTGGGCTCCTGCGTCAAAGCCCGGGCCAAAGCGACCCGTTGCTGCTGACCGCCCGAAAGCTGATCAGCCCGGACGTAGGCCTTGTCGAGAATGCCAAACTTGTCGAGGGAGCGGAGGGCGAGGAGTTTCTCTTCTTTCCGATAAAGGCCAAAAACGGTCTCGAAGGTATTGTGATAACCCACGCGGCCCGCGAGAACGTTCTTGAAGACGGTCGACCGGCGGACGAGGTTGAAGGATTGAAAGATCATGCCGATGTTCCGCCTTTCTTCCCGGAGGGCCTTTCCCTTGAGTTTGGAGATGTCGACCCCGTCGATGAGGATTTGGCCATGTTGGATGTCATGCATCCGGTTGAGACAGCGGATGAGGGTGCTTTTCCCCGCGCCCGAAAGGCCGATGATCGAAACGAACTCGCCATCCTGAATCATCAGGTTGACATCCGAAAGGGCTTTGTAGCCGTTAGGGTATGTTTTTCCGACGTGTTTTATTTCAATCATGATTCGGCCTTTCTATGCGCAAGGCATCAGACGCTAGAACGAAGAGGCTTAGTTCCCGCTATGCTCGAGGGTCCAGCGGTACATGTCGCGGGCGCTGTCAAAATCGCTGTCTTTGGCATCGACGTAACCGGTATGGCTGTAGATCTGGTAGAGATAGTAGGCGGCGGTCCCTTCGGTCGTTTTGCTGCCGTCGGCGACGGCGGCTTTAAAGGCGGTCTTGATGGCGGCTTTCTTGGCATCGTCGAGGGAGGTGACGACGGAGAGGGTGTCGTTCATGATCGGATCGGTGATCGCGACCGTGTATCCTTTGGTGAAGAGGGTGTCATCGCCTTTGTACTTGCTGTCGGCTTGGACGTAGGCACTGCCATATCGAATATCCATGAAACCGCAGGCGGCGTCGATTTCGCCGGTCATGAGCTTTTCGACGGCCGACGGATATGAATCCTGGGTGATGCACTGGATGGCCTTGGCTTTGTCGTCGTCGCTGAGGCTCGAATAGGCGTCTTTGGTGACGAAGCCTTTGGTGTAGCCTTGATCGTAGATGTACTTGGTCGGATAGATGTAGCCGGATCCCGAGCTGGAGCCCATGATGCCGACGATCCCGCTGTTGTCGTGGATCTCGTCGATCGTGATGGTCCCGTCGCCGTCGCTGTCGAGGGCTTTTAAGCCGAGGGCGGCCCGGGCGGTGTCGCGGAGGGAGATGATGATCCCGGAATAATAACTGACTTGGGTGGAAGACTGGTCGCCACGATAGACATAGGCATCCGATGCGTTGGCGGACGTGACGGGATCCCCGGAGGTGGTGATCTCACCGTTCATGGCCTTCCTTTGTTTTTCTTTGGCGGTATCATCGAAACCGATGAAGTCATCGGCCTGGACCTTGTATCCGGCGCGGGAGGCGGAAAGAAGGACGTCGACGGCTCCCGGGTTCTCGATGCTCACCTGAGCGTAGCCGGAGGCGGTTAAAAAACCTCCGTCAATTTGGCCGGAAACCAAAGCGGAGGTGGTTGCGGCGTAGGATGCGCCGACGTCAACAGTGAAGGTGTAACCCGAATCCTTGACGTAAGAATCGAGGAACGGGGTCAGCTTGGTAGCCAGCGTGAGGAGGGTGGTCGGATCGTTCGACGGGACGAGCTGAAGGTGGATGACGTTGGAATCGCTGTTGCATCCAGCTAGCCCGGCCGCGGCGAGAAGACCGCCCATGATGGCGAAAGACAAAGACTGCTTTTTCATCTGTTTTCCTTTCTGAGTTCAATGACTCAAGAATGTGCGGAACCAATCCGGCATGAACATGAAAAGAGGGTGGGCTTTCGGCAGCTGCGCGCTGGCCGCTTGAATCCAACCCTTGGCATGTCCACGTGATCTGATTTGCACTTTCCAATTTTAGGGAAATGAAAAGCGTTTTGGGGTTGAAAACGTTTTCTTTTGAAATGACTATCGCTTTTTAACGCCAATGTGTCATAGTAAAATACTACCCAAAATCACAGCTGATCTCTTTACAGATTTGCATTAAGTCAATCTCTTTCGCGTTTTTATTATGCCATTTGTGTCATTGTTTAATGGTGTCAGTGCTGTGGGCGATCATTCTATAAATGGTTTGATTGACATCGTTTATAACGCGCCTGCAGGTTCTTGATTGGCAACATGGTTTCTTTGGGCGTTTGCCCGGAAGCGATGAAGGAACCGCCCATTCGAATACTCGATCCAAAAAAATTAAAACCTACATTGCTCTTTTGTAAATGCGCCAAACCGTATTTCCGACGAATCCGCACGAACGATATGTCTTCTCAGCCGCGCGGCTTTCGTCTATTTTGCCAGAAACCGTAACGAAGCCTGCCCCGGTTTCGGCGACTCGGCACAGCAACCCCTCGACGATCCTTCTCCCAAATCCCATCCTTCGGTATTTCGGCAAGACTTGGACCCATTCGATTGAGCCTTCTAAGATTCGCTTATCGAAAAGAGCGATTCCGCTGGCGGCAATGACATCGTTTTCAACGATCTTGACACATAGATACGGATCGAAAACCTTGGTCTTCGCAAGTTTGATGAGTTCTTCTTGGCTGATGGATATTCTCTGATCGGCGTAAGATTCGTTGATCTGATCAGCAAGTTCGGGCCAGTCGTTCTGCGAAATCGTTTCGATCGACGGGTCTCCATCGTGACCGCGATCAAGATGGTTGATCATTTTGAAAAAAACCGAAACAAGCCGGCATCCCTCGACGCTCGGATCGTCGTTCTTTCTGGTGACGATGACGTTTTTTGGAAAACGAATTCGGCTTGATTCGGCTTTCCAAAACGGCAACGACGAGGCCTCGCACGGGTTTCTCAAATACTCATCGGTTTTCACGCGCAAATCGTACCACAAGCCGCGTCGATCGGGCGTTCGGTACAGGACGGATGGCATGAAGAATTTCGTAAAGAAACCTCTTCAAACAAGGGGGGCGTTGTCCCGGCAATGGACGCGGAACGAATGAACGAAATCCATTGAAAACAATAAAAGACCCCGAGGTCATCGGGGTCTTTTTAGCGCATGGTGGCCCAAGGCGGAATCGAACCGCCGACACAGGGATTTTCAGTCCCTTGCTCTACCGACTGAGCTATCGGGCCAACGCTTTGGCGGACCATACGAGATTCGAACTCGTGATCTTCTCCGTGACAGGGAGACATGTTAGACCGCTACACCAATGGTCCACGAAATTGGCGCCCTAATATTATCGATAAGTGACCTAGCAAAAGCAAGAACGAAGTAGAGGAACGCTTTTCAATCAAAAACCCCGGCCTTGCGAGCCGGGGATTGCTTAGCGACGATCGGATTAATAGTTGACGGCCCGAAGTTCGAAATAGCTCTTGGGATGCCCGCAGACGGGGCAGATTTCGGGAGCGAATTTCCCGACGACGATGTGGCCGCAAACGCGGCACTTCCAAATCGCGACGTCCTTAGAGATGAAGACGACGCCGTCTTTGACGTTGGCCAAAAGCTTGCGGTATCTCTCTTCGTGGGTCTTCTCGATGGCGGCGACGAGGCGGAAGCGGACGGCGAGTTCGACGAAGCCTTCTTTTTCAGCCGTTTCGGCGAAGCCTTTGTACATGTCGGTCCATTCGTAATACTCCCCGCTTGCGGCGTCGAGCAGATTCTCGGCCGTGGTCGGGATCTTCCCATCATGAAGTGCCTTGAACCAAAGTTCGGCGTGCTCTTTTTCATTGCCGGCCGTTTCTTCGAAGATGGCCGCGATCTGTTCGAATCCCTCTTTGCGGGCCTTCGAGGCGTAATAGGTGTACTTGTTGCGGGCTTTCGATTCGCCGGCGAAAGCGGCCTCAAGATTCTTCTCGGTCTGACTTCCTTTGAGTTCCATTGCTGTAAGAACCTCCTGAACTTCTTTGATTATAGAGTGCCCTTTGAGGTGGAGCAAGAAAGACGCCGCGATTGTTGAGATTCATTTTCATTAAAAGAGGGATGAGGGCGCGCCTTCGTCTGTGCTTTCTGCCGATCAATGAGAAAAAACAGCCCGAAGGGATCACTTGGGCTGTTTTCCATTTCGCTTGATGTAACGGATGTACTCGACGTTCTCGTCCTCGGCCGCATGCCGAATCATGAAGTCGTAGACCTCGTCGCGGAGGATCTTCTTCCGCTCGATCAGGGATTTGCTCATGTCCGGGTAGATGGGCTTGCTGATATGAATCGTCATCTTGGGGCGGCGATGATCGCCGAAGAAGCGGGCTTTCCGATAGGTGGTGCAGGTCGCGACGACTGGGGCCCCGAGCTCGGAAGGGTAAACGAAGGAATCTTCGGGGAAAGGGCGGATATGGGTCATGTACGGCCAAATGTGTTTCTCGGGGAAAATCATGATGGCGGCCCGCTGCTTGTAGCGATAGGCCACCGCTTCTTTGAAAGCCTCTTTCCATTCGAGCTGCTCCGGAACGGGAAGGCAGCCCATCATCACGACGAACGCCCGGATCCCTTTGATCGAAACGGCATCCTGATTGGCCATGATGTAGGTTCTTTTGGGGCTCATGATGAACGAAGGCCCCGACCAAGCGTCGGAAATCTGGGTGTGGTTGCCATAGACAAAGCAGCCCCGATGATGGAGTTCCCGAAGGTTCTTCCGCCCCTTCGTCTTCATGCCCCAGCCGATTTTCCCGACGATCCAAAGGATGGGAAGGGCGACCGCATAGTAGACGAACCACGAAAAACTCCGCCAAAAAACGTTCCGGTGGATGTATTTGAACTTGGGATAGAAGGTCAGCTGTTTGATCTTCGTTCCGGCGAAATCGTCGCCGAGGGCGTCTTCGTAATAGACAGTCTTGGTTCTCATTGTGCCGAACCTTTTTTCTTATAGTTCTCGACCGTCTCCTTGAACATCTTTTCCATCTCATTCATGGCCAAAGAGAAATCGAATTGCTTGGCGAAGCCGAGGTACTGTTCGGAGTTCTTCTTTTTCTCCTCCGGATGATCGATCCAATAATCGATCTTGGCGGCGAGATCCTTGGAACTCGACCACCGGAAAAGGTTATGGGGGGTCAAAGCGAAGTAACGAATCGCGGCTTTTTTGCTGTTGGAGAGGATGGGGGTGAGCCCGCATGAGATGGCCTCGAGGGCCGAAATGGCCTCAAGATCGATGACGGAAGGATGGCAATACAAATCGCTGTAATTGAGGATCTTGACCATGTCCTCGTGGCTGTGGAATCCGAGGATCGGCCTGTTCTCCCAATTCGCCGTCCATTTGACGATCTTCCCTTTGAGGGGGCCTTCGCCGGCGAGGATCAGTTGGATGCGGTCCTTGTATTTGCTGTATTTGACGGCCTTGATAAGACGCTTATGGGCTTTCTCCCTTGAATAGCGGGCGGTGTAAAGGATGACGATCTTGTCTTTCAGCTCTTCGGGTTTGTTCACCTCCATCTTGACGAAATCCCCCCGAACCCCGTTGGAAATCACATAGCCGTTGGAGGCGAAATGAACCTTTTTCTCGAAGACATCGCGGATGAACTGGCTCGGATAATGGATGGCGTCGACTTTGGAGAACAGCCGCCGATAGATGATCTCGTACATCCCCCAGTTGGCGGGCTCGAAGCGCATCAAGCCGACGTGATTGGTGAAGTTTTCGGCCTGGGCGTGAAAGGAAGCGGTCACCGGGATCCCCATGGCGTGGGCGAGCTCGACCGATTTGGCGGACAAGGAACCGCAGAAATTGCAATGGACCACATCGGCCCCTTTGATGGCTTCGTAGAGGACGTCGAGATCGGCTTTCGCCAAAACGACTCCGTTCTTCCTGACGTAATTGTCGAGGGGGCCGAAATTGATCCGCGGGACGATGAAATAATTCGGAAGGCCCCTCTTGTCTTCGTCGGGGCAGACAACCCGGACGGTATGCCCCTTTTCTTCCATCGACCTGATGACATTCATCGTCGCGATGGTCGTGCCGTTGTTCTCTTGGCCCAAGACATCGCAGATAAAGGTGATGTTCATAAGTTTCCTAATGCTTGATTTTAGGTCTCATAGGGCCAGTGGGCAAGTCAAATCGGGGGGGTCTTTACAAAGTAATGGGTCTTCGTCGTCCTTCTAACCGCAAGGGCGATACAAATCCGTCCTTTGAAGGAGCAGAGATCATTCCGCGGTGCTTTGTCAATGCAAGGCTCTTGAATCGAATCTATCATTAAGAAGAAAAGCGAAAGCCGCCAACAAACGTCGACTCGAATCCGTATTGGTTAAGGAGGGTAAGTGCCAAACCCCACAAAAAACGAGATCCGGCCCTTGATCAAAGACCTCAAAAAGGACCCCGACGCTTCCTTTCCCAGGTTTTATGAACTGACGAAAGAGAAAACGTTTTATCTTATTTTTTCCTATGTCCGGAACGCGACGATGGCCGAGGATATCCTCCAAGACACTTACATCTCCTTCCTTCGGGCACTCGGCAAAATCTCCGTTCGCCTCAATCCCCTTTCTTATCTCTACGCGACGGCCCGGAACCGGGCCATCGATTATCTTAGGGACTCCGAAAAGGTCGTGAACGTCGAAGACGAGACGCTCGAATCCATCTCGCCAAGCGAATTCGTCTACGAAGATCCCGATGGCCTCCTCAAGCTGATCGCCGCCATCTTGAGCCCGTTCGAATTTCGGGTCTATACCCTTCACGTTCTGGGCGACTTGACCTTCAAGGAGATCGGGAAGATCGTCAAAAGGCCGACCGGGACCCTGACTTACACCTATAGCCTCGCCATACAAAAACTAAGGAAAGGACTGACTGAAAATGGTGAACAGAGAATTTGAAAAAAACCTCGCAAAGAAGCTCAACTCCTCGCCCTATGAGGTCAAAACGACCTCGGCGGCCATTTTGGAACGATTTCATTCCATCGACGGGGCCGCAAAAAAACGCAACGGGGGGTTTTCATCGCTTTCCCGGTTCCAGAAATGGCTTGCGGGCGGGCTTGGCGCCCTCGCCACCGCCGCCATCGCCTTGGCCATCTATTTCCCAGTCAAGCAAGCCTTGACCCCGACCGAGACCGACTTCCCCGATGCCATCATTGAGGAGCCGACCCTTACCAACGTCGGGAAAAAGACGGGGGCCATCGCTTACGAAGTCTCGTCTTTGATCGATCGTTTCATTTCGAATGGAGCGGATGCTTCCGCCGAATCGATGATCAAAAGAAAGAACTCTTTGAGTGAAGACGGCTTCGCGACGGCAGTTGAGGTCTACGACAACATGCAAGCATCGATCGCGGGGGCTTTGAACGAAGACGCTTTGTCTTCGGTCGGGCTTTCCCGCGGCGCTTTTGCCGGCGTCTATGGCGAATACCCCTACGAGTTGACCTTCGGTAGCGGCGGCCGTTTCCTGTTCAACCTCGACGTCGACGATGAAATGAGCGACTCTTCGAATTCTTCCTTTGGAGGAATCAAGAAAACGCGGGATTTCGATGGGGAGGTCGCCCTTTCTTCGGGCGAGGCTTATCTTGCGAGCGGAACGCGGACGATCCGCCTTGGCAACCGCAGCAACATCACCATTCTGGTCTATCTCGATGAGGCGAAAACCAGTTATTTCGAGGTCGAGCAAAACACCACCAAAGGATCGTTCTTCTTCTCCTTCTCCCGTTACGCCTCATCGAGCTTCGACTTCGGCTATTCGGTCCATCTCGTCAAAGCGACGCTGAGCGGCGAATCGACGCCTCGGCTGATGGTGGCCACCCAATACACCCGGGCGGAGGATTGGGCTTCGTTCAAATTCCGGATCATCGCCGGCGGAAACGACGCTTATGTCATTTACCTGAGCGGTCTTTCGTCCCCCATATCCTTAATCTATGACGGGTCGAAACGCCGTTACACCTACGGCTCTTACGCCATCGAGAAATAAACGCTTCCCAACAAAACCCGTTCGGGATCCGTATTGATGATGAAAGGACTAATTCCCATGAAAAAAACGTTTCTGATGCCGATCCTCGCCATCTTGACCGGAGGGGCCTTGGCCGGCGGATGCGCCCTTGCTTCCAACTCCTCCACCCAAACCGTGATCGACGACACGTCCCTCGCCAAGGAGATTGCGACTTCATCTCTCTTCGTTGCCTCGAGCAAAGCCGTCTCTTCGCTTAAGAAGGCCGCGGTTCCGAACCGAGTCTTCGAAGGCGCCCCGATCGAGGTCGACGTCGACGACATCCCGGCGACGCTCTCCAACTTCGATGAGCTTTCGATCGCGAATTACTCCATCGCCACCGTCTCCGAGGCTTCCGATCGGGACGACTACGCCAACAAGACCCAGCTGACCTACACCCTTCCTTCCGGCGAGTCGAACTTCGTCGTTCTATACTTCGGAGCCATCACGACCGAGACCGAGGAAAGCGATGCCTCAACGACATCGGAATTGACCGATTCCGACATCACGGGAGCCTTGAAAAACGCTTTGCACGGGCACGGGTACGGCGGAGGATCTTGCGACGGGATGCTCAAAGGTTCCAATCGTTTCATCAACATCCTGAAACATGGAAACGCCGACCTCACCTACCAAAGGAATTTCGGAATAGCAGTCATCGGAACGGATGAATACCCTTTCGCGGCCGAGCATGTCGAAGCCGTCACGGCCAGCAAAACCTATGAGGCCTCGTCGTTCGCCCTTCTTTTCTCCGAGAATTCATTTCTTTCCGTCGAGCAGGCGTACGTGACGGACGGGACGAACCTCAATGAGGTCTATATCTACACGTTGGTGAATGGCGACGATTCCCTCCATTACCTCATCCAGGATTCTTCGACAAAAATGCGGATGGCTTATCTGACCGGGACCCAGAAGATCGCCATCAATCGCTTCACGTCAGAGGACAAGACTTACTACACCATCCACGTTCGGGAAAAAGGGGTCATGAACCTCTTTGGGGTGTACGAAAGAATCATCACCACCGATGAAGCGGGAAACGAAACCATCACCTATGAGCTCATCGGGGCTCAAGACGAAGCGGGTCTCAGCCTTCCATCCGAAGATTGATCAAGAACTAAAAGGCACCCTTTCGGGGGTGCTTTTTTCTTTTTGGCTTAAACCCATAAGCGAAGATCGTGCAAATCCGATGAAAACTAATGAAAACACAATGAAAGCGTTATCATTGAGCGCCTTACTTTGTATAAACAAAGGGCTTGCCCACCAAACAGCAATGAAGAAACACCAGTTCGTAACGGGTGAAATACCCGTCAACGATGCCGCCCCATCTCATTCCTTTAGGAATAGATGCTTTTGGGCTCGATGCAAAGTGATTGCCCTTACTTCGCAATGAAGGTTACAATAACCCGCACTTCCGAATAGTGCAGACACTGTGTCAAGTGTCGGATTCGGAAGGGTCTTTTTTAAAAAAATATGACATTCAAAGGGATCAAAAAAACTATCCTTGGATTACTGGCCGGAGTCATCGCGACTTCGTGGCTGGTTCTTTCTTTGACGGCGGAATCCCCGGAGATGGCCACCGCCAGCGGATCCTCGACCGGTTACGTCTCTTATACTCTCGAAGCTTCCAACCACCCCACCAACCTTCCCACTTACTCTGGCTGGACCTCTACACCGATTCATGAACAAACCTTAAACACCGTCGAATGGACTTATCGGGCCGCCTTTCTCGAAACAACCAACCACGATTCGCACGCCTCGCTGACCAACACCGACCCTTCGCCGTTCATTGGCAACAAGTCGCCCATAGCCAAAATGGCTTATCTCACAATCTATGTCCGAACATCCTCTTGGGCCCAATTATTCATCAAAGGTTCGAACACATATTCCGACACCCTTTCGGGCTATTCCCTCATTTCCACGATCGTTCTTTCTGCCACCAATGGCGGAGCTCCGGGGGAAATCGGGCGGACCGAGACCATCGTCATCACCAATTACGCCTATATTGCTTTGTGCGGCGGCGGCCAAATAATCGATCTCGTCTCGATGACCGTCACCTGCACCCCGGACGGGACCGCTTCAACCCCGTACGGCGTTTCTTCGACCGCCGGCACCTTAACGAGCGGTCAGGCTTATTTCGTCGCCAATCATCACTACATCGGCTACAACACCTTGGCCTATGCCCCAATGGACGCGATGAAATTCGCGAACAACTGTTTCAAGGCCCAAGACACCATTTGGACTACCGAATTCTCGACCTTCCCGGTCGAATCGTCTTGGACGATGGTTTACCTCGGTCACGACGAAACCGAAGGAAAAGACATCTACGCTTTCCTGAACAACAAGACCGGCTACTTCCTCTACTTCAACGGAACCACCTTCGCCTGCTCGAGCTACAACGCCACGTATTGGTACGCCAGCCCCACCGCGGACGGGGGGTACAAGTTCTCGACGAAAATCGCCGGGGTCTCTTGGTATCTCAATCGGGACAAGAACAATCTCGTCTACACCGCCGGGACGAGCTCAAACGAATCGAATCACGACTACGTCTTCTACTTCTTCGCCCTCACGGGTCATTTTATGAACGCCGATGCGTGGGCCGAGGCTTTCTTGGTCGCCACCGACTCCGCCTGCTCTTCCGGGACGATGAATGCCACGCTTTGGGCGACCCTTGAAGCGGTTTATAACAGCGGTCTCTTCGCCTCGGCTTACGAAGCCATCGCCGCCACGACGGTTCCAAGCGACCCCGCGGCTTACGCCACGGCCAGCGCCTTGGTCAAAGCCGTTTGGCGTTATCGGACGATTTTGACCAGCCACTCGACCTTCGACGATTTCGCTGGGATCGCCGACGCCTCCCTTTCGCATCCGGTCTCTAAGAAACCGAACGCGGTGAGCCCCATCTCGACCACCCTCATCGTCGTTTCTACTAGCGGCATCGTGACGCTGTTAGCCATCGCCACGGTCTTCGCGATCGAGAAAAAGAAAAGAATGAAGTCGAAGAAATAACGACGTTTTTTCTCTTGCCTGCTCAACGAACCGAAAACAGATTTTCCGTGTATTGGACATCATTGAGTCTTTCGCGACAGGAAAATAAAGGAACATCTTCGGCGGTGCGTAAATGTAAATATGTACAGTTTTCACCATCGTTTTTCAATTTTATCAATTCCGCATAAACGGCCCCGGTCGTGCGCCGATGGTTGATTTTGTTTCCCGCATTTCGGATAATATCGTGAAGTGAAACCCAAATATAGGAGTCAATCATGACCAAGGGCAAGTCTTTTCGTTTGCAGTCGATCCTCACTTTGATTTCGGTTCTTTCGATCGGGGCCATCGCCGCGACGATGATTGCCAACAGCAACGACAATATCGTACCGGCTTGGGGCAAGGAAAAGGAATACAACCTCAATTTCAACAGTTCGACGAACACTTTCACGCCTTCGAGCGTCGAGGTCACGGCCACCGCTCTCACCGAGTTGGGCAACGCCGTCTCGTTCGCCCACAAAGGATATGCGAGCGACGCTTCAAATTGGGGCCGCCTGGAGGCCGGAGGCTATTTCTTCAACACCTCGCCCATCAGCGGATTGACATCGATCACCTTTGCTTTCGGCGCTTCTTCGGGCGACTTGTCGCTCTCCTATGGCTGGGCCGAGACCGAAGGCGCGATCGTTTACGAAGCCAACGGAATTATCATCAACTCCACCAATCCGACCTTCGCTTTCGATGGATACCGCCCCTCGTTCTTGAAAATCGCAAACGGGACTTCGGGATCAATTCAAGTGTCGTCCATCGATCTTTGCTTCACCTGCGCCGCCACGAACGACGTCATCCTCGGAGCCGGTTCCTTGACCTTTGAGCTTAATTCCGATGGCCTTTCCTACAAAGTCACCAAATGCACCACTTCGGGCACGGCGGTTTCCGTCCCCGCGAGTTACAACGACAAACCCGTCACGGTGATTGGGCAGAATTCCTTCGGCCTTTGCGGAACCATCACCTCCATCGCCATCCCGTCATCGGTCACCACGATCGAATCGTGGGCCTTCTCGGATTGCGGTTCCCTCACTTCGTTGACTCTTGCCGATTCCATCACCTCGATCGGCGATTACGCCTTCTATAGCGACACCTCCCTCACCGCGGTGATTCTCCCTTCGTCGCTGTCTTCTTTCGGCCCCAACGCCTTCGCCGGGTGCACGGGGATCAGCGCTTTTTCCTTGGCCGCCGGCAATACGACCTACGCGGTCTCCGACGGCGTCCTCTTCTCCATCGACGGGACGAGGCTCGTGCGCGCCCCGGACGGGAAGAGCGGATCGTACACCATCCCCGATGGGGTCACGGCTCTTGACGAGAGCGCTTTCAGCGGCTGCGAATCCCTCTCCGCGATCGCTTTCCCTTCCGGCCTCGAAACGGTTGGCGCCTACGCCTTTGCCAACTGCACCGGCATCGCCTCGATCAGCCTCCCGGATTCCGTCACTTCCATCGGAACCGGGGCGTTCTCCTACGACTCCGCCCTCACTTCCGCCACCCTGTCTTCGGGGCTTATGTGGATCGAGAGCAGCGCTTTCGCCTCCTCGGGGCTCACCTCGATCGCCATCCCCGCCTCGGTCCAATCGATCGGCCTATCGGCGTTTGAGAACTGCTTCTCGCTCTCCGAAGTGACGATTCCAACCGATTCATTGCTCAACACGATCAGTGATTGCGCCTTTCAAAACTGCACGGCGCTGGTCTCCTTCAGCGTCCCGTCACATGTCTCCTCGATCAGTTCGCCCCGGGTCTTCCGCGGGTGCCAAAACCTCAACAATATCTACGTCGATGGCGGCAACACTTTCTACTTCTCCTCACCGGAAGGGATCCTTTTCGCCGCCAACGCCCCCACCTATGGCCAAAACGAGCTCTTCTGCTGCCCGGAGAACCAATCGGGGCTATTGGAAATCCCCTCCAGCGTCAATGTGAACGGCGCCGTATTCGACGTTTCATTTATCGGTGACTATTCCTTCGGCTCATGCAGCCAATTGACGAACATCTCGGTCCCAAGTTCGATCATCGGCATCGGATTAAACGCCTTTGATGGTTGCTCGGGGCTTTCGACCTTCTCGTTCGCCGATCCTTCCACCTTGCTCACGATCGGGGGCGGAGCCTTCTCCAGTTGCGGTAGCTTGAGTTACCTGCCTTCATTCACCGGCTTAACTTCGATCGGTTCCTACGCCTTCGTGGGATGCTCGAGCTTGACAACGTTCTTCATCCCCTCAACCGTCGTGGAACTTGGGTACGCGGCCTTCTACTACTGCACCTCGATGTCGATTAGATGCGGAAGCACAGCCCAACCCGGGACCTGGGATGCTCAATGGAACATCGACTATCTCCCAGTCACTTGGGGCGAAACGGCCTAAAGAACGCGTAACAGAAAAAAGATCAAGCCCCGGCTTCAAGCCGAGGCTTTTTCAATTACCGACGAAAGGATAAAAGCCGAAGTCAAAGGACCAGGAAAGCGGAATAATTTCCAGCCATTGTTCCGATATGGGTTTTTCAGAGCGTTCGCCGATCATCGCGTGCGTTTTTTGCCGACCAATTGATTCTTCATCATCTTCTCGAACTGTCAAAAAAACGCCTTCCGAATTTTGGATTTTGATGTGGAAAGCGATGGAAAGTGCTAAAATACAGCAACAAAAGGTTCGTCTAGGAGTCAATACATCATGAAAAGAATCGCCAAGCCGTTGCTGGCCGGTCTACTTGGATTGTTTTGCCTTGGGTCGATGACGGCTTGTGGCGGTGCCGCGGCCGGGGGCAACCGTTACGATTGGCCCGACGAAACGTTGTCCGGATTTCCCACTTGGCCCGAGTTGGACGGGAAGATCACGGAGATCAAGAACATGGATGGCCTCTGGGAAGGCGACCTCGTCTATCTTGTCAAAGCCGAAATCGATGGAGAAGTCGATTTGGTCACCAATTACATCTCCGTCCTGACCGCGGCCGGATATACTTCGACGGCCACTTTGTCGACGTGGACCACTTCCGATGACTCAATTTCCGATGATTTGTATTATTGCCCCAATCCAAGCGGCCCCTTCGGAACATGCGAAGGAGAACAATTTGAGGTCACAATCACGACGAGCAGCTATTGCGCGAACATTTCAGTGTCCTTAATTTGGAAGCAAAACTGTTAGTTCGCGTTCTTGAGAGAACATATTCGTTTTTACTAAAAAACGTTTTTTGAATAATTACCGACGTTACTGTGAACTAACGTGCGACCGATAAGCCAGTTCATGATGAATCCAATAGAGATTCGCCCAGCATACTGTCACATCTAATAAAAGCCCCGATTTTCTCGGGGCTTTAATTGCCGATTGGTTGCGGGGGATGGAATATTTTACACGGCATATTCAAAACGCAATGGAAGCCGCCAACGATTAGATGAAACCTAATAGAAACGATAAGAGTGTAATCGTTTCGCGCCCATTGCATAAACGGCTCGTTTCATATTTCACTACAATGTTTCACTCCCTGCATTTGACAGGCGTTGTATCATCAAACGTGGCGCCTTGCTGTTTGCCATTGGACACTGCCGCCTACCGCCCTATATGCTTGCCCATATGTCATGCAATCCCTCACATCTATATATTTTTGCTAAGCTTTTTTCTAAAAAGCGTCAATATAGATTCTTTATTTTTTGAATATCAAGGTGAATACCTTGTTTTCTTAAAAATATTTGCGGGCTTGTCCCGCAAAAAATCGCTTACAAATCTATTGTTTATGAATTTGCTGTTCGTTGGCATTTTGGCTCGCCGGTTTGACGTATTGCTCCAAAACGCTTCGATCTTTTTCCACGCCGCAACATCCGTATAGATACTCGATGAAGTCGAGTACGGCCTTCATCTTTTCGTGAGGGTCCTGTTCCTTCATCTTGCACATCATCCTGAGGTAGTTCTCGCTGAACCCTTTGCAGTTGGCGAACAACAGCTTGACCCTACACAAGCCATCGATGAAGTCTTGCCCGCAGATCTCGGGCGTATGTGAGACCAGCGTTGCTAGAGCTTCTAGCATCATCTGTTTCTTCGCCACATTGTATTCCACCAAATAAGTAGTCAAAGCGCCCACAAAGACTCCGGCAGCCCCCGCAACGACACTGACGATGCCGACGACCAAGGCAATCCAATCGGATGCTGACATATTTTTCCCGCCCCTTTTCGCCATATATTATATATAAAACGATGTTGGAGGAGCGAAAGTTATGAAGGGAAGCAAAGAAGCCGTGATACTTTACGCGGCCAAGAAAGCGGCCGAATCGATCTGGAGGTCCTGCAGCGAGCCGGGCGACGCGCCGGCGAGGGCCTTGGCCATCGACGCCGACGTCCGCGCCGAGTTTTCCATAAGATCTCCGGAAGACACCAGGATGTACAAAGAGGCTCTGTTCGTTTTCATGCTCTCCTTGGCGCGAGCGGATTCGGCGTGAAAAAGGGCCTGGCGCTTTGCGCCGGCCCTTCCTTGCGCGTTCTAGGCGCTATTTAGAGGCATCGTTGGCAGATACCGCCGCCGCGGTGCCGCTCTCGGCTAGGTCGGATATCCTCTTCACGGCCTCCTTGGCCTTGCCGGAGGTCTTCTCCCCGTAGGTGAGTATCCCGTCAACCATGTACGATCCGGACGCGGCGTAATCCTCCTTCGTCGGAGTCATCCCCTTGTAGTGCCTGGCTTCCTGATAGCCCTGCTCGGCCGCCAGCTGCAGTAGCTTCACCAAGCCGTTGAATGAGTTGGTCATGAAGGTGTAGGCCCTCATCTTCCTCCAGATGACGTAATACTCGAATTTCTCGACTATCCCCTGGTTGTCCTCCGACGCCGCCATCGACGAGCTGACGTGGAGCCTTTCGAAGCCATACGAGTTCTCCATCCTGTGGCAATGGTCGAAGAACGGCTTCTGGATGGCCTGCAGGACCTTCTCGGCAAAGGTCCTCGGGAACTCGCGGTTCCTGAGGATGTCGATCCAGGAACCGCACCAGCGCATGACGGCCAGGCACACGGCCTGGTCGATTCCCCACAGCGGGAGGGCGTTGTCCTCGCCGTCGTTGCTCTCGATCCAGTCCTGCTCCTCGAACATGGCGATCAGGTCGCCGTCCACCGATCCGGTGCGCTGGGTGTTGCCGAAGATCTTCCCCACGCAGTGCCCGTCTATCGTCAGGAAGTGCCTGAAGAGCTTGACGAATTGGTTGAGCTTGTCGTTCTCCGGGGAGGCCTTGCCGGCGACGAAGTGGCTCCTGGAGTTCCCGCGCTCGAGCCCCAGCTCGTCCCAAACAACGGCCCCGCCGTCGAAGTGGGTCACGATCCGGGCGAAGATCTCCTCGTGCATCTTCTCCCCAAGTCGGAAGCCGTCCCATTCGTTGACCGCGGCGTTCCCCAAGGGCTCCGCCGGCATCCGGCATCCCTTCTTCAGGTAATCGTCGTGCGCCGCGTAGAGCGGGAAGCTGGTGACGCTGGCGTCGTCGCGGTCCTGGATCGAGTAGTTGGCCGTGATGAGGACCATGCCCTTGTAGTAGAGGAAATAGCATTGCGCGTAGGCGGCCAGCGCGTCCTTGAGCGTCCACCCCTTGGCTCCGTCGAAGTACTGGCGTTGGCAGTCGGGCCCGCCGTAGCCGAACATGAGCTCCTTGCCGGCTACGTTTGCCTTGAACTCGCCGTCTTCCCACCGGCCGTAGAGCTGGTTGATCCACTCCTCGAACTGGGCCCTGTTGACGATGGTCCCGGATTCGGCGTTGGACCTTATCGACTTCTCGAGGGACTCGAAGGGGAAATGCGGGAAGGCCCCGCGGACGTACGACATCTCGCCCTTGAGCCAAACCCAGAGCCCGGAGAGGAAGTCCAGTGCCATCGACGTCAACATCGTGGTCTTCCCGGTGCCCGGGTTCCCGGCGGCGAAGACACCGACGGCCTTGTTGTTGGCGCGGTCGTAGTTCTCCTTCTGCATCTCCCGGAGGGTCAACAAAGCGCTCCAGCGGCAGACCCTGTAGGCGATGTAGCCGGCCCAGACAAGGTTGAGCCAGCCGAGCGACCTGAGCGAGCTCCAAGCGTCCACGGCGATCGAGCCGAAGAGGCCCGGGATCCCGGAGACGGAGACCGAGGCCATGAAATGGAAGTATCCGGACACGAAGTCGAAGATCGCCGGCCCGATCGGCGAGAAGGCGAGGGCCCCGGCGATCCAGGCCCATCTCCACCAACGGCCCCTGCCGCGGCCCTTCTTGCCGCCCCGAAGGTGTAGGGAGAACTCGGCCAGGCATTTCGAGAGGAAGCCCCCGGCTTTCACGGATCCGCGCTCGGCCAGGTTGTACGGGAAAGTCCTGCCGTCCATCTTCCCGAGCGGATCGAAAGACTGCAGGGTCTTCTTGAGCAGCGCCATGACGATCACGACGAGCGGCACCCAGGTGATCTTCTGTACGGCCTTTAGGAAGTTTATCTGCGTTATGGCCCGCCACTCCTCCGCCCAATGTCCGTTGGCCATGAGGCCGCATCCTGCGTTCCAAAGGAAAAGGAGGTTGGAGAAGAAGGCCGACATCGATGTCGACTCTGAAGTCCCGGCGTTCGGGGCCGGCGCGTCGGTTTTGCCGAGAGAGGAGCCGAAGAACGAGAAGCTCTTGGCCCACCTCGAGATCTGCTGGCCGAAGACGATGCGGCACGAGGCGCATATCGCGAAGAGCACGGCTATCGCGGCCGCGGCGCAAGCCATGTCCACCGCCAGGCGCCTTTTCTCCTCCGGCGTCTTAGGAGTTCGAGCTTTCTTTTGCTTCATAAAGGTAGAAGATCTCCTTCCCGTCGGGGCTTATCAGCTCCTTCTCGCCCTCCCGGATGAAATAGAATCGGCCTCCGGAGTCGTACTTTGCCGAGACAATTCCCGCGTCTTCCTTCCAGCTGAAGCCGTATATACCGAAAGTCTTCGCCCAGGATCCCTCGCCCTCGCCGAAGTCCAGCTTCCCGGATTCGAAGCTGAGCCAAACGGTCTTTGCCACCGTGGCCTGGGACCTACCCGCCACTGCGTTGAGGGCCGAACATGCGTAAAAGGCCGCCCCTATCGAGACGGCCGAAGCGATTAGCACGAGGATCGTCTTTCCCGCCTTGGACTTCATATCAGCCTTTCTTCTTGGGCGCGGACTGGTGCACGCGCACCGAGCTGGAGGATCCCCCGCCGGTGACGAAGGCCCATCCGACTAGCAGGCAAACGGCGACCCAGAATATGGCCCAGATCGCCATGATGACGGCGATCCCAAAAGGGGCCACGGTCTTGATGAGCTTGACCAGCATCTCCTGGACGGTGATCGAGTGGCTGGGCGCGACGGTGCCTGGGTATCCGTTCACCGCCTGGGAGAAGGTGTTCCACTGGAGCGTCTTCCCGTCGCATATGACGGTCATCTTGCCGGTGATGATGCCCTGAAGCGTGTGGCACTCGGCCTTGCTGTAGGTGGTCTTGCCGTAGAACGGGATCCACTCGTTGCCGTCGACGTGGTCCACGCCCTTCCACTGCCTTTCGGTCTGCTCGATGAGCACGCCGTAGGAGTAGGACGTTCCGTCGGCCTTCTTGGCGTTGTCGCGGATCCAAGATCTTGCGGAGTCGTCCTCGATCTGCGGGGTGCCGACGCTGACGATCTGCGGGATGTGATGGGTGTACTTGAGCTGGAAAGGCGGCATCCACGTCTGGCCGGTCGTGACCGGGTCGAAGGTGTGGACGCTCGTGTAGTTGCCGAGCTCGTCGGTGTCGTAGCTGTAGGCCCTGGTGCTCTTGGCCACCGTCTCGTATTTGTCCTTCGAGGCGTCGAAGGCTCCGTCGGACTCGCCGACCGGCGGGAGGTAGGTCAAAAGATGGAAGCCGGGGTCGGCGTAGACGGTGTAGAACTCCGACGCGGCCACTTTGTAGAAGGTGACCTCGTTGTAGTAGACGTCGAGGCCGATGATCTGGTCCGGGGTCCGGTCGAGGTCGAAGAAGAGCCAATGGAGCTCGTAGTAGCCGTCGGTCGGGCTCGTGAACCACGCTGGCCCGAGGACTTTGTCGTCGATGAGAGGGTCGTTGGTCTTGAGGAACATGATCGGCGCCGCCTCGTGGGTCAGGGCGACCGTAGTGGTCTTGTTCCCCCAGATCTGGGCGGTTATGTCGAATTGGTCGTCGGTGTAGGTGAAGCTCATCTCCTCGTTGACGTCGTAGAGGTCGACGTACCCGCCGGCCGCGTTGATGCCGAACGAGCCGACGGTGAAGTCGAAGGACGATCCGGATCCGGCGCCGGCGAAGACGCCGGCCACCTTGTACTTTGTCAGGTATTGTGTCCCGACGTTGTATGGGGTCCCCACCATGGAGAGGGCCTTGGGCTCGGAGGTGCATCCGCCGACCGATCCGGAGGCGGAGTAAACGGTGCTGACGTCCGCGGCGTAGAGCAGGGCCGCCGGGTCGTAGGCGAAGCCGTCTGTGTTCTTGTTGTCGAAGTAGAAATAAAGGTACAGGTCCTCGCGGTAGGGCTTGGCGCCGATGTACTGGAAAGACTCGAATCGCCTGTCGCCGCGGAGGCATTTCGAGAACGGGTTGAAGCCGTTCACGGTCCCGCCGTTGTAGAGGAGGCAAAGGTCCCACCAAACGTTGCTGGTGGTGACGTCGGTTGTGGATGCGGAGGCGTCCGCCCTGATCGACTCGAAGGCCGGGGCGGCCATCGAGGACGAGGCCCCCACGACCATGAGCAAAGCGATGATTCCGGTCATTAGTTGATGTCCTCCCATGATAATTGGACGACCACCGGCGCGTATTGGATCTGGAGGCCGCCGTCGGCCTCGGGTGCGTTGACCAGGTAGCATCCGCCGCCGGTGGTGACGGATTTGCGGATCGACGTCGCGCTGCCGCACATCGATTGGAAATCGAGGGTCCCGCCGGCCAGGACCCATTGGTCGATGCGGGAGCCGTCGGTGATCTCCATCGCCCATTTCGTGAGGTCGGCCCAACGAGTCTCGCTCGATTGCTGTCCAGCCGGATCGTAGTCGAAGTCCGCGGCCTTGAGTTCCTTAGAGAATACGGAGGCGTTCGCGAACGGCGTCATCCGGACGACGACGTCGACGTCCGAGCCGTTGGATTGCTTCGGGGCGCCGACGTAGAGCCTCTTCTGGGCCTCCCCGACGTAGTCCTGGTTCCCGGCCAAAAGGGACGCGAGCTGGTTCTTGACGACGATGCCGCCGCCGACCGCGGCCAAAGCTAAGGCCGCGAAGGTGCCGACGATGAGCCCGGTCCTGCCCTTCTTCTTGACCGTTAACTCGGCCGCCATTTCAGCTCACCATCCCCAATTCGGACGGGGTAGCGGTGACCCCCATGGCGAACGAATAGATCTTCCCTGACGAAAGGTTGTCGCAGGTCCAGGAATCTGTGAATGGGACGTACGGGCCGACGAAGGCGCACGCCTCGACGGCGGCCTTGGAGGACGCCGATAGGGCGTTGACCTTCGCCGACATCAGCGACACCAGGGTGGCTTTGTCCAAGGTGGAGCCGGCCTTGAGGTACGGCGAGAGGCCGACCCTGATCGCGGCGATGTCCGCGTAGTTGTTCGCAAGGTCGACGAAATCTCCCCTGGCGGTCCATCCGGCGATCCTGAAGAGGGTCGCGGAGTTCGAGATCGTGCGCGAGAAGGTGTAGGTGATGTCGTCGGTGTAGACGCTGAAGCCGTTCACGAACGGTCCGGCGGTCGTCTGGGTAACGCCGGTCCTGGAGTAGAAGAAATCGTCGTACGCGAAGGTGGCGGCCCCCAGGTTGCACACCGCATCGCCGGAGTAGGGCGAATCCTTGAAGCCGAGGAACGCCTTGCCGTAATGGAGCGTCAGCTCGGCGTATTTCGAGTGGTCCGAGGCGCAGGAAAGCTTGAGCACGGCCTTTGATTCGAACGCCTGCAGGCAGGTCACAGTTACCGTGCCCCGGTCGGCGTCTGACTCGAAGAGGAGGAAGCCGTTGATCGGATGGTCGGCCGCGGTCCATGCGGACCCGTCCTGCCAAGCGCAAGAAATGTCGATGGCCTGGCTGGCGTCTAGCGGCGTCACGGCGTAGTTGAAGGTCGCGATCTGGCGGCCCAGGCCGTCCTCTCCGTAGCCCTTCTTGCTGGCTGATACGCCGGAGGTAGAGGTCGTGGCTCCGTAAAGCCCCGGCGTGGCTTCCTGCGGCGTGGGGGTGGCCGAGCCGGAGGACTCCGACGGCGTGACGAAGCTCGGCTCGATCGCCGCCACCACCGCCCCTGCGCTGGCCCCCAAAGCCAAAACGAGGAGGCCCACTCCCCCCAAAAGCACCAGCGAAGATCCTTTTGCCTTAGTTTTCTCACTCATGTGTTTTTTCTCCTTTGATCTGGGCGGCCTCCCGGGCGGGAAGCCATGGAAGCCGCCTCGATCAAAGCCCTCCTGGACGGAGGGCGTAGAACGCTAGAAAGTGTATCCGGAGTCGGCGAACTGCAGCGATTCTACCTTGGTGGTCATCGCGACGTCGCCTGCCGGGATGGCGAAGGTGTACGGGACGTCGACGTAGCTCTGATGCTGGCCCCCGATGGCCATGTCCACAGCGAAGTGGGCCGTGATGCCGATCCAATCCGCGTTGGTCAGCTCGGCGAGGTCGGACGCGGTCGTCTGGAGCCGCGAGAACGCGTCGTTCACGAGCCCCTTCAGTTGCGCGTAGCTCAGGGTCGCTCCCTGGGCGAAGTAGGCCGACATGTTGACGACGTAGCTGAACTGCGCCGAATAATCGCCGTATTCGGGCTCGGAAGGGCCCAGCCCGTCGATTATCAGAGTGACGTTGCTGGCCGCGTTGTTGGGCATTCCGGTGGTCGGCTGGAAGGCGGTCATCGACACTGTGCGCGAGGCGCTGTTGGCGGCGCCGGTGACGTGGTCGACCGATCCAGCGGTGAAGCCTGCGACGTAATCAGCCGGATCGATGGCCTGGACGAGGGCGAGCGGCGAAACCGCTGGCGAGGCGGAATCCAGGATCGCGACGTTCTTGCCGTAAGCGACCGGGACGGCCGCGGCGTTGCCCAGCCACGAGGACACCTTTACGGCGTAGTCGAGCGTGAGCGTGGCCTTGGCGGCCGCGTTCGAGGCTGACGTGATCGTCAGGGTTACCTGATGCGCGAAAGGCGTGAGGCAGGTCGCCTTCACGGTCTTCGCGCCCTGGTCGACGGCAAGCGTGACGAAGTCCGAGGCGGAGCCCGAGACGCCGGTACCGGTCCACGCGACGGCCGCGGTCACGTTCTGATTGGTGGCGGTTGCCGGAAGGACAGTGAAGGCGAAGACGGCGTAGCTGTGGCCGGTGCCGTCCACTCCCGTGCTGACGCGCCGGACGGCCAGCCCGGACGCCGACGTGACGGTGCCGACGAGCTGGGGCTCCGAAGACGATTGGGGAGAAGACGACGATGAGGTGCTTTCCCAGGGCATCGGGATCTTGATCGTCCCGTCCCCCACCGCCTTGCCGACGAAGATGCCCCCGGCGAGGGCGATGGCGCCGATGCCGACGCAGAGCAGCGTTACCTTTCCTTTGTTGTTTGCCATGATTTCAATGCCCCCTCCTTGAGGGCTTTTTTCCTTTTTCAGATCTTCGGATCGAACGACCACCAGCCGAACTGGCAGTTAAGTATCCCTACGACGACCGCCAGCGCGAACGACACGGCGATGGTGATGGCGACTATCTTGAGCCAGCGGTTCTTGGCCACCCTGTTCGGGGCCTTCGCCGGCGACGCGGCCGGACCCTGCTTGCCCATCATTCGAGCCCCGGCAGGATGTCAAGCTGATCGTATTTGCTGGGCGGTTTTGCCGATTTTGGGACCTCCGAGGGCGAGGGGGCGTAAGCCTTCTTGTCGGCGAGGGTTAGTCTCCTCTCCCTCTCCCTGGCGTAACCGGTGAGGGCCTCGGCGTAAGCGCGGTCGATCATGATGAAGATCTGAGTCGGGATGGAGGCCCTGCCCTCCGACTTCATAAGGAACAGCAGCTTCAGCCAGGTGTCCTTGTGGAGCTCGACGTACCTTTCCAACGGCTCTTGCATCGCGATCGATTTGTCAAGGATCGCCTTCCAGAACGAGCCGACGGCGTTTTTGCTCGTCGATAGCTCGGAAGCGAATCCGGTTATGTAGGCCCCTTCAAAACCTTCGGCCATCTTCGCCAGCTGGTCGTCGGAAATCGTGTAAAGCGGCCTTCTTCTTCCCATAATCCCGACTATAAACCACGATTCCGCGATTCCGGCCCCGAGTTTTGAAAAGCCGCCTCCCCTTTGGCGGGAAGACGGCTCGTGGGCTTCGTTTTTGGCGCTAGGCTCTTATCAGCTCGATGGATAGGATGGTGATCCTTTTGGATACCCCTGAGACGTAGAGGACGTCCGTCTCCGCGAGGTCGAACGTCTTGGACTCGGTCGGCGCGGCCTTCGTGGTGTCATTTGCGTTGTTCCCGAACATCAGGCCGTTCTGGCCGTTCACCGAAACCCCGGCCGCGTCGCACGAGTAGGTCGGCGCGGCGGATGACGAAGTTGCCGCCGACGCCTCGCTGAAGGCGTGGCCGGTGATGATGACGCGGTTGAAAGTCTTGGAGGCGCGGACGCAGAAGAAGCCGGTAGCGGACGTGATGCCGAGCTTCAGCCCGCCGTTGTCCTTGTAGGCTTTGTTGAAGCCGACCGAGGTCACCGAGTCCCCGTACTGCCCCGCCACCACCCCGGTGAACGTCCCGCCGGTCGCGCCGGCGTTCAGGAAGTTCAGGAGCAGCGATTCGGTCGACAGGCTCGAGCCCTGCACCGTGGTGCTGAGCCCGAACGTCATGGAATAAGGGGCGACGCTCGAGGACTGGGCTGTTGATGCCGAAGAGGAAGAAGGCGCCGAGGTCGAGGCGGTCGAATCGTTTGACGAAGCCGAATTGGCCGACGAGGACGAGTCGGGGTTGGAGTTGTCGAACTCGTTCGCGAAGGCCGTGGCCTCGTAGCGGAAGAAGACCATGTAGTCCCCCATGCCGTATTTGGCCGCCAGCTTCCCGAAGACGTATTCTGTCTTGGCGAGGCTGGAATATCCGAATCCCGACAGGTCGTATACCTTGGCGGCCCAGATCGAGTCGGCGGCCCTGAAGCCCTTGGCGACGATCGGGGCGTAGGATCCGGAAGCGGCGGTGAAATAGGCTTGGGCCTTGCCGGCTTCGGCCGAATCCGCGGCGGAGACGATCCTCTCGCCGTCGCCCGTCTCCAGCCGGAGCGCCGACGGATCTGAGGCGGCGGAAGACAGGCCGAACTCGAACGATCCGTAAACCTGCGCGCCTTGGGCGATCGGGTATTCATTCCCGAGGGCCAGAGAGCCGGACCCTTGGTCGGCCGAGAAGATTAAGACGTCCTTGTCGATCTCAGCCTTGCCGGGGTCGGCCTCGACTCCGTCCCTCAGACTGATCGCATTACGGACGGTGACGATAGTCTGGCCGGCCGGGTCGGGCACGAGCCCGCCGTCGATGGCCCTTTGCAGGGCGACGCCCCCGGCTACCAGCACGACCGCGACGATCGCGCTTCCGACAACGATTAGGATTTTCTTTGACATGGTTGTTTCTCCAAGGGGTTTTCCCCTTCTGGATTTATGCTACAGCCCTTTTTCGCGATTCCGGCCCCGACTTTCCTTGGTGAAGAAGATCCTGACCTTGGTTTGGCCGACCATCACCGAAGTCTGGGCCTTGCTCCAGACCGAGTACAGCTTCTTCCTCGCCACGCGGTGGGCGAGACCGCAGTAGCTGGCGAACTCGCCCACGGATTTGAGCGACGCGAGTGGGGTCTCGAGCTCGTCGGCCGTGCATATCTCGATCAGGTATCCCCGCTTGTACGGCGAGGGTTCTGCCAAGTGCCGCCCGCACGCGAGGCCGCGCCTAACGACCGCCTCGGCCTTCTCCACCGCCGCGATCTCGTCGGAGGCGAGGGCGCCGCACTCCTTGAGGGCCTTTTTTGCCGAGCAAAGGTACTCGAGGGCCAGTTCCTTGGATCCACGCACCTTGGCTTCCCCGAGTTTGACCGACAGCGACTCAACTGCTTCTCTTTCCATCTTGGTTTTCCTCCTTGATCCTGATCTGCTCCAGGCTTCCGTGCCTCTTGCCGGAAACCTCGATGTAGACGGTTACGAAAGTCCTTCCCATCCACTTCTGCGCGGCGCCTATCTCCTTCAGCATCTCGATCTGGCTCCTGGAAAGGCAAAGGGATCTCTTCATCCGTTCTCGCCCCCATGGAAACATTCGGTTGCCGCTGAGCGTTTCATTTCGCCGGCCTTTGGCTTCCTGAAGACCCCGACCGTCTCGTATTCGCTCTCGACTTTCTTGATCTCGACCTTCGCGACGTCCGGGAGCTCGACGATGGCCTTCGAGCATCTGATCGCGTCTTCTTTCATCCCGGCGAGCACTGATTCCTTGAGATAGTCGTCGATGTATTCCTGCATCTTCCGGGGGGAGAGCACCGTCGAGACCACGCAGGGCACCGGGCAGTTCGAGTACACCTTCCCGTCTCTCTCGTCGTAGACGATTATCTTGACGTCGATCTCGTAGGGCCTGACGGTGTTGGATTTCAGCCAGTCCTTGAGAAACCGCAGCCGATTCAGCTCGACCACCTCGGCAGGCAGGTTCCGATTGTCCCCGGGTTTACCGGAAAGCGTTCGGCGGATCGAGAACTCGCGGAGGCTCATGACGCGTGGGGGACGATTGCGGGTCAGCCTTTCCTTCCTGATCTCCCGGATGCCCCAGGCTGCTAACTCACCAAGAATCACGCCCAGGAGCATGACCACGTCGATGGTGACTTCCATAAGTTGCTCGAAGCTCATTGCCGATCGCCTTCCTTCCCTTCGCCTTCAGGCTTTTCTCCGGAAACGCTTTTATCCGGCTTGGTGAGTATCCACATGGCTCCCATCCCAGCGGCGAAGCTGACGGCGAAGTCCACTATCAGCGTGACTATGTCACTCATAACGCCGCCCCTCCCTTCTCGGCGATCCCCGGCTTCGGAACCTGCTTGGGGCTCGGCATCTCCAGCGGGGCGCCGGTGGCGGGCTGTGCCCTGGCGGGGGTTTCGGTGAACGGCTCTTGGGCCTTCGAGTTCATCTCGGCCTCGGCGGCCTTGCGGGCGGCGGCCTGACGGTCCTCATCGCCCCACGGCTCGTCCTCGAGCCATCGGGCCGGGTTGGGTATCCATCGGCCGTTGTCACGCTTCCACTTGGCGGAAGCCTTGCAACGCTCAAGGGCGGCAAGCATAGTCGCCAGCAGCTCGGCCCCCGGGGCGTTTGCCGCGAACCACGCAGCGACTTTGGACCTGCAGCACTTGTTGGGGTAGAGTCCGTAGAAGAGCGAAGCGTCGTCCACCGCCCCGCCCGTTTTGCTTTGAGGGGCCTTGCGGGGAGTCTTAAAACTCTTAGGAATCTTAAGACTCTCTACGGATAGGGGTATGGGGGAAGAAAGACATTGTCGGGACATTGTCTGGACATTGTCGGGACATTGTCGGGACATTTGTCCGCGCTTGTTTTTCTGATGCTTGATTTCCTTAGGCGCGGTCGGCTCTTTTTCTTTTCGGTCTTCTTTGCTAATTTCAACTTCCGAACCTCTTTTCCTATAACGCGCCTTTTTCTCGGCGTCGTCCGTTGTGGATCCGGCCTCATGCCTTCCGACGAACTTGTCGAATCCGATGATCTCGATCGGGCCTTCCTTCCCTTGGTAGATGAGGTCGAGGTCCATGAGGACCTTCTTGGCCTTCCTTATCCAAGGCGTCGGGACCCCCAGCGAAGATCCGAGATCCTTGTCCGAGTAATTGCGCCCGATCCTCAGGATCACCTTCCCGTCGAAGCGCACGGAGTTGGCCACGAGGAAGACGAACAGGTCGCGGGCCACGCAGTTGAGCGGGAAATTCTTCCCGCACACGATCCGCATCTCTGCCGATTGGTAGAGCCTGTCGGAGACCTTGAACCAGTAGTACCTGGCCACGCTTCCGCTGTTTTTGCTTTCCATCATTCTTCTCCCCATCCGCCCCTGTTAGAGGCGCCTTTCTTTTTGTTTGGCTTCCATCCCGAATCGCCCGATTCCTTCTCGAGCGCTCTGGCCTCGGACTCGGCGAACTTCGCCGTGGCCCTGTCGAAAGTCAGCTCGACCGCGCCCGTCTTGCCCTTGCGGTTCTTGGCCACTATCACGGTCGTCTGGCTCATCCGCTGCTCGTCCTTCTCGTAGTAGCTCGGGCGGTGCAGGAGCATCACGACGTCGGCGTCCTGCTCGATGGAGCCGGACTCCCGTAGGTTCGCCATTGTTGGCACGGCGCCGGGGTTCTCTTCCGTGGATCTGTTGAGCTGGCACAGGGCGATGACGGGCACGCCGAGCGACATCGCCATCCTCTTCAGGCCGCCCGAGATCTGTGAGACCTCGACCTGCCGGCTCTCGGCCCTTGAGCCGAGCTTCATGAGGCCGATGTAATCGACCACTATGAGGGCCAGGTTCCCGGTCGCTATCTTCAGGCGCTGGGCGTCGCCCACCACCTCGCCCAGGAGCCCGGTCGATTCGTCGTCGAAGTATAGGGGCCAGTTCGCGATCTCGGAGTTGGCCGCCCTCGCCCTGCCCATGTCCGATTGGCTCAGCGCTCCGCTCGATAGTTTGTCGCCCTCGACTCCGGAGGATATCGAGACGAGCCTGGCCATGATCTGTTTACTCGTCATCTCGAAGCTGAAGAAGCCGACCGACCCGCATCCCTTCTCGAGACAGTTGTAGGCTGCGTTGCAGCCGAACGCGGTCTTCCCCATCGACGGGCGACCGGCGACGATGATCAGGTCCCCGGCCTGCCAGCCGTGCGTCAGCTCGTTGAGCTTGGGGAAGCCGGTGTCGACGCCGATGAGCCCGCGCCTCCCGGATCCGATCTCGGCCTCGACGTCAGCCCACAGTGAGGCGGCCACGGCCTTGGAGTCCTTGAAGCCCTCGCCGGCGCTCTTGGCCGCCGCCTGCTGGATCTTGGAGGAAGCGTCCGCGAGGAAGGCCATAGGGCTCTTGGGCCTCTCGGCTTTGTAGTCCTTTATCACCCCGTCTAGAGTGAGCAGGAAATCCCTGAGCAGCGTGTTCTCTCGGACCGCCCGGGAGTAGAAGGGCGTGTTGTCGGGAGTGATGCAGGAGTCCACCAGGTCCTGCAGGTATTCGGGGCCGCCGCAGAAGTCGAGCTTGCCGGAAGCCTGGAGGCGGTCGGTCACGGTAGCGGGGTCGACGGCCTTCTTCTCCTTGAACAAAGAAAGGACTGCCTCGAATACGGATCTGTTCTTGGGGTCGGTGAAGTCGTTCGCGGTGAGCGACACGCAGGCGCACGAAAGCGAGGCGAGGTCCATGAGGGCCGCGCCTAGGACGGCCTTCTCGGCCTCCCGGCTCTGCGGCAGCGTGACTTTGTCAGGCATTGAGCTCGCCCCCTTCCAATATCGACGGGTCGGAGCACAGCGCGGCGTTCCCGCGCGGCTCGAAGAAGAAGGCCCTGCACCTGCGCCCGCCTATGAAGATGGTCTCCCGGCGCTCGGAGGATCCGGCTCCCGGGAACATCCTGCCTATCGTCGAGTAGGCGCTTTCGAATCCGACGCCGGTCCTCTCGCAGAACTCGATCGGGTTGTCGACCTCCATGACGAGCTCGTCGTCCATGTCGTAGAAGGCGATGAACCACCGGCCCCTGTAGAGCCTCCCGTTGTTGCGGGGAGGGCGGCGCCGGCCAACGCGCCGGGCCTTCATTGCTTTGTTAGGCATTGCGTCTCCTTCCCCCTGGACCTCCAGGCCCATCTCTTCCTGGGCTTCTTCCCGAATACCCCCTGCCTAGAAAGCCTCCGGAGCTCGGACATGTTTACGGCGTGGTCCACCCAGCGCAGGTTGGCCGCGCTGTTGTCGGTCTTGTCGCGGTTGACGTGGTCCACCTCCGGCAAGCCTCTTGGGTTGGGTATGAAAGCGATCGCCACCAGCCGGTGCACGGCGAAGTGCTTCTTGCAGATCTGGACCCTGAGGTACGACCCCCTCGGGTTGTCCGTGAGGACTTTCTTCGTCGAGGAGTTGCGGACCGCGCCGGACGATGACACCTCGTAGCCGGGGGCCGCCTGGATCGGCCTCCACTCGGCCTTCACCGTTTGGCCCTCCCCATAGGCTTGGAGTCGGGCCATTCCCGGCCGACCCTGTGGTAATGTGGGCAGTAGAGGCACTTCGCCTGAAGGGGCTCGCCCCAATAGCAGCATGTCTTCTTGTCGGTTCCCCAGAAGCAGTTCCCGCATCTGGGGGGGTCCTGGGACTTCCTCTCGGCGGCCCTTGGGGCCTTGGCCGCCTTCGCGGCCGGAGCCTTCCCCGCTTGGGGGGCGGCCTTGTTGCTTCTCTTCATGCGTTTGCCTTCTTTCCTTGTTGACGCCGAATGGGCATCGTCCCGGCGCCTACCTCTTTGACAGCGACGAGGCGGTACATGGACGATCGTTTGTAGCGCTGCACCGCGAACTGCTTTCCCCTCTCGACGTCGGCCCAGTTCTTCGGATCGGAGAACTGGCCGAGCCTCTCCTTATCGAGCTTGCCCATCGTCCCCCTCCTTCGCCGGCTTCGCGTTGCTCGGGCTCTCCGCCAGGGCGATGACGCCGGCCCTTAGGCGTTCCTTTATTTCCTTGGGCCATTTTTCGGAGGATCCGCCGTCTATCAGCCAGCAGATGTCGCCGACCTCGTTGGGAGTGAGGAACTTCTTAGATCGCCTGCTCATGCTTGCCTCCCCAGACTTCCCATAGGTCCTTGGGCATCGCGGGAGAGACCAAATACGAACCGTGCCTGAGGAGCAGCCCGCTCGCCGGGTCGACGTAGGCTTTGGCCTTCTCGTCCTTGGCGATGAGCTTGAGCGCGTACGCCTTGAGCTTGGGGTCTTCCGAGGAGACCTCGACCACTTCGAACTTCGACCAGCCCCACGCGGAGAACCCTTCGGTGCCGGGCACGAACTGGCAGGCGTCGCCGACCTTGAGGTCTGGGACGTAGATGATCTTCATCAGGTCGAAGAAGCATTCGTGGCCGTCCGCCCATTCGTCGCGGCTCGTCACGAGCTTGCCGCCGGCGGTCACGAAGAAGTCCCCGTTCACCGCGCTGACGATGGCGGTCGAGAACTCGACCTTCTCGCCCTTGATCTCGCCGTATTCGAAGACAGGGCATCCGACTCGGATCCAATCGCTGCCGGACTTCCTGTAGGCGTTGTCGTCGAAGGGGATGCTGATCCCCTCGCAGATCTTCTTTATCTCCTCGACCTTCCTGACTCCGAGGAACTTCTTCATTTGCGTTCCCCTCCTTCCTTTTTTTCGCCGCTGCGCTTATCGCCGATCCGCCAGTCGATCTGGGCCAAAGCCGCGTCGTGCCCTTTGACAATCTCCCATCTGGAAATGTCTTTGCGCCAGAAGGCGTAGATTAAGTCGCCGTCTTCGCGTGCCGCCTGAACCTTTACGAGGGCGGTGCCTTTGTAAACGCACAGCACGATTCCGTCGAGGACGTCCTCGGGCTTCCGACCGTCCAGGATGGTTAGCCCATCGAATCCGTGGGCGACGTTGGATCTGAGCTTATTCAGGCGTTTCACTTCCGACTCGACGGTCAGGCCGATCAGCTCGTCGACGGCCTCGATGGAGTCGAGATGGCATTGCCCCAAGACGAAGTCCGTTTTCACTTCGGCCTCGACCTTGGGCATTTCGCCGGCATATTCGGCGGTGGCGACCTTCGTGAAGTTGAGACCCTTGAACTCGTATATGTACTGGATGGTGATCTTTGTCTTAACGAGCATCAGCTTGTTTTCTTCTCCAGGCATTTAATTGGCCTCCTTTATCAGCTTCGCCAGCTCTTCTAGGTACGCGTCCATCGACGCGAGCGCCGCGTCGTGGCCGACCACGGTCTCGGACTGTAATCGGCTGTACCCTTTTGTTTGGGTCAACCGTTCGAAGCTGTAGATCATCGCTAGCGGATCCTGCCCATGGTCGTATCGGACATCCACGGAGAGCAGGCCTTTGTAGATGAACGACAAGTGTTCTCCTCGTTTGAGACGGTTGGGTTTGTCACTGATCTCGTAGTCTGTTGATGGCTCGAGGCGGTCGAACGCGCCGGTGAGCGCCTTCTCGAAGTCCCTTTGCCTCTTTGCCAAGTCGGACGCGACGCGCGAGATCCTCGCGTGCATCGTCTCCAGCGAGTCCGTCGTTTCATTTTCGTTGTAGCGCGCCGAGGTTTCTCTCCGGTAGCTTACGGTCACTTCCGGATAATCCTCGTCGGCCTTCTTCTTTGTTTCGGTGGTCTTGGTGAAGAGCACTCCCTTGAACTCGAATGTTTCAATCACCTTAGATTGCGTATCGATCAGCTTGTCTTCTTTTTGCTCCATGGCCTTTTGGCCTCCTTGCTTTTTAGGATCTGATTGGGTCGCGCGGTTCGCGTGTCGGGCGTTTGGCCGTCGGCGAATCGAGCCACGCCAGCTTCTGGTGTATCGTCGGGACGTTCCAGCACACCCAGCAGATCGGGGCGTTGAACGTCTTCGCCTTGTTCTTGAAGGCGATCCTCTTCCTGAAGATTAGGACCGAGAGCCCCTCGAGGTGGCTCTCCCACATGCGGCTCCTTGCCGGGGTCTCGAGCGTCGACAGCGGGAGCAGCAGGGCGAACGCCTTGACCTTCCCGGCGTCGGCCAGCGCGAACGTCCTCTCGATGATCTCGTTCTGTATGGAGAACGGCGGGTTGCTTATCAGGAGGTCGCATCCATCCGGCGGGTCGGTGGTGAAGAAGTCCTGGCGCCTGTCGTCGAAGATGTGCGTGGCCTTGTAGCGGATCCTCAGCTCGTCTGCCCGGAGCTTGAACTCCGAGTCGTAGTTGTTGAACGGGAACCACACGCTCGAGAATTGGCGGATGCCTATCAGGTCGTACATCTGCTCTACGACCCATCCGGGCGTGGCGACGTGGTCTTTGCTCATCGCCTTCTCGGCCTCGTAGAAATCGCTCTGCGTCATTGCTTGCCGGATGTCAGCTGGGTCAGCATCCCGATGAGGGTCTCTTCGTAGCTGAGGGCCCCGAGCTTGAACTCGTCGGCGGACCCGAACTCGTGATGCGACGGTAGGCCGCTGCTGGCCGCGCCGCGCTCGTCGAAAGACGCCAAAGGGATCGGCTCCTCGAATCTTAGCCTGACTTCGAAATCGCCGACGTCCTTGTTCCTTCTGATCCAAGCAAACCCTTTTACCGCCCCGCACGAGAACTGCCAGGCGTTGGAGCAAAGCGGATGGGCGCTTCCAGGGAACCCCTTCTCGATTTCCGAGCGTAGCCGTGACGCGGCCGCGCTGTAAGCCGCGCGGATCTTCTTCTCCTTGCGGATCATGGCCTTTAGCGAATTGAGGTTCCCGTAGAACATCTGCGTCGCTCCGTCGAAGCTCTTCACGCGGAAGGTCACGGCGGCGATCCTGCCTGTGCCCGGCGAGCCTTTGCTCTTGCTGGTTTGTATCTCGTATATCTTCTCGTACTTCACGCCTCGGTATTCGTAGGATTCGGTCTTCTTCACTTGACACGTTCTCTCGAATGGCTCTTCCATGGTTTTGCTTCCTTACGGGCCTCACGACCCCAATGATTCCGTTATGCTCGGCTGGTACGGTTTCCTACGCCTTTCGAATCGGTAACGCGCCAGCGCCCTTTCCAGATCGCCCCTGGTCCTTATCTGCGACTCCGACTTGCCCACCGCCCCCAGCTCTTCCGAGCCTTCGGCGACCAGCGTTCCCGAGCGGGCGTCGTAGCGGACCCTCACTGTCGCCGCACCGTCGGCCCAGCAGGTCGGCCCCTGCGGTCCCATCCCCGGCGCGTGGGAGATGAAGCGGTTCCTCGCCGAGATGGATATGCTCCTCGGCCCCGACTTTCCGCCGCCCTCGGAGATCTCCCCACGGTATCCGGACATGACGGACTTGACGCATGCGTAGGTCAGCACCACTCCCCTATCCATCTCCGTTGCCCCTATCCCTGGCGATTGCCGCCGAGTAGGCGATGCAGGAGAGGCCCGCGACCGCTATCGGGCACGATACCAGCGCGCCGGCCAGCATCCACCAAAGAGGCGAAGACAGCAGGGCGCCGTAGACGGACGCGGCAAGCGCGGCCGTGTAAGCCACGAGCCCCGCGGTTATGCCGACGCCCGCCTGCGTGATCTTCTTATCCTTGGGCATGCAGCTCACCTGACCTTCCTCGGCCGGCCGGCCAACGCCGCCGCCTCGTCGCTGACCTCGAGAATCTTGCCGAGCATCCTGGCCTCGGTGTCGTCCCCCATCCACTTGGCGGACAGGATGACGGCCGCCTTCATCGCGAGCCAGGACACGATCCTAAATCTGAGTTTCATCGGATCCGCCTCCCGCTGGCCGTCGCGTCATCGCCCCGAACGACCATCGCCTGTAGTTGGCCAAGGCCGTCGCGTAATAGGTTTTCTTCCCGGCGTCGAACCATCCGGTGTTGGTCCCGTCGGAGAAGTAGATCCTCGCCATGGTCCTGCGGCCGTTCCTCTCCGTGAGGACGGCGCCTATCCTGAGGCGGAGGTTCGACTGCGCCCTGATGACGCCGCCGCCCCCGGATAGCCTTGGCCTCCGGGCGTAGACGAAAAACGCTTCCCGCTGTTGGCTCATTCAATGCATCCTCCTGTTGCTTATCGGGCCGAGCTCCGCAGGCATTAATCCGCGCGTGTCGACCGCCATCGTCGTGCTTAGGACTAACGATGTGTCGTAACGCTTCAGCGTCACGTGCCCCTCTTCCCGAAGTCGCGTGAGCTCCAGCGTCGTGATGGTTAACAACTTCCTCATTCCCGCCATTCGAAGTCCCTCCTAATTTGTGGGCAACAAAAAATCAGTCGTGGATTCTCGGAACCTTGTAACCGGCTTGCTGTGCGACGAAAGCCGCGTTGACGACTTCCTTATCTGAGATCTCACCGTCTTTGACAACTACGACCGTGATTGGTTTCAAAGCCTCGATCTCCTTGAGGCGATCGATTGTCGGGTTGACCGCTTTGAACACGGCATCGATGAACACACCGTGATCGTTCATTGCGACTTTGCCGCCGAAGCGATCGATGGCGATCTTCTTAATCGCACGCGCCTTCTGCTCCGGGAAACCGAATATGATTTGAATGTCTTCGGTGGTGACAACAGACTTAGTCATGGAACCGAGTCTCATTGAATTGTTGACCTTTGATTGCGAGATCTTCATTTGCTTTTTCCTTTTTTGTTTTCGACATTTGCTGGAGTAATTTTCTGTCTAAACTTATTAGCATTACTTCATATGCACATCGAATGTAATTGACTACACTCTACATGCGTTATGTATGCAAAGCAAGAAGAAATTGAATGTATAACGAATGTGATATTTAAAAAATGTAGAATGATTTAGTGGTTAATCTTCAAGTCATAAAAGAAAAAAGACGCGCGCTCAGAATCAGCCAAAAGAAGATGGGCGCATTATTAAATGTGGCCGCTATTACTTACCAGAATTATGAGAACGGTTTAAGAACTTTTCCCGAGGACGTTTTAAACAAAGCCTGCTCAATTCTCAAATTGGAAATTAGACAAATTAACTCGCAACCAATCTCCATTGAATCACCCGAATATAAACTCGCGTTAATGATTTTTTCTCTTAGTGAAGAAAAGAAAAAGACTGTAGAGGATTTGGTCGGCTACCTAGTTAAAGAACAGGATGAGAACAAATGAATAGGAAAGACGGAATAGTTAGGGATCCCGATCGTCCTGGCTTTTGGAAGATAGAGACGAGCGTCAAGATGTCGGATGGTAAATGGCACCATCTCAAAGCTTTAGGATACCAGCGCCGATCTTTGGCCGTTGAAGACAAGCCCCGTCAGCTTTCGATGCTGAGGGACAGGATGGGCTTTGCTCCCGTCAAAGGATCCATGTCCGAGCTTTGCGAGAGTTACATAGCGCACATGAAGAACAGGCTGAAGCCCACCACCTTTCACGACATGGAGAGAGACGTGCGTGCCCGGATAGAAAAACCTTTCCAAGGCAAAAGCGTTAGGGAGGTTTTCTCCGGCGACAGTCTGGAAAGATGGCGCCAAAGATTCTTGGCCGAGACTGCCGACCTCACGCAGAAGAGGGTCAACTGGATAATGTCCCATATGGAGAACATATCTAGGTATGCCTTCCTCATCGGGTCGGCGGGTGAGCCTGGGCTGAGGCTCGGGCTCTCCGCGTCCGAAAGGGTCAAGGGAAGAATCCACCACAAGACGAGCTATTCGGTTTGGACATACGACCAGTTCCTAAAGTTCATATCGACCTTCTCAGACGACGACCGATACGCGGTTCTGTTCCAGTGGCTGTTCTTCTCCGGGTGCAGAATCGGTGAGGCGTTGGCCATCCAATGGTCCGACGTCGACCTAAAGGGGAAATGCGTTTCCATAACCAAGAACTCCTCGCCCGGAGTCGGCACCGGCAAGACAGAGGTGTTCACGACAAAGACCTCAGCCGGCGTCCGCGACATTTTCCTTTCGGACGGCATGGCGTCCCGGCTGTCCAAACTTAAGGCCGCCTATGAAAGCGCGGACGGCGATTTCGTTTTCTTCGACAAGTCTCCGATAGGAAGGATGACCGTGCGGCGCGTGTTAGACGCCCACACGGACGCAGCCGGTCTACCGCGCATAAAGATCCACGAGATCAGGCACACCACCAACACGTGGCTCCTTTCCAAGACCAGGACCACAGACGAGCTGAAGGCCATAACGGAAAGGCTTGGTAGATCCTCCCTCAAGGTGACGATGGACGTCTACTTCCACTCCAAGGACAAAACCAGACGCGACCTCGCCGACGAGATCGGCATCGGCGAGACCTCGCATAAAGAAAAAGGGAAATAAGGTTTCACTCCCTGTTCACTCCCTGTTCACTCCCTGAAAATAAAAACCCTCGAAGTAATCGAGGGTATTTGCCGATTGGTTGCGGGGGATGGATTTGAACCACCGGCCTCCAGGTTATGGGCCTGGCGAGCTACCAGGCTGCTCTACCCCGCGATAGCTTAGTTTTTTCGGCTCGCTTATCTTATGACCTTTTCAGCCCCGTGGCAAGCCTTATGACGAAATTCGGCCGTTTGGCCGCGGGCTTTGTTTTATGTTAACGACGTCAAACCTTATTTCTTAATCTTTTCGACGATGTAAAGGCGGGAGCCGAAATCCCCGAGGAAGGCCACTTCTTTGCCATATCCGGTCCCGTTCCATAACGGCGGGAGGCGGACCGCGCCCACGGCTAAAGCGGATCCGGAAACCATCCCAAAGACTTTCTCGATCGGCATTTCCTTATGACGGGATATGAGGGCGATGAGACCGCCGTCTTCCTTGATGTGGACAGGCGAGACGTAATTGATCATGGCCCCGAACTTTTTGAGGTCGATCGCTTCTCCACGGACCCCATAGGAATAAAGGGCTTTCGGCTCCAATCCCTCAACGCGGAGGGATTGGCTTGAGGGATGGGGGCTTTGGACCCCGAGGGTCTTCGAGACGAAGGCCTTGCTGCCGTTGTGGACTTCCTTCGTCGAGAAAGGGCCCTCGTAAATCGATTCGAGTTGATCGTATTCGCCATATTGGAAAACCTCGCGGTTCGCTTTATAGAGGGCGATCTGCTTCTTGATCTCTTCGCTCTCGAGACCATTGATGTCGTTGATGTCGAGCTCATAGCCAAGGATGCCCATGCAGGCGACGTCGAACTTCGTCCCGAACGAGGTTTTCCTGAGCATCTGCCCGCTCGTCTTGGCCGCGACGTGGTTCGACATTGTGGAAAGGGGATAGCCGAGAGCCATCCCTTCTTGGATCTTCGCCCTTTCGAAGGAATCGGTGTCGTCGCTCACCCAAGTCTGAGGGAAATAGGAGAGCATCCCGAGGTCGCAGCGGTTCCCCCCGCTCGCGCAGTTCTCGAAAAGGATCTTCGGGAAGCGTTCGGTGAGCCTTTTGGTGACTTCATAGAGGCCGAGGATGTAATCGTGGAAGAACTCCCCCGAACTTACGGGAAGGTCGGATATGTTGCGGTTATAGTCCCACTTGACGAAATCGATGGGGGCGGATAGGAGCACCCCGCTCACGGTTTCGACGATGTAATCGCGAACCTCTTTCTTCGTGAGGTCGAGGTTTAGCTGATGGCGGCCGAGCGAAGGCTCGTGAAGGCCATCCTGGATCGCGAAATCCGGGTGGGCCCGATAAAGGTCCGAATCCGGGGAGATCATCTCCGGTTCGAACCACAAGCCGAATTTCATCCCGAGTTTATGAACGTATTTGGAAAGGCCTTCGAGACCATGTGGCAGCTTTTTCCGATCGACCTTCCAATCCCCAAGCGAAGAGGTGTCGTCGTTTCGCTGCCCGAACCACCCATCGTCGAGGACGAAAAGCTCGATGCCGAGGGAGGCGGCTTTCTTGGCGAGGGCGTGGAGCTTCCTCTCGTTGAATTTCATGAAGGTGGCTTCCCAGTTGTTGTAGGCGACGGGGCGAGGAGAAAAAGCGAATTCTTTGGGGACGACGTGCTCATTGACGAAATCGTGCATGATGTGGGCGAGGCCATTTAGACCCGCGGGGCTCACGGCCATAATCGCGAGAGGGGTCAGGAAGGATTCATCTTTCTTGAGGCGTTTGGCGAAGCCCAAAGGGGAAATCCCGCTTTGGATGCGGAGCTTCCCGAACGTCGAGAGCTCGGCCTCCTCGAGGTGGTTGCCGCTGTAGACGAGGTTGAAACCATAACAAAGCCCGTTCTCGTAGGTGGCGCTTTTCTTCTTGACGATGAAAAACGGGTTATGGCGGTTGCTGGAAGACCCGGTCGAGGAATCGAATGAAGAACGGACGTGAGTAAGGGGGGTCACCTCTTTTTGGAATTCTCCCGCCCACCCCCCAAAGAAGGAGACCATCTCGAAATCGGCCCCGTCTAAGATCAATTGAAGCGAGGCGGCCTTGCGCACCACGATGTCGGAACCGCCATTCGTGATCTTGAGATAACGTCCGATCACGTCACTCCCCCGATAGGTGAGGTAATGAAGTTCGGCCTCGACTTTTTGCGCGGCGTCGCGTAGAAAGACCACGAGCTCGTCTTCGGCTTCATGAGGAGAAGGCAGGCCCTCGAGATCGCGGGGTTTACGAATCTCCGCCCGTTCAAAGACGAAATCGTAGATCGGGCTCCCCGTTCCTTCGATAAGAAACGAGGGGTCGCCGTAATCCCCTTTATAGGGGGTCGAGAGATCGAGATCGAGGAAATCGAGGGAGAGGGACGGGGCCTTCTTTTCGTCATAGACGGTCGAGGATCCTTGAGCGCACGGAATAATGGGCAGAAAAGGCTTGAGGTCCTTCGGCTCCTCGATGTGAGGGCCGAAATAGAGGGTCACGGGCTTGCCGATCCCATTGATCCAAATCAGCAAAGAACTCGCCTCGCCGGCGAGGTAATACGCCTTATCGATTTGTTTGATCATGGAAAAATAGTACCACAAATGAGTTATGATTATCTCACCTATGAAACAACCCCTTAATTTCTCGTGGTCTTTCGTTCCTTCGTTCGAGGAAGCCTTCCTAAGCGCCCTCCCCGAAGAAAAGGAAAAGATCGATCTTCCCCACGCCGCCAAAGCCTCGCCCCTCCATTATTTCGACGAGAAGAGCTATCAAGGCCTCTTCACCTACGAAAAGATTTTCGATCTCCTCGACCCCGCCGCCCCCGTCCATCTCCTCGTCTTCGAAGGGGCGATGTTGAAGATCCGGGTCTATCTCAACGGCCACGATTACGGGACTTTCGTCTCGGGTTTCCTTCCCGTCACGATTGACGTCTCGGCCGAAATCAAAGACAGGCGGAACCGCCTTCTCGTCGTCCTCGATTCCAACGAGGATTCGAGCGTCCCGCCCTTTGGTAAAGCCGTCGATTATCTCACCTTCGGCGGGATCTACCGCCCGGTGTCCATCGAATCGCATGCGGAAACCTACGTCGATTCCATTTTCATCCATGGCGCAATGGACGGGACGTTGACGGTCAAGGCCGGCCTGAAGGGACCGGTCGGAGAAAAGAAGACTCATTTCGCCCTTTTTGACGGTGCGGACCTCGTCAAGGAATTCGATGAGGAGACCGTCGCGATCGACCATCCCCATCTGTGGTCGGTCGCCGACCCCCACCTCTACCGCCTCGTGAGTATGATTGGGAACGAGGAGCGGGAGGATTCGTTCGGCTTTCGGGACGCCGTCTTCACCGACAAGGGATTCTTCCTCAATGGGAAGAAGCTGAAACTCATCGGACTCAACCGCCATCAGACCTACCCCTATGTCGGCCCCGCGATGCCGAAAGCCGGCCAAATCGACGACGCCCATCTCCTCAAAGAAAAGCTCGGATGCAATATCGTCCGGACCTCCCATTACGCCGACGACGAGAGCTTCCTCGAGGAATGCGACCGGATCGGTCTTCTCCTCATCGACGAGGTCCCGGGTTGGCAATACATCGGGAAAGACGAGGCCTGGCGGAGCAATTACTACGATTTTGTGAAACGCCTCGTCATCAAGGAGAGGAACCACCCTTCCCTCATCGGATACGGCCTCCGGATCGACGAATCGCCCGACGACCACGAACTCTACACCAAGGCCGAAACGATCGCCAAGGGCCTCGATCCCTTCCGCCAGACCATCGGGGTGCGGAACTTCAAAGGCTCCGAATGCCTCGAGGACGTCTACGGCTACAACGATTTCTCCTGCAGCGGGCTCGATCACGGCCTCGACGATCCCCATTCCTGGAAGGCCCCCAAGGGCAAGGGGATGCTCGTGACCGAATACAACGGCCACATGTTCCCGACCAAGAGCTTCGATCCGAACGACCGGAGGGTCGAGCAGGCCCTGCGCCACGCCCGCGTCCTCGACGACGCCTACGCTTTCCCCTATCTTTCCGGGGCCGTCGGCTGGTGTGCCTTCGACTACAATACCCATAAGGATTTCGGCTCGGGGGATCACATCTGCTACCATGGGGTCTCCGACATCTTCCGCAATCCCAAATACGCGGCCGCGGTCTATGCTTCCCAAACCCAATCCAACGTCTTTGAGGTCGCCTCTTCCCTCGCCGTCGGCGACAGCGACGAATGCCTCATGCGGCCGGTCTACGTCTTCACGGACGCCGACAGTGTCGAGCTCTACCGCAACGATCACTTCATCGGCCGCTTCCTCCCCGACAAGAAGGACTTCCCCCACCTCCCCCATCCCCCGATCCTCGTCGACGACTTCATCGGCGACACCTTCGAGGAGCCAAGGTTCCGGAAGGGCGATTACAAAATGATGAAGCTCTCCCTCAACGCGGCCGCCCAAAACGGCTTCGGCCGGATCCCCCTCAAGTGCAAGCTCTTCATGGCCAAATGCCTCATTCAGTACCGCCTCAGCTTCGACGATCTGATCCAAATATATTCCAAATACATCTCCTCGTGGGGCGAAAAGGCCGCCGTCTGGGAATTCCGGGGGATCAAGGACGGGAAGAAGGTCGCCGTCAAGAAAGTCGGCCCCTCGACCTCGTTCCATTACCTCGTCAGCCTCAACAAAGCGGAATTGATCAACGGGGAGACCTACGACGTCGCCCGCCTCGCCCTCCGGAAGGTCGACCAGTTCGGGACCAGAATGCCCTATGCCGGCGACCCCATCGCGATCGAAACCTCGGGACCCATCGAAATCCTCGGCCCGAGGCTCGTCGCCCTCGAAGGCGGAGCGACCGCCATCTACGTCCGGAGCCTCCTCGTCGCTTCCCCCACCCCCGCCGTCATGACGATTCGCGGCGAAGGGGAACCGATCAAAGTCGAATTCCTCGTCAAATAAACGGCAAAAAAAGAAGCGCGATGAAGCGCTTCTTTTCATTTTCTCAGGCTTTGGCTTCTTTGAGGGCTTCTTCTTCCTTCTTGTCGGCCAAATGGCGTTTCTTGAGGTCTTCGGTGATCTGCCGATAGGTCTTTTCGTCGATCGTGTAGCCGAAGTGGACGAGGAGATAGGAGGCCAAGATGGAAAGGACCGCCGAGCCGATCATCCCGATCCCGAGGACGATGAGCTGCCACTGGTTGATGGAGGAGATGTAGCCGCTTATCTGGGTCGTCGCGTCGATCGGTGAGGTCAAGCCGCCGGCCTTTTGGTTCTCGACGTCGGAGATGCTGTTGGTGATGCCATAGAGGCCCGCCCCGAGCAAAGTAACGAAGACGACGAACTTTTGGATGGCGGAGGCGAATTTGGCGTCGAGAGGCCGCCACGAGAAGGCGACGGATTCTTTCCGTTCGCCGAATTTCCATTCGTTGTACTCGATGGAGTTCTGCATCATCAGAAGGAGGACGAGGTAGAAGACGCCCTCGGCGGCGAAGAAGATGAAAGGCGGGATGTAGAGGAGGAACATCATCCCCCCAAGGCAATCGGCCATCGTGGCGAAGCCATTGACCCCGATCGCGCTGTTCCAGGCCAACGGATGCTCCCCGAAGAGGGGGAAGCCGACGATGAACATCATGACGTAGCCGAGGATCGCGATGATGGCGCTCCAGGTCATGATGGTCTGGTCTTTGAAATGCTTTTTGATCAGGGGGAAAAGGAATTGGGCCATCAGGGTCCCGAGGACGTACATGACGGTGAAGATCGTCATGATGGTCCCACCCCCGGCCAAGACGTTGTTGCCGGCGTCGACGCCCCCATAGCCATAAGCGAGGTAGAAGTAATTGATCCCGAAGCCGACGACGATGGTCGACCCGGTGTAGTAGACGAGCATCGCGATGACGGAGATCCGAAGGGGCTTGTTGATCTTCAGCATCTTGAACATGTCGGAGAATTTCGTTTTCTCGGAGATGGCTTCCTGCTTAGGATCCCGTTCGTGCTCCTGGCAGAAGAGGTAGACGGCGATCTGCGAAGCGAGGAAGAGGGAGGCCGCGACGATCGCGATGATCGTGTAGGTGAATTGGTAGCCGAAGGTTGAGGGGAGCAATGAGCAGACCGCGTACATCGCGAAGGTCCCGATCGAGACGAAGATCGAGAGGACGGTCGTGATATTGGCCCGCTGCTTCTCGTCGCTCGTGAGGCTTGGGAGCATGGCCCAATAGGCGATGTCGTTCATCGTGAAGACGAAATCCCACAGGAAGTAGAAAATCCCCCAGGTGATGACATAGGCCCAGCCGGTCGGGCGGATCAAGAAGAGGCAGAGGATGACGATGGTGTTGCCGATGCCACCGATCAGGATCCACGGCCGGTATTTGCCGTGCTTGAAATGGCATTTCTCGACGATGAGGCCCATGATGGGGTCGTTGAGGCCGTCCCAAATCAGATCGATGACGAGGATGATGGTGATGACGGAGATCTCTTGAAGGTAATCGGCCCCGCCGGTCCCGAGAACCCCGGAGTACATGAGGAAATTGAGCATGAAGGCTGAGACGAGCGAATAGCTGGCATCCCGGAAAATCGAAGCCGCGCTGTAGATCCATTTGGTCGGCCCCGGGATCTTGTCGCCGCTGTAGTATTGAAAAAACTTCCAACCCCGTTTGGTCTTATTGACTTCTTTGGTTCCCATATCTTGAAGGCTCCTTGATTAAGGACATTGAAACTATGGTAGGCTTTTTCCTTTTCGATGTAAACGCTTACAGGATATCCGGCCACCTCAAAGGGGCCCGAAGATGGGCCGAAGGAAGGCGGGGCTCACCATTTATTGAAAACCTTTTCGGCAAAGCCGGGGAGGTCCTCGAAATAGACCTGCTCCCCCTCGACGAGGAAATAGCCGCTGAAGCGGCCGAAAACCTGGTGCTGCTTGCTGCGGATCAAAAGGAGGTTGTCATCGGAATTCCGGTCATAGACGGGGGTGAAAGTCAGGCTAATGTCCCCTTTCGACGAGCGGAACTTCCATGGTTTCATGTAATCGTCCTGACTCCGGTCATTCATTGGGATATCGAATTTGACATCGTCTAGTTTTATCGCCTTTTGGTCGATGAACAGCATATTCTCGCTTGCCGCGGCCGTGTTCCCAAAGCCATAGCCGAGGTTCCATCCGATCGTGCGGCCTTTGTAGACCGACGAAAGGGAAGACCAATACCAGGTGTTCCGGTACGTCCAGACCCCCCGGCCCCAATCGAGGACGCCGTAGGAATTGTTGTTGAAATCGTACATCCTGTCCCCGAGCTTGGCGTAGCCGGCCGCCTTGAGGTTGTTGATCTTCTGGTTGTAGTAGAAATGGCCCCGCTTCTTGAAGGGGGTGGCGATGACCATGCTCTTGGGATTGGTCTCGGCGAGGGTGATGTCGCAACGGAACCACCGCCCCTTCGCCCCCACGTCTTTCATTTGGCACACGAGGTGGCGCTTGGCCCCATCGTGATAGAACCGCATGACGTTCCCTTTTTTGTCCCCGTATTCGACGTCGCCCATCCGGGAATCGCCCGGAAGGTCGAGCTTCCCCATTGGGAAGAGGCCCATGAGGGATTTTGAGGCCTCGAAAGGTTTATCCCCGAATTCGAGGAGGCTGACGGAGACGAGGGACATATAGCCGTTGTCGGCGACGGTGAGGGCGACGCCGTAATCCTTGTTCCCGACATAGTAGTAATCCCATTCCTTAATCCGGGATTTCCGGACCCTGACGAAATGGCGGTCATAACGTTTGACCAAGGAAAAGGCGTAGCCCGGCTCGGCCAGATTGCCTTTTTCGTCGAGCAAGGGCCCTGGGCCCATCTGATGCTGTTCGCTCATGCTATCCCCTGATTTCTCTCGGTCCCATTTTAGGACAAAACGGCCTTGTGCGCTGCCATGAATGAAGAAACGAGGCTGTATTCCCCGTCGGTGGCGTACTTCATCTTCCCCGAAAGCGCGGCGTAGGAAGAGAAGTCGAGGAGCCCGTCAGCCAGGGCGGAGGCGATGGCGGAGAGATAGGCGTTCCGGTAGGAGACTTTAGAGTAAGCCGTGGAGCCGCTCACGAAGAAGGTCGCGTAATAGACGTTGGGGGAATTGTTCGTGAGCTTCGATTCGTCGAGGGCGGTCTTCGAGGCCATCCCATGATCATCGCTCCAATCGAGACCGAGCGACCAGTCCCAATCATAGGGGATGTAGACCGCCTTCCCGCTCGAGGGGAGGAAGTAAATGTAGTAGTTGTTCGCGTTGTAACGTTGATCGTCGGGGTTCCCAAACAACTGGGAAACGGCCGAGAAGCGGAGGAACTCGGCGACGTCGAGTGTGGCTTCGAGAAGGGACGTGGTCCCGGAATTATAGACCAAATCCCAGATGGAATTGATGTAGTTGACCATGCTCGAGAAGGTCCCGGAGTTCCCTTCGTCGTCGTTCGTCGAGAGGTCGTAGGAAGGGTGATAACCATTGATGTTGTCCTCAACCCCGATCCGCCCGGAGGCGATTCGGGCCCCGACGTTGTTGCCATTCGCGTCTTCCACCCTCTCGACCGTTCCGTCCCGGCTGAGGTCGGCCGGGCCTTTCGGCCCATAGACGCATTTGTAGAGATCGCCCTTCGATTCGGCCTTGTTGTAATATCGTTTGAGGAAGACCTTGTCGATGCATTCGACGGCCTCGACGACGTAGGAAAGTGACGAAACGACATCCGTTATTTCCATGGCGGCGAGGTTAGCCCGCGGGGCCATGATCCCCTCTTTCCGGAAGGAATCGTAGACGTAGACCTCTTGGGAAACGCAATAGGGATCGAAGTTCCGGGGGACGTACTTCAGATCGATCTTCTCCATCCCAAAGAGGGTCCGGTTCTTGCGGAGGGCAAGGCCGGAGGGATCGCCCGTCCAATCCTTCTTGTAGGTTTTGACCTCATCGTCGAGGTCGTAGGATTCGTCGGAGAAGGTCGCTTTGAACGAAACCTTGAAATGGGCCGTTCGAGTGATCGTTCCGTCGCTGTCGCAAAAGGCTTTGCGGGAGGTGTTGCCCTTCATCCGCACCCCGACTTCTTCGTAATTGTAGGTGGTTCCGTTGAGGCTCAAGGAGAAGGCAGCTGGGAAATAGACGTCGAAAAAGGTCGAATCGTTTTCCCGAGCCCCGTAATAGCTGATATCGGCGAGGGCCCGGGCCGTGAAGGTAAGGGACATCCGAAGGTCGCTTTCGCAATTCCAAAAGGCCAGGTATTCGGGGCTGTTGACGAGGGCGGCGTCATCGGGTTGGCTCGTGGAAATGGAAGAAGAGGAAGAACCCGAAGAAGACGAGCCGGTCGAGGCCGATGAGCCAGTCGACAGGGACAAGCCCGTCGAAGCCGAGGATGCGGAGCCGAGGGAAGAGCTTGACCGCGAAAAGGTGAAGCCGCAGGACGACAAAGCCATCCCGACGATCAGGAGGCCGAAGGTTTTCTTGCCAAGGATGAGCATGGCTAATTATGGTCTTTTCCCTTGGGAAAGGGCAAGGGCATCCTCTAGCCCTCAAGGGGAGGCGGTATCAGGGCCCGGTCCTCTTTTTTCTTCTTGAGGCCCGCCGCGACGAAAAGGAAGGCGGCAAGAAAGGCGAAGGAGGAGGAGGCGAGGCACATCCAAAGGAGCGAAAAGTCAAAAAGGCCCCCGGCGAGGAGGGAGCCGAGGAAGGAGAAAACGCCGAAGACGGTGTCGAAAAGACCGAAGGCTTTAGCCCGTTCGCCTTTATCGGAGAGATCGGTCACCCCCGACATCACGACGCTTTCGAGGGCCCCTTCGCCGATCCCCCACAGGGTCAGACCGACGAAGATTGACCATATCGAAGGGATGAGGAAAAGGAAGAACGAGGAAGCCGCGGAAAGCCCGCTCGATAGGGCGATCACCCATAGGCCGAAGCGGTCGTAGAGGAAACCGAAGGCGAGGGCCGAAAGGGCGTCGATCAGCATCGCGTAACTATAGAGAAGAGGAAGGACGTCGGCGTCGAAGAGGTTGAGGTCAGCGATGTGCTTCAAGGCCAAAGGGTAGCCGATGTAGCCGAAGGCCAAGCAGCCCCCGGCGAGGCAGAAAATCACGAAAGAGGCCTTCCTAAGGCTCCTTTTCTTCGTGAGATTGGGATTCTCCTTTTCAAAGGATTCGGGGTTCTTGAAGAGCAGGCGGGCGACGAGGAGGAGAACGAGGCAAAGGAAAGCCGGGATCCCCAAAACCAAGAAGCCCAGGCGGTACTTCTCATATTCCCCAAGGCTCCCGTTGAAGAGATACGTGAGGGTGAGGACGATCGGCCCGAGGAAGGCCCCGATTTGATCGAGGAGCTCCGAGAAGGCGAAGCTCTTACCGGTCCCGTTGCTCTTGGCCGCAAAGCTCACCAAGGTGTTCTTGGCCGGCTTCTTGATGGCCTTGCCCGTCTTTTCGAGGAGGACGAAGAGGCAGGCCAAGAGCCAGCCGTTAACCGGGACGGCCGCCAGAAGGGGGATGCTGATGAGGTCGACCGCGTAGCCGATGAGGGTGAAGAGCCAATACTTCTTGGTCCGATCGGCGAGATAACCCGTCAAAAGGCGGAGGGAATAGCCGATAAAAAGGCCGAGGCCCGAAACGACGGATATGACGAAGGCCGAGGCCCCGAGGAAGGACTCGTAATCCCCCAAGATCGAATTGGCTCCCTCGTGGGTCACGTCCGAAAGCATGCTGACGAGGGCCATCAGAACGATGAAAGCGAAAGCCGTTCGACGGAACGACTGGTTGTTTTTTCTCTCGCCGCCCATGCCCATAGTTATAGACCGCTGGGAGGGAAAAGTTTAGATGCTGTTGCGGAGGACCGTCGTCTTTTTCGCCATGTAAGTCTCGACGATCGAGTATTCGCCATGGTCGGCGTAGTCGAACCGATCGGCCAACGAGGTGTAGTTGCTGTAGGTCAAAATCCCGTCGTCGAGGTCGGCGGCGATGTAGGAGGAATAAGCCTTCTGATAAGAGGTTTTCGAATAGGCCATCGAGGTTGACTTGAAGATCGTCGCGTTGTAGATGTGATTGTAATTGGTGACTTTCCGGGTGTCCGTCTCGTCGTAGGCCCCGCGGTTGACGATCCCTTTCGAAAGGTCGAGGCCCAACGACCAATCGAAATCGTACGGGATGTAGATCGCCTTCGCAGTCGAAGGGACGAAATAAAGGTAGAAATTGTTGTAATTGTAACGTTGATCGTCGAAGGATCCGAGGCATTGGGTGAGCGCGCTGAAACGGAGGAATTGGTCGACGTCGAGAATGCTTTCGAGGAGGGCCTGACTTCCCCCGTTCTCGGCCACGTCGTTCAGTTTGTTAAGGAAATTCACCATCGTGACGAAAGACCCGTCGTTGCCGGCGTCGTCGTTGGTCTTGAGGTCGTAAAGAGGATGGTAATCGTCGTAGTTGTCCTCGACCCCGATCGTCCCGTCCGCGAGGCGGGACCCGATCGCGTTGCCGGAATCGTCGACGCTGAGGTCGACGGCCCCATCGAGCCCGAAGTCGCAGCGTTCAGGGGTGTTGCAGGTGCATTTGTAGAGATCGCCCTTGGAATCGGCTTTGTTGAAGTAACGCTTCATCATCGTCTTGTCGATGCACTCCACCGCTTCATAGGAATAAGTGACGGAATCGCTCCCGCTTTCGAGGACGAGTTGGACGATGTTCGAATGGGGGGCGATGAGGCCCTCTTTCCGGAAAGCCTCGTAGCAATAGACTTCCTGGGAGTTGCAATATGGCGAGAGCTTTTCGTTCCGGGGGATGTATTTGAGGTCCATCTTGTCCATGTCGAAGAGGGTCCGATTCTTCCGGGCGGCTTTCCCCGCAGCGTCGTCGGTCCAATCCTTTTGGAATTGCTTGAGGTAAGCGTTCTTGGAGTAGAGCTCGTCCTCGAAGGTGCATTTGAAGGAAAGCTTCAGATTGATGGGGTCGCTGATCGTCCCGTCTTCGCTGCAGAAGACCCGCCGGGAGGTGTTGCCCTTCATCCGGACCCCGACCTCGTCCATCGCGTAGGCCTCCCCGTTGACGGTCATGCTGAAGTCGGCCGGGAAATAGAGGTCGTACCACGTCGACTTGTCATAGGCCCCATATTTGCTCACGGCGTAAAGGGATTTGTTGGCGAACGAAAGGGTGATCTTGATGTCGGATCCATAGGACCAGAAAGAGGTGTAATCCTCGCTGTTCGCAAGGGCCGAGGTCGAGCTTGAAACGGTGCTTTCGCTCGAGGCGGAGGAGCTCGAAGAGCCCGATTCCGAAGGGGAATCCGAACCGGAAGAGGACGCGGTCTCCGATGTCCCCGAAGCCGGAAGGCTCGTGAGGGAAGAGGAATCCGAAATAAGCGAGCTGAGGGAGCAGGAGGCGAGAAGGCCGGACAAAATGATGAAGCTGAACAAAAACCCCGGGTTTTTCTTTCTCATGACTTATAAAGGATATCCCACAGCCATTTTGTTGGGTAAAGAATCCTATTCCTTCAACGCCAGGATGGAGTCGAGGGAACCCTTGATGGTCCCTTCTTTGGAGAGATGGCCATAGGCGTCGACCTGAGAGGCGTCCCGGACTTCATGGGTGAGGCAGCACGGGCCTCCGATGCAGCCGCCCGCACATGCCATCCCCTCGATGAAATTGAACTCGCAACCCTGAACCTGAACCTTCGTGAGGGCATTGCGACATCCGTCGAGCCCCGAGGTGGCGATGGGTTTGATCGAGAAAGCCGACCCCTGCTCCTTGAGGGCTTCCCTGACGGCGTCCGAAAGGCCGCCGCTCCGGGCGAAGATCCGCCCGTAATATGATGCGTTGTCGAGAGGGTCTTCGGAAAGGGAGGCCAAATCGATGCTTTCGGCGTCGAAAAGGGCTTGAAGCTCCTCGAAGGTGATCACGCAGTCGACGTAAGGCTTGCTCGAAGGATCGAACATTTCCATCTTCTTGGCGATGCAGGGCCCGACAAAGACGATTTTCGCGCCTTTATCGCCTTCTTTGATGAAACGGGCGAGATAGGCCATGGGGGAAAGATTGGTCGAAACCTTATCGCTGAGATTGGGATATGAAGTCTTGACGTAGCGGACGAAGGCCGGGCAGCAACTGCTCGTCAAGAAACCTTTGGCGGCCAATTCCTTGGCTTCGCTGTAGCTCACCATGTCGGCCCCGAGGGCGGCTTCGACGACGGCGTGAAAGCCGAGTTTCTTGATCCCAGCGATCACTTGGCCGAGCTTGGCGTAATGGAACTGGCTCGAGACCGAGGGGGCGACGATCATGTAGGCCCGGGGGCCTTTGAGGCTCGAGCTGGCCTTGGCGATGTCGATGCATTTGAGGATGTAGCTCTTGTCCATGATCGCGCCGAACGGGCAGGCGTAGGAACAGGCCCCGCACCGGGTGCACTTCTCCTCGTCGATCGTGGCGATCCCGTCCTCCCTCTTGCCGATGGCCTTGATTTTGCAGGCCGATTCGCAGGGCCGGGTCCGGTTGATGATGGCGTTGAATTGGCAGGCCTTCGCGCAGAGGCCGCAGTTGATGCATTTGTTTTTGTCGATGTGGGCCCGAAGGTGCTCGTCGAAGCTGATGGCGTTCCGATGGCAGGCTCCTTGGCAGCGATGGGCGAGGCAGCCCCGGCAGGCGTCGGTGACCTCGGTCCCCCCGATCGGGCACTGGTCGCAGGCCGGTTCGATGACCTCGAGGATATTGGGGTTGCTTTCGTTCCCACCTATCGCGAGGTGGACCCGTTCGGCGGCGATGGCCCTTTCCTTGTAGATGCAGCATCTCATCGTCGGCTTCGGCCCCGGAGAAATCTTCTTGGGGATGTCGAAAATGTCCTTATCGAGGGTTCCGGCGAGATAGCTCTTCGCCACTTCCTTAAGGACGCGGTATTTGAGTTCCTGGACTTGGGTGTCGAATTTGGTGAACATGGTGGTTTTTCCTTTCAGAAGTAGGCGACGTGGATGTGTTTGCCCATGGCCTTGAAATGCTTGGTGAGCTCCTCCACGAGCTGCATCTTGATCGAGATGTTGATCCCGAGGGTCGGATCCTGATGGGCGGGGTTGACCGCGCATCCGGCGAAGAAGGAGATGTCGGTCGCGTCCTCGAAGAGGGCTTTAGCGAGAAGGGAAGCCCCGTCTTGCTTATAGCACCACGAGAAGTATTCGTGGTCTTTGTCGAGATAATCCTTCGCGAGATCGACGAGGCGGTTCAGCGTGATGACCCCTTCGGTCACGAGGTCGACTCCTTTGAGGTGGCTGATAGGCGGGACTTCCGCGTCGATGTAATCGATCGAGGTGTCGACTTCATGGTGGAGGTAACGCCCGCAAACCGCGGCCGTTGTCCCTCCGCAGACGATGTGCTTTCCGCCTTTGGCGAAGAAGAGAGCCATCATCTTCGAATCATCCTCCTTTTTGGAGGCCGGACCGACGACGAGGTTGACGTTGACCCGCTCCCGCCTTCTGATCACGCAGGCGGTCGTGTCGTCCCCCTCTCGGTGATTATATAGCACATCGCAGTGCTCGATTAAGGAAGAAGCCAAATTCCGACTCGAGATCCCATCGTGGTAGAGGGCTTCGAGGTAGGAGACGATCTCTTTCCTCGTCCAGCCGAAGTTCAGAGTCTCCCCGACCCCGGCGTAGACGGCCCCGTCGCTCACGAGGATCAGAACATCGTGGAGATCGAAATATCCCTCGGCCTTGAGGATCTTCTTCCCGTCGACCTCGAAAACTGTCCATTTGAGGGGGTTTTCCTTGCCCGATCGGAGATAGATCGGATCGGGGTTGTCGTAATTGTAGACAACAAAGGAAAAATCGCTCCGGACCTGGACGACCGTGAAAGTGCTGTAGGCCAGATTCCCCCGGTTGACGGAGATCGGGAGGGTCTTGACGACGCTGTCGGCGCTCTCCTCGATCGAAAGGCCCCCATCCATCATGTTCATCAGCATCGTGGAGGTGAGGGTCGAAAGGATGTTGGCCGTGACCCCGGAACCGAGCCCGTCGGCGAGGACATAGGTCAAAGAACCATCCTCGCGGAGATGGCTCTCGACGTGATCGCCGCAAAGCTCCTCCCCATAATGGTTGAGGGAAATGTGGCCGATCTCCAGTTCACTCGCGGCGTTATTCATCGTCTCCGCCCTCCTCTTTGGCGAGGGTTTCCTGCAGCTTCGAGAGGGCGACTTTGGTCGAGGCGGTCGATTCGCCGAGGAGCTGGGCGATCTCTTGGACCGTCCGCATGTTCTTCTCGACGACCTCGCCGGTGATTCGGCTGCTCTCCCGGGCCAATTCCTTTTGCTTGGATTTCTTCTTCTCCCGGGACGTCACGTCGCGGTAGACCCCGATGAGGATGCGGAATTGGGCGTCGTAGGTCACGGTGGCGATGAGATATCGATCATATTCGGGGAGGTAGATCATCTTGTGGGATGTCTTCTCCCCTCCCAAGGCCCGCCCATAAAGCTCCCCGTCCATGATCGAGGAGACCGGCTTCCCGATCAAGTCCTTGCCAAAGCCCGCCCCCACCATGTCGGCGAGGGATTGGTTGGCGAGCTGGATCCTCATCTCCTCGTCGAGGACCAGTATGGGGTCGGCCGAGTTCTCGACGATGGTGTTCGAAAAGCTCTTGGCTTTCTCCATGAGGAAAGGGAGGCACATCTCGAGGTTGGCTTTCCCCTCGAGGACGGCGATGGCTTTTTCGCGGCAGGAGGAATAGCCGCAGCTCGAACAGTTGAGTTCGTCCTTCTTGGTCGTTTTGCCGAGTTTGGCCAAAACGGCTTTGATCTCGTCTTCCCGGTAGGCCTTCGCGGGGCGCGAGAACTCGACGAAGGGTTTCTTCGTTTCGGCTTGGGCATAGGGCTCGGTGGGAAAATCGGCCGGCCCGGCGCTTCGCTTAACGGCTAGATACGAGGAGATGAGGGCCCGCGACGATACTTTCATGGCCGGCCCGTTCACGCAGCTTCCGGAGCACGAGGACATCTCGATGAAGGCGTGATGGACCTTTCCCGAGAGGATGTCCTCGATCGAGGCGATGGCTTCTTCCATCCCCCCGACGGCGAGGTAGGTGAACGAAGGGTTGTCCTTCGCCATCGTGCCAAGGATCCCGCCTTCGATGGGGAAGAGGCGGGCCCGCGATTCCCGCCTCGCCTCCGGACGAGGATCGGCCTCGACTTCGACTTTCTTTTCGCCCAGCCATCGATCGAGTTCGAGGAAAGTGAGGACCTCATCGGTGAGGTCGGGGTACATTTCGATCTCGTTTTTCTTGCTGATGCAAGGCCCGATAAAGACGACCTTGGCCGCCGGGCGGCGCCGTTTGATGTCCTTGGCGTGCATCAGCATCGGGGAAAGAACCGGGGCGAGGTACTTCGTCGCGGCCGGGTAGTGTTTTTGGATCAAAAGATTGATCGAATGGCAGCAGGTCGAGATGACGACGTCGTGCTCCCCGTCGTCGCAGAGGCGGTCGTACTCCTTCTTGACGATCGTCGCCCCCACCGCCGTCTCCTCGGCCTCCGCGAAGCCCAAAGCCAGCAGGGCCTTCCGGAAAGTCGCAAAACTCGATCCGGGGTAGGCGGCCAAAAAAGACGGAGCCACCGAGGCGACGACCTCGCGGTTATCCCGCACAAGGGCTTGGACCGCCGGCAAATCGTCCCGGATAACTTTACAGCCTTGGGGGCAGGTCAAATAGCAAGCCCCGCAAAGAACGCATTCCTCCGCGATGATGGAAGCCTGCCCGTCCTGAAAGGAAATTGACTTGACGGGGCATTTCCGGATGCATTTGTAGCAGCTCCGACAATCGGTCGTGATGCTCGTTAAAGCCATGGACATGGTGGAACCTCCTTTTTGACGCGGCGGAACGCCTATTGTATTAACGACATGATCTCCTGATCGAAAATGGGCAGGAACGTCTCTTTGTTGACCCCAGTCACGACCTTGTCGTTGACCTTGATCGAGACGCCGGAGGAACCGCACTTGCCAAGACAGAAGGCGGCTTTAAGCTCGATCTTTCCCTCGAGGTTCCGCTTCTTCACCTCATCGCGGAAGAGATTGATGACGTCGTAGGAACCCTTAAGATGGCACGAGCTCCCGACGCAAATGGATATGCTGACCATGTTAGTTACCCTTGTAGGCGTCCTTCATGATTTGAATCATGTCGGGGATGAGGGGCACCCGGGGGTTGGCGGGCGTGCATTGATCCTCGTAGGCGAGATAGGCGACGTCCTCAAGACGCGACATATAGAGTTTCTCGTCGGGGATCAAAGACTGGAAGTTCATGTCGATCCCGATTTCCTTGCCGAGAGCCATGACGGCATCGGCGAGAACCGCCCCCGCTTCTTCAGGCTTTGTGGCTTTGAGGCCGAGGGCTTGGCAGATTTCGAGGTATTTCTGATCGGCTTGGTATTCTTCGTATTTGGGCCACAAGGAAAGTTTGGTCGGAACGGTTCCGTTGTAGCGGATCACGTGCGGCAAAAGGATCGCGCAGGTCCGGCCGTGGACGGTGTGGAACTCCCCACCCATCTTGTGGGCGAGGGAATGGACGAGGCCGAGGAAGGCGTTGGCAAAAGCCATGCCGGCGATCGTCGCGGCGTTATGCATCTTCTCGCGGGCCTTGAGGTCATGCTTGCCGTCCTTCACCGCCCGAGGGAGGTAAGCGAAGACGAGTTTGATGGCTTCAAGGGCGAGACCATCGGTGTAATCGCTCGCCATCACCGAGACGTAAGCCTCGATGGCGTGGGTCAAAACGTCCATCCCCGTCTCGGCGGTCGATTTGGCCGGCAGGTTCGTCGTGAACTCCGGGTCGATGATGGCGATCGAGGGGGTGAGGGAATAGTCGGTCAAAGGGTATTTTTTGTTGTTGGTCTTGTCGGAGATGACAGCAAAGGGCGAGACCTCGCTTCCGGTCCCTGAGGTCGTCGGGATGCAGATCAGCTTGCTCTTTCTCCCGAGTTCCGGGTATTTGAAGGCCCGTTTCCGAATATCCATAAACTTCTGCTTGAGGTCATCGAAATTGACCTCGGGATGCTCATAGAAAATCCACATTCCCTTGGCCGCGTCCATAGCCGAGCCCCCGCCGAGGGCGATGATGGTGTCGGGTTTGAATTGATCCATGATGGCGACGCCTTTTCTCACCGTCTCGATATCGGGATCGGGTTCAACGTCGGCGAAAAGCTGATAGGTCACGGGGTTCCGGCGGAGATTCAACTCATCGATGATCTTGTTGAGAAAGCCGAGTTCGACCATCGAGCGGTCGGTGACGATGAAGACTTTGCCGACTTCTTTGCACGAACGGAGGTATTGGATCGAATTCCGCTCAAAATAGATCTTCTGAGGCACTTTGAACCATTGCATGGTGTTTCTCCTTTTTCCGACTTTCTTGATGTTGAGAAGGTTGATGGCCGAAATGTTGCCCCCGACCGAGTTATGGCCGTAGCTCCCGCATCCGAGGGTGAGGGACGGGAGGAAGGAATTGTAGACGTTGCCGATGCCACCAAAGGTGCTGGGCGAATTCCAAACGACCCGAAGGGCTTTGACTTTGTCGCCGAAGGAATCCGACATCTCCTGCTCTTTGCAGTGGATGGCGGCCGTGTGGCCGAGGCCCCCGAATTCGAGCATCTGCTCGCATTTGGCGAAACCCTCTTCGGGTCCTTTAACTTTATAAAATCCGAGGATGGGCGAAAGCTTCTCGCGGCTGAGGGGCTCTTCGGGCCCGACGGAATCGAGCTCGACCCCGATGATGGAGATATCGGCGGCGACCTTGAAACCCGATTTCTCGGCGATCCACTGGGCCGACATGCCAGCCACGGCGGCGTTGAGCTTAGCCGCGTCGACGTTCCGATCGCCTTTGGCGACCCCGAACATGAACTTCTCGAGCTTCCGGGTCTCCTCGGGGGTGGCGAAGTAGACTTTGAAGCGTTGGAATTTATTCTTGATCGACTCGTATACCGACTCGTCGATGAAGACCGCGGATTCGGAGGCGCAGATCATCCCGTTGTCGAAACTCTTCGACATCACGACGTCGTTGACCGTCTGATCCTGATCACAGGTCTCGTTGACGTAGCACGGAACGTTCCCGGCCCCGACCCCGAGGGCGGGTTTGCCGCATGAATAGGCGGCCTTGACCATGGCGTTCCCCCCGGTCGCGAGGATGGTGGCGATTCCCGGATGGGCCATCAGGGCGCTCGTGGCCTCCATCGACGGATGCTCGATCCATTGGATGCAATCCTCAGGGGCCCCGGCCGCCACCGCCGCGTCTCTCATAACGACCGCCGCGGCTTTGGAACATTCCTGAGCGTTGGGGTGAAAAGCGAAGATGATCGGATTGCGGGTCTTCATCGAGATGAGGGATTTGAAAATCACCGTCGAGGTCGGGTTAGTGACGGGGGTGATCCCACAGATAACCCCCACCGGTTCGGCGATCTCGGTGATGCCGGTGACCGGATCATCGGAAATAATCCCGACGGTTTTGGTGTGGCGCATGTTGTTGACGACGTATTCGCAGGCGAAGAGGTTCTTCGTGGCTTTGTCCTCAAACCGGCCCCGCTTCGTCTCTTCAATCGCCTTGCGGGCCAAATCGCCATGGTGGTCAAGGCCGGCCACCGACATCTTGGCGACGATGAAATCGATCTTTGTCTGATCGAAGGAGGCGAATTCGTCCAAAGCCTTTAAGCCTTTGGCGACGAGGCCGTTAACTTCGGATTCGGCCGCAGCCTTGAGATCCGCGGGGTTCGTTTTTTCTTCTGCCATGCTGTTCTCCTTGAAAGGGTTCTGGAACCTTTCGGTATTTATTTACCGACAAGACTATAATCTCTTTCCAAGTTGAAGTAAATGCTTTAGGTATTTTATTACCGATATAACTATAGAAAACGCTTACAGGTATATCGATATCCAGTATTCATCGCGGAATTATGCCATAGAAAAGAAAAAGAGTTTCCATTTCCGGAAGCCCTTTTCAGTTGACGTCACTCCTTTATCGATTGTTGAGACGATGGGAAAGAACGGCTAAAGAAGAAGCGAGATTGACGTTCTCGACGACGATCCCGGATGGGACTTCGAGGTGGATCGGAGCGAAATTCCAAATGGCTTTGGCCCCGGATTTGATCGCGAGGTCGGTCGTGCTTTGGGCGGCTTTGGCCGGGACGGCGATGATAACAATTTCAACGCTTTTCTTTTTGAGGAATTCGGCTAGTTTTTCGACGGGATAGATGGGCTTTTCGGCGATGGCTTTGCCAATTTTCATCGGATCAACGTCGAAGCCGGCGATGATCTTGAATCCCATTTCCCCGAAAGCTGGGTAGTTCAGGAGAGCACCCCCGAGGTGCCCCACTCCAAGCAGGACGGCCGAGGTCTCTTCTCGGTATCCGAGGAAGGATTCGAGATCCTCGATGAGGGCCCGAACGTTCCTCCCCTTCTTGGGGCGGCCCGGTTCTTTGGAAATGGCTTGGAGGTCTTTGCGGACCTGCTCTTCGCTGTAGCCGAGCTTCGAGGCGACGTGCGGGGAAGAAATAATCTCAACCCCTTGGTTTTCAAGTTCTTTGAAATATTTCAGATACACCGGATATCTTTCGAGTTGGTTCTTTGAGAATTTTTCCATGTTTTTCGCCTCACCTTTCGGTATCGGTTTACCGATAGAACTATACAATATAGTATCATCGTCGACGCTAAACAAGGAAAACGTTCGGGTTAATTAGCCTCACTCTTCAGTGCGGTTTTACTGTTGAACGGTCTCATTACAGCAATGACGAGAAGCAAAACACGACCAACAATTAGGACCTTAATCATCGACTTCTTCATAATAATAGGAGTAATCGATCCCCTTCAGAAAGATCTCGCGGTTGTCGATGTCGCTTGTCAATGCTTTCTTGAGCAGATAACTGATTGGTTTAAAATCCATCGGGCTTTTTTTCATGGCCTCGAGATAGGCTTCTTTTTGGATTTTCGACCAATCGACGCAAAGGCGAAGGCGTTTCTTGAGAATCAAATCAAGCCAAATACGGGCCGAACGACCATTGCCATCCATAAACGGGTGGGCGACGTTCATTTCGACGTATTTGCAGACGATTTCATCGAAATTATTCTCGGGCATGGACTCGATTTCGATTAGGACCTTTTTCAAGCAAGAGGCATTCGCGAACATAAAGCCATTCTTGGAAATATTCTTGGTTCGGATTTCTCCCGCAAAAGGATAAAGCCCTCCAAAAAGGTAAGCGTGGATTTGCTGAAGTCCTTTTATGGTGCCAATTTCAACATCCTTATAAACAAATGAATCGTAGAATTGATGGGCTTTTCTCCGACTTTGCTCATCGAGTGGATCCATTGACCCTTTGATCCATTCCTTGACGTTTTTTCTATCTTTAAGAGGGATGTGTAGAAGAAAAGTTCCGATTCCTTCGTCGTTAAGGCAATCGGTAACGTATCGTTTTCCGTCAGCGGCGGTAAGTTTAAGTCCTCGACAAATTGTAGACAACTCTGCGTGCCTTCTTTTTAAGGCATTCCAATAAACCGTTGAGTTTTTGCTGCCAACGAAGGCGGAAACCAAATCAACGGCCGCATGCCACCATTTCGATGTTTTTTGATCGAAAACGGAGCGAACTGCTTTGCCTTCAAAAAACCTGATAGATGTCTTTTGATCCATGTTTCTATTATATCCTTTATCCAAGTACTCTACAATTTGTAGATATCTTGATTTTCACCTCGTACAATTTGAAACGTTTAAATACGTTTTGCCGTGATTCAAAAGAAAAAAGCCCGGAAATAATCTAGGCTTTTTTATTTGTTGGCGGAGGCGTAGAGATTCGAACTCTAGCTGGGGCAGACCCCACTATCGGTTTTCAAGACCGACCCCTTCGGCCACTTGGGTACGCCTCCATTGGTGGTCCATCGATGACTTGAACATCGGACCTTGCCCTTATAAGGAGCCTGCTCTAACCTGCTGAGCTAATGGACCAAATAGCCACGAATAGGGCTTGCATATTATAACCACTCATTAAGCAGGAAGAAACCAAAAACGATGATCATTCATTCTTTGAATAGTAACGTTTGAGAATCGAAAGTTGTTCTTTTTCGTCTTTGGCCGCCGAAAGGACCTTATGCGAAAGGAAGCCTTCTTTCACCATGTTCTTAATGGCCTTTTCGAAACCTTCTTTTCCGCGTTTCTTGATAAAGAGGGAAGAAGCGTAAGCGGTCTCGCCCGAGGTTGAGAAGAAGCCCAAATGGCATTCTTCGAGTTTTGGGCATTGATAGCAACCTTTTAGGTCAGCGGAACGGAGGCAGCGGATATTCGGGCATACGCGATCGGGCTCGCAATATCCGTAAGAGCAGAAATTCTTGTCGCTTAAGCACCCGCCGCATTGATGGAAGAAGCAATATCCGCAATGGAGGCCGCAGGGAGCTATCAAAGACGTCTCATCTTTCTTTTTGGCCACCATTCGATGTTTCCGAACGGGAAAATAGATATAGCTTTTCTTCGTCTCCGGATCGTCGAAATCACAAGCCGCTCCAACGAAATCGTAACCATCAAATTGGATTTGGAAGTAGACCATCGAGTTGAAGACTTCGTGGTAGTTATCGAAAGTCACTTCGACCCGTAAATACTCCCGAGAGGGGATGATCCATTTCGTCCAACCGTGAGGGGGCTTCGAAGCGATGTCGGCCTCCGCTCCGTAGAGATATAATCCTTCGGAAAAACGTTTCTCCCAAGGTTTAAGACTCCGAGAAAAGTCACTCATCGCGCCCCAAAAACCAGCATAATTCCCGTTTCTTTTCTTTTTGGCGACGGGGATGATTTCACGAAACGATGCTTCGGCCTCTTCGCGAAGCCGTTTCACAAAACCCGGCCCTTCGCGGGTCGAACCTTCCTTGCCGATGACGGAAAAGGCTTTTTTCTTAACCAACTCGATATCCATGTCCGAAGACAATTTAACTACGTCGACGAAACGAAAGAAAGAAAAGGCAAAATAAGAAAGAGCTATTTTTCTTCGTCCAAACGTTTCAGGAAGCCATTGATCGCGTGAAGATGAACGATAATCTCTTTTATTTCGTCGTCGGAGAAGCAATCAAGCTTGTCCATCCACTGCTTCATCGCTTCTTTTCTCATTTCGCCGAAAGCCTTTTTTCCTTCGGAGGTGACGGAGACGATGACCTCGCGTCGGTTTTTGGGGTTAATGGCCCTTCTGACCATTTTTTGCTTCTCCAAACCCTCCACAAGAGGTGTCATTTGTTGTTTGGAAATTCCATGGAAGGTGGCGATGGCGTTCATCGGCTGAGGGCCGGCGCGAAAGAGGAAAACCATCGTCATTCTTTGAAGGCCCGTGAAACGGCAAGGACCAAGGGAAAGCAAAGGCCGGGCCACTTTTTTCCGGTAATCCGGATTCATGTGCTCCAACTCTTTGAAAATACTTTCCAAAAGCTCTTTTTTCATCGCTTGCCACCTCTAGTTGACACATGAATCATACAACGCTTTAAAAGTAAATAAAACATAATTGTCCATAATTGTTGACATTGCTAATTTCCTTGCCTATAGTTTAGCGGTCAATATTGATTGACCTGATTTCTCGAAGGTAAAAACATGCTCAAATTGTTCAAGTTTCTCCGGGTTCGCGATTGGATCCTCCTCCTCGTCATCTTGGGGCTCGTCTTCCTTTCCGTCTATCTCGATCTCCGCATCCCGGATTTCATGGCCGACATCACGACGTATCTTCAGGAATCAAACAGCAGCATCGGCGACATTTGGATCGCCGGAGCCAAGATGCTTGGGTGCGCGCTCGGCAGCGCGGTCGTGAGCGTCGTTATGGGGGGCTTGTCCTCTTATATCGCCTCCAATCTTTCGAAGACCCTCCGCAAAGAACTTTATTTGAAAGTCGAGCGGATGTCGCTCCGCGATATCGAGCATTTCTCGACCGCAAGCCTCATTACCAGAACCACGAACGACGTTTCCCAAATCCAGAACATCTTCTCGATGGGCCTCAGCATCTTGCTGAAAGCCCCCGTCATGGCCGTTTGGGCGGTTTTGAAGATCGTCGACAAAGGGACGATGGGCTGGGTCGCGGCGACCGGAGCGGCCGTCGGGATCTTGGTCGTGGCCGTCTCCATCGCCATCGTCTACGCCTTGCCGAAGTTCCGCATCATCCAGAAGCAGATCGACGACGTCAACCTCATCGCCCGCGAGGACATCAACGGTCTCCGCGTCATCAAGGCTTTCAACGCCGAACCGAAACGTTCCAAAGAATTCGAGAAGGTCAACATCAAGCTGACCAAAACCACCACCGCGACCGGTCTCGTCATGGCCATCATGAGTCCGTTGATGACCGGAATCATGTCGGGTTTGTCGCTCGCCATTTATTGGATCGGGGCCTATGCCATCCAGGCGGCTTCTTTGCCCCTCGACAAAGTCGCTTTGTTCTCGAACATGATCGTCTTCTCTTCCTACGCCATGCAGGTCGTCTTGGCCTTCATGCTGCTGATCCTGATCTTCATGATCATGCCGCGGGCCGTCGTCTCGGGCCGACGAATCTGCGAGGTCATCTTCGCGCCCGTCAGCATCGTCGAAGGCCAAGAAACCGGAAACGATTCCCTTAAAGGCGAAGTCGAATTCAAAGACGTCAGCTTCTCGTATAGCGACGAAAAGAACCACGAGAAGATCCTCGAAGGCATTACCTTTAAAGCCACGAAAGGCCAAACCGTCGCCATCATCGGGGCCACCGGCTCCGGGAAGAGCACGCTCGCCAACCTCGCCGTTCGCTATTACGACGTGACTGGAGGCGAAGTCCTCGTCGACGGATTGAACGTCAAAGATTATCGATTCTCCTCCCTTTACGATAGAATCGCTATCGTCCCCCAGAAGGCCGTCATGTTCGGGGGGTCGATCGAAAGTAACATCCTCTACGGCTCTTCGCGCGGAGGGATGCCCGAGGACCTCAAAAAGGCCGTCGCCGTTTCGCAAGCAGAAGAGTTCGTCGCCAAGAAAGAAGGCGGCCTCGCCTCCCCGATCGAACAAGGGGGGAAGAACGTTTCCGGGGGTCAAAAGCAGCGTCTGGCCATCGCCAGAGCCCTGGCCCGCAACCCCGAGATCGCCATCTTCGACGATTCCTTCTCAGCCCTCGATTACAAAACCGACCTTGTCCTCCGGAGTGAGCTCTCCAAGGAATATCCGGATCTCACGAAGATCATTGTCGCCCAGCGGATCGGAACGATCATGAACGCCGACGAGATCATCGTCCTCGACGAAGGCAAAATCGTCGGAAAAGGCCGCCACGAAGATTTGCTCCAGACATGCCCAATCTATAAAGAAATCGCCTTAAGCCAGCTCTCCGAGGAGGAATTAGCCAATGCCTAACATGATGCAAGGCCGAGGGATGATGAATGCCCGCGGCGGTAAAGCCGAAAAAGTCGCTTTGGGACCCGCGATTAAGAAGCTCGTTCGTTATTGCCGGACTTATCTTCCTTTCGTCATTCTCGCCATCGTTCTCGCCGTCACGGGAGCCGTCCTTTCACTCATCGGGCCCAACAAGATCTCCGACATCACGAACGCCATCGTCGATGGAGCGATGGCGCCATCCGGGATCGACCTCGCCTTCGTGAGCAAAACCGCGATTGAGTTGGTATACATCTTCAGTTTCAGCATCCTGTTCTCTTATCTTCAAGGGATGATCATGACCCTCGTCACCAATTCCATCAGCAAGAAACTGAGGAACGACATCGAGAAAAAGATCAATGCCGTGCCGCTCAAATTCATCGATTCGTCCTCGACCGGCGACATCTTATCGCGCCTAACTAACGACGTCGATTTGATTTCCCAAGCCCTCAACAATTCCGTCGCCTCCCTCATCAGTTCGATCGTCCTCGCGATCGGATGCGTCATCATGATGTTCTACACCAATTGGATCATGGCCTTGACGGCCATCGTCTCCTCCCTCGTCGGCTTCCTTCTCATGATACTCATCATCGGCAAATCCCAAGGCTATTTCGTTAAGCAGCAGGAAGGCCTGGGAAAGCTTAACGGCTACGTCGAGGAAATCTTCGCCAACCACTCGGCCGTCCTTTCGAGCAACGCCCGGGAGCAGAACGAAAAAACCTTCAACGTCCTTAACGATTCCCTCTACTTCAACAACTGGATGTCCCAGTTCCTTTCGGGCCTCATGCAGCCGCTTATGGGCTTCATCGGAAACCTCGGCTATGTCTCCGTTTGCATCGCCGGGGCCCTCCTCGTCAAAAACGGAAGCGTCGAATTCGGCGTCATCACCGCTTTCATGATCTACATCCGCCTCTTCTCGCAGCCTCTCACAACGATCGCTCAGGGTATGACATACATTCAACATGCCGGAGCGGCCTCCAAGCGGGTCTTCGAATTCTTGGAGGAGAAAGAAGTCGCCGACGAATCGAACAAGACCGAACGCCTCGAGTCCGTTGAAGGCGGAGTCGAATTCGACAACGTCCATTTCGGATACGACGAAGGCAAGGAGATCATCCACGGCTTCTCGGCGAAGGTGAAACCGGGCCAGAAAATCGCCATCGTCGGGCCGACCGGGGCGGGGAAAACCACCATGGTCAACCTTCTGATGCGTTTCTACGAAATCAATTCCGGCGACATCAAAATCGATGGTTCGTCCATCAAAGACTTGAAGCGGGAAAACGTTCACGCCTTCTTCGGAATGGTCCTTCAGGACACGTGGCTCTTCGAGGGAACCGTCAGGGAAAACCTCAAATTCGGACGCGGCGAAGTCAGCGACGAGGCGATGGAGGAAGCGGCCGCGGCCTGCGGCATCAGTCATTTCATCCACACTTTGCCGAAAGGCTATGACACGGTGATCGACGACACCCTCGAGATCTCTTCGGGCCAGAAGCAGCTGCTTACCATCGCCCGGGCCATGATCCAAAACGCCCCGATGCTCATCCTTGACGAAGCCACCTCGAGCGTCGACACGCGGACCGAGATCGTCATCCAGAAAGCCATGGACGCGTTGATGAAGGGACGGACATCTTTCATCATCGCCCACCGTTTATCGACGATTAAGAACGCCGACCTCATCATCGTCATGAAGGAAGGCAGCATCGTCGAAAGCGGAAACCACCAAGAACTCCTCACTCAGAATGGTTTCTACGCCGAACTCTACAATTCGCAGTTCGCCGATTCCGAAGCGTGAAATGATTTGTTTTAATACGATACTTAATATTCTCGCCGATTGTCCTTCACGCAGTTCCAATCGCCATCAGTTTTGACTTTTTTGGTGAAGCGCAGGACAAAACCAATCATTTTTCAATATAATCTTCTACATTTTTTTCTTTTTGGTTTATCATAAAATAATAGTCGATTACAGATTGGGGGGTTAAATGATTAATCTCGGAAGAAATGTCCGGAAGGCATGCGGCTACATTTTGGTTTTTCTTGGAGCAGTTTCGATTATTGGCGTTTTTATTTTGGAGATAATCGGGATGATTTGGGCCTTGACCATCCACAATGGTTTAGCTTCGTTATTCGTCTGGTTTGAATTTACTGGCGCGGCAATTGGATCCTTGATTGAAGGTCTGTTCTCCCTTGGGATCGGAAGCGCGCTTGTCGATGTGGACGATTTGTACAGGGAATCATTTCACACATCGTCTAGCAATTATTCCTCTTTCTTGAAAACCGCTTCGGCTTCGGTGATAAAGCCTCAGCACGGTAACGCAACTGATGCCGGCATTCGCCCAAGCGACGATGAGAACGACCCTTCCGAAACCGAAGAGGTCGATTCCGTTTTCAATCAAGGAGAGCGCGTTTTCATCAACGGGATATGCAAAACGGGAACGATCGTTTCCTTCGATAAAAAGACTTCGACCGTCATTTTGGATTCGGATTCAAATCAAGAAATCCAAGTTGATTCAAAACAATTGCGACGGGTTTTGTAATAAATCGATCGGTTGTCAGCGTTTTTGCCCAATCCACATGGCGTCTTCGCTAAAAGGCAATAAACCTTCGTCTTCGAGGAAGCGCTTGGCGAATCCGATCCAAGCCTCCCTTTCTTTCTTGGGGCACGAAAGAATCGTTTTTTCGTTGGGGGCCAAAATCCCTTCCTGGCCGAACATGATGTCTTTCTTGACGGGGAAAGAGGCCATGAAGGGGTCGACGTGGGCCCGGTCGATGAAGAAGGCATCCGTAAAGGCCCGACCGGCGAAGTCGCGGCGGTTCGAGACGGCGTCGGTGAAGGCCTTCCCGGCTTCGAAAGTCGGATCGAGGTCCATCAAAATGCAGCCGGGGTTTTTAAGGTCGTAAATAACCCCGCCGAACGTGAGGATGAAGGAAACGTAGATCCGGCCTCCCGGTTTTAGGTGTCTCAGGGCGATCGAGACGGCTTGGCGGCGGTCTTCTTCCTTAAGGAGATGATAAAGCGGGCCCATCAAAAAGACATGATCGTAGAGGCCGAGCTTCAGCTCTTCAAGTTCAAGGCAGTCCTTAACGAAGGCTTGGATCTTCACTTTGTTTTGGCGGGCTTTGATCCTGGCGAGGGCGATGTTCCCGTCGCTTAGGTCGATCAGAGTGACGGGATGGCCCTTTTTGGCGTAATAAATCGAATAACGTCCGGGACCACCGCCGATATCGAGGATCGAATCACCGTCCTTAATGAAACGGTCCATTTCGTAGGTCGTGAAAATGAACTCGAAAGGGTGTTCCTTCAATCGGGTCCATTCGTTTCGCGCCGACTCATCGTAATGTTTCTTGACGGCTTCGTTCATGCTTTGGCTCTTTTCGGTCAGTCAATTATGAGAAAAAGGAAGAGCCATGTAAACAAATTGAGCAGCGAAGACATTTGCTCGGCCCAGTTAATCGGTTGAGTTATCCCGTTTCTTCCGAAGACGGATTTCCGTCACCGCGATCGCAAATATATCGCGAAGAGCGAAATCAGAACCTAGCCGATTATCGTCATGCTGACGAAAAGGTTGAGGAGCGAGAAGACCAGCATGGATGAAGACACGAATGTGGAGGCCCATAGGAAGGACTTCTTCTTGGTTAAGACGTCAAGGAAGGTCAGAGGACGATCAAGACGCAGGTCAAGACGGCGATAACCGATGGAATAAAGTGGCATAGCCGAACGGAATCGGATTGAAGAAAGAATAAGTCCACGAGAAAAAATCGATGTTTTCCGACGAATCCATGAGCCCATACATCATGACGACGCCGGTCGGGTCGCTCTTTATTCTTGTCCAACGGATCCATTTTCTGCCACCCGAAATATGGAGCGTCTTCTGCATTTATTGTAATCGGTTCGGTGCCGAAATGAAAAACGGCATTCATTGACCGGGTTTTGCTCTTTTTCGAAGAGTGCGGATAATCGCGAAAGTAACCCCGAACACGACGAAGGCCAGGCCGAACGAAAGGCACACGATTCCCATCATGACCCCGATTCCATAAGCGGATTCAAACTCCGGATGGAGCCTTTCGCCATGGAAGGAAGCCCCGAAAACAAGGCACAGGAAAGCCAGGCCGAAGCTTAAAACGGCAAGGCGCCGGAAACGGTCGCCGTTTTCTCTTCGATAGGCGGCGTTGAGGGAAATGGCGATGTGGGGATACGCAAAACAAGCCGAAAGAACTATCAGGGGAATATTCCTTAGGAGTAAACCGGAAAAGATGAACAAAACGCTTGGGATGATCGAAAGAACATAGGCTTTGACGATCGGATGCTTGTTATTGCTGAAAAACATCCAACCCGCCCAGTATAAAATCACCAGAACCGCATCGCTTGCGATATAGACCCACAGAGCCCCATCAAAAAAGAAACCATAGTAGGTATATGGGATATTGAAGACCATGAGAACCATGGAACCGTACCGCCCAATCTGCTCAAAAACCATGAGAACCCTGTTTTTGAAGACATTCTTGAAATCGATTTTCTTCAAAAGGGAAAACACCAAATTGGGCAGAAGAATCCCAATCACGAAGATAAGGCCGAGGTAATTGAACCAATCAATTGATGAACCTGCTTGCTAATCATAAGGCGAAACGGCGATCCCGCCTCTTCACGGACGTTTTTTGTCCGGCAATTCGCGGTAAAGGCCCTCTAAAAGCACTTTCATTTTCTCCCGATCCTCGAAATCGACGACATGCATCAAGGTTTTGGATCCGGGGTAGGGATAATCCAAGGACCCGTCGGGGAAAAGGCGATCCGACGTCGAGGTTCTCTTGACCAAAAAACGGTTGTCGCAAATCAAACCGACCAGCTTCCCTTTGAAATAAAGGCAGTACTCCCCCATCATCCGTTTGGCTTCCACTTCGCCTAAGCCTCTTAAGCAGTCGAGAACGTAATCAAGATAATCTTCACTGGTTGCCATAAATAGATCCCTTTCTTTTATCGCATTATTCTTTAGCCGTTAATTTGCTGAGCTTTTTTCTCATGACAAGGCCTTTCCCGCTTGAGATGACCTTTTGGAATCCGCATCTCTCGTACATTTTGGAGTAACCGCCAAAGGGCGATGATTGGTAGCCGGATTCGAGATATGGATAGGCCTCAACGAAATCAAAATTCTCGGAGGCGGCGTCGAGGCAAACGCGTTCGACCATCATCGTCGCGATCCCCTGTCGTTTCATTTGCGGGGCCACCACGAAACAGAAGATTGATTTAATCCTTAGCTTCTCGTCTTCTTTCGTTAGGGGAACATAATCCATGAAATAACGCCAACTAACGCATTTGAGGCAAGAAGAACGGGTGTTCGCGTTGCACCATGCCACAACCTTCCCATCTAGATAAGCGAGATACCCTTGGATCGCCCCGCTTTCCACGTAACGAATGGCCGCTTCACGTCTCTTCGCGGCCGAAGAGAAGTCTTGATTGGCTGAATCGACCGCGGCCCAGCACACGCAGTAGCACTTCTGTTCCTTGATGCCTTTGTCGTGCGGGGTGACATCGAAAAAGCAAACATAATCATCGACTAAATCAGGTGTTAGACGACGGATGTCGATGTACATATTTTCCATTTCCTAATTGCCAAAGCGTTTAAAGAATAATTAAGGATAACATACCATCGAACTTCTTTGTGGTGATAGGAAATCTCGCTCAGTCTCAAATAACGTTCTATCCATTTTGAAAGATGCTCATGAACAAACTTCGTTCCTTACAAACGAAAATCCAAATTTCGATGAACTTCGAAGAACAATTTCTAATTAAAAAAAACTTTGTTTACAACAGTACATGTTTGTGACGCCGGTGATAAACACGGTTTATTCATTAAATCACGGTTTAACGAGATGTTTGGAGGACGGTTGTCAAACCCACAAAACGAGAAAAAGATTCACGAAATAGCTAATCCAGTTATTGGCCTTACGTATAAACCTTCGAATATAGCGGAAAAAGGAACCATCGTTCTTCGCTCCGGCAATATTCAAGAAGGGGAATTATGTTTGAAAAGTGATATTGTGAGGGTCGCCGGTGTAAAAATACCAGGAAACAAGTTCATAAGGCCGAACGACATTCTAATGTGTTCTAGAAACGGTTCCGCTAAATTAGTAGGAAAATCATGCCTTATTACAAAACCTATAGAAACAATGTCTTTTGGCGCTTTTATGACTATTGTAAGAACGAAATTTCCGTATTTTTTACAAAGTTTTTTTAATAGCGGATATTTTAAAGAACAACTAACTGGTACGGCAACAACGTCAGTGAACCAAATCACATCTGGGATGTTAAATGAATATACTGTAATTGAACCAACCGAAGCTGAAGAAATTCTCTTTTCGTCCTTCGTACAACAAATCGATAAATCGAAATTTGTTTATCATTCAAGATATTTCTTATGACTCAATTTAACGTTCGTGTCATCGACCATCGCGTATTCTAAGGTGGTATCAATTTGCGAATGGCCCAAAAGCCGCTGCACTTGTTCTATTGGCATGCCTTTGTCTATGGCCTTTGTTGCCAATGTTCTCCTGAACTTATGAGGATGGACATTGTCTATTCCTGCATCTTTTCCAATTTTCCGCAAAGCGATTTCTACACCGCTCACTTCTAATCTTCCATGGGGTTCCTGAAGAGAGCAAAACAAAGGCTGACACTCATTTTTCCTGTCATTTAAATACGTTTGAAGATGGATTTTCGTAATCGCGTCAAAGTATACCTTTCTTTGCTTGTTGCCTTTTCCAAGGACGACGCATTCCCGCTTCTCGAAATCAATGTCGGCTTTATTGAGTCTCACCAATTCGCCGACGCGGACCCCCGTCGAATATAAGAAATCGATTATCGCCAAATCCCTTGCAGATTTCGCATGTTCCTTAAGAATTTCGATTGTCTCATCGGAATAGGTGTCTTTGACTCTTTTCCCTATTTTGATTTTTTTGATCCTTCTCACCGGGCTTTTGACAATGTAGTCCTCGCATTCAAGCCAGGCAAAGAAGGATGAAACGATCCTTCGAACATTGTCGACCGTCGTTTTGCTTGCTCCGTTTTTTCCTTGGTATCTGCTTAGATATTCCCTAATGTCGTTTGTCCCGATCTTTTGGTAATTCTTCCCAATGTCTTCCAACATAACCAACAAAGTCGTTTTGTAGTATCTCTCGGTCTTTTCCGAACAGCCTTCGATTTTCTTTGCGGCCAAAAACAGTTTGAGGGCCGGTTCATTCTCCAAATCCTCTTTGGCCTCAACGTCGTATAACACCTTCTTATCTTTTAGCGCCTTTCGGAGCGCCGACTCGAAAAGAAGCCTTTTTTCCCTTTCGGTTTCATCAGAAAGGTGAGAAAGGACTTCGTCGATAAAAGTCTCATTCATGTGTGATATCTCCTTATCGGGATATCATAGCGATGATTTTCAAACGCGGGCGGACAATACGTTGACCGAATTGTGTAGCATGGCGATGAACAAGTAAATAGGCTCGGTGTTGCCTAAGAATATATCGGTGTAGTTTTGATGTTTGAACGGCTCTGATTCGACGAGGTTGGAGGCCATGATATCGCCGTTTTCCAACACGAAAGTTACGATTTCGTTGAGGAATTCCTCCTGCTTTGAGTTGAAGCCGTATTTGCGTAGGTAGTCCCCAAGTATCAAAGAAATCTTTTCGCGGGAAAGGCCGACGACGCTTCTCACGAAGACGCCCACCCCCATCCCGTTAGAGATTTGCTTGTATTCGTCTTGCGTTCCGAGTTTGTTCCAAAGGATGTCCTCAAGATCCATCATATCGCTCTCGGTGAGAGGCTCGATGTTCTTGATCTTCTCGATTATCGGGAGGGTTGAGTTCTCGGACAGGAAGTCGATCACCCGCTCCTTGTAATTCTTAAAACGCCCGACAATGACCGGGCCGCCTTTTTTGGGAAGGACCGAATCCTGGAAATTCGTCTCGATTATCGACCTAATGTCTCGGTCCAGGAACTTCATGAGATCCCTCACGTCTTCTCTAAGACGTTCCAAAGAATCGACCTTTACGTCTTCCCAGAACTCGGAGTTGCAAGCCTCCTCAAGAGTTGCCTTCTTTTCCAGTACTTGCGGTATTGAGAGTTTCTCAAGTAGAGCCTTGCAGATGGTCGTTACCTTTTGGACGGCTTTCGAATAGTCTTTGTCGCCTGCAAGCTCGGCCAATTCGATGTTGAACATCCAAAGGTCGAATATCTTTGAGCTTTCATCGTCGCCATCCGGATCGACAAGGCGGGTTACTTGATTTTTGATTTCCTTGACATCTAGGACCGAAAGAAAATCCCAATTGGTAGGCATGGAGTATTTGTCGACGAATTTAAGCTGATATTTCACGTTGACGAGGATCCGGTTGAGGGATTTGATCTTCCCGACCAGTTCCTGCTTGGTTTTTTCGTAATAGGCTTTGTGCATCGGGTTGGTTTGGTGCTCGGAGCTTTGTAGGGTGTAAATAAGTTCGACCTTGATGTCGAATATCCTTTGGGATAGGTTGAGCGTTCCTTTTGGCTCACGACCATCAGGATTCATTCTGAAGAAATCGAAGACATCGCAGAAATCGAAGACATAGAATCCTTGCTTGTCCTCGTGATTGGCCAACTGCCCTTCTTGCTGTTTGTGAAGGAAGAAATCCTCGCTTGGGCTCACCACGCTTAGCTCTTTGCAAACGCGGGTGCCTCTTCCGATCATCTGCCAAAATTTGATTTTGGAGTAAACGCGTTTGAAAAGGACGAGGTTCACTATCTCTGGTACGTCGATCCCGGTATCCATCATGGCGACGGACACGACGATCGTGGGCCTTTTGTCCTTAATTGAGAAATCGTCGATCAGGGTTTGAGCGTAATTGACGTAATTGTCGATGAGTTTGCAATAGTCGTCCCCTTTCCCTGGATAAAGGACGTTGAACCGCTCGACGATTTTCTGAGCGTGAATATGGTTGACCGCGAAGATTAGTGATTTCCCAAGCTCTTCTCCTGACTTGACCCGCAAGCCCTCATTCATTAGGGTTTGAAGCATCCCGTCTATCGTTTTGTCGTTGATAATCCTCGAATAGAAGAGGTCGTTGTCCAATTCGCGAGGAGCCTCGTATTTGTTGGGGTCGCCGATCAAAGTCTCGTATTGTTCTTTCTCCTCTTCGGTTAAATTGTCGTATTTGAGACCGTTCTTCATGAGTTTGGTCGTCTTCTCGAACGGAAGGAAAGGCACTAAGTATCCAGCCTCAATGGCGGTGTCCAGGTCGTAATAAAAGGTCGGCTCCCCTTTAGGCAAATCGAATAGCTCATATGTCGAAAGGTCGACCTGTTCGCGCGGAGTAGCCGTTAGACCAAGAAGAAGTGAATCGAAGTAATCGAATATGGCGCGATACTTGTTGTAGACGGACCTGTGGCATTCGTCGATGATAATCAAATCGAAATGCCCGATCCCGAGTTTTCGGTCTCCTTTGTCGATGATGTTACTCATCGTGTTGTAGGTGGAAAAAACTACACGGGCCTCGTAATTCCGCTTATCCTCGTTTTCTTCGGAAAAGATGGACTTCGATGAATCGGGGAGGAATTTTTCAAAAGCGCGGCTGGCTTGGGTCACCAAAGCCGTTCGGTCGGCGAGAAAGAGAACCCGCTTTACCCAATTGTTCCTTTGAAGAACGTCGACGATGGATATGGCACACCTGGTTTTTCCTGTGCCAGTGGCCATGACAAGAAGCGCTTTTCTTTGACGGCTGTTGAAAGCCTCGGCTACATTAGTCACGGCATTTTGGATAAACGGGCGATCGGAAATGTTTTGGTCAACGCGGGTGTCCGAGATCGTGCCAAGCCCTCTCCTGACCAAAAGGGAATGAAGTTCATATGCCGTGTAATAACCAAACACCCTTCTAGCGGGGTAGCCGGCTCCGTCCACCATCATGATCCTGTATCCGTTGGTGTAATAGATGACGGGCCTCTTCCCGTAGGTGTTCTCAAGGCAATCGGCGTAAAGCTTCGCCTGCTGCGATCCGACCATCTCGTCTTTTGAGGTCTTTTTGGACTCCACGACGGCCAATGGGGTTCCGTCCTTATCGAAGAGCACATAGTCCGCATAACCAACGTTCGATTGATTTGGCATGCCTTTGAGTTCTATCTCAATGGACGCCTTTCCCGCTTTCACGACGCCTTCCATGGGCCAGACATCCCAGCCAGCTTCTTTTAAGGCAGTGTCGATATAGACCTTTCGCGTTTCGTCCTCAGTAAAATCAATCGCGGCCTTAAGTTTAACGCTGTCGTCGATATTAGCTTTGTATTTCCCTAGATCTTGGGTTTCCTCTGCCGCATCCTTCTTGGCGATTGTTTGCAAAGAATCGGTTGGTTTTTGTTCCGAAGTGGCACATTTAGACGCATCGAATTTGTCGTATCCGGCAATTACGCCAAGAAGACGGAGAATCTCACACACGGAATAATAAAGAGCCTCCAACGACTTCATGGCCTGGTTTTTGGTGATTTCCTCGCCGTGAGAGGCGTTGTTTCCTATTTGTCTAACTAAATGGACGGCTGACAAAAGGGAGTCATCCAAATAACTGGCGAAGCATCCATCATCCAGCAGTTCAAAGAGAGATGCCGTCTCAGGATAGGCGCCGTATTTTGAGATATAGAAGGATTTGACGACCGATTCCAGAGCCTTTCTACCGGAGGCCGCGCTGATGTCTGGGTGGCTAATTACGAAATTTTCGGCTTCATAGGAAAATGAATACAGCTTTTTGAAATCGGATTTTGTTTTCAAAAAGTCAAAATTCATTCCTCGGTTCCTCCAAAGTATTCGTCCATCATAGAGTCTAGCAGTTCCTGCAAGTCATTTAACTCTTTCTGAACGATAAATTTCGATTTATCAATTAGTTTAGCAAAGGAAGCAAACTCATTTTGCATTTTGATTGGAACTGTGGGAATTAGTAAAGAGCCATATTTTTTGGCGTTGATCCCGGGCTGTGCAGCCCCACTTTGACTGTTCTTAACCCACCTCCAATAAGAATCGGTTTTGGTAAACCAAAAAAGGTATATCGGATTCAACAAATCTTGGTTGAGTTTGTAGCGAATTAAATAGCCAGCGTAGATTTGATTTCCGTGATTAAATACATAGGTTTTACCAACAGTAGCTCCCGTTCTAGCGAAAACAAAATCGCCATCCTCCAGTTTGTAATCATTGTCGTCTTCCATTTTTTTCGAGCTAACATAATCATCATTCAAAGAACCATCATCATTTATATCTGTTATTCTAATGTATCTAGGTCGTTTTTTATCGAATTTTATAGATGCAGATTGGGCCCCATATTGCCCCTTTTGTTTAGACAAGGAGTCCAATGTTTTTAAAGGAAAATCTTTTCCTATGAACGTCTCGCTAAACCGTGATTTAATGAGATTATCCAAAGCCAATAATTGTTTATTTTTGTTATCAATTGCTGTTTCTATTGTCGATAGTTTCGAAACTATTTCTTTTTGATGCCTTTCATCAGTAAATGGGACAAGCCAGTTTCTAAGAATCGAGAGATTTATGTTTTTCTGGGCAACCCCATTTCCGATTTCCTTGACTTTAGCTTCTTGGCTCCGCAAATAGTAATAAAGATAATCGGAATCAATCGATTGATCTGTTATTTTGATTCCGGCTATTGCCTGATTTGTTGAGGCATTAAATGTTAGTATTCCAACCCGTCCGAGAGTGGCGAAAATGGTATATAGAATAGTTCCCTTGGAGAAAACCTTTGCAGAAGAATTTGACAACCCATCATCGCTTATCTTCTCATCACAATGGTCGACATATTTAGATGAAATGTCAGAGATTTTCACCCATGGAATTTCCCCATTCCAATATGAAGGGTTAGTTCTTGAAGGCGTTCCTCCGGCTTCTACGTTTGCAATTTCCGAAAGTCTAAACGCTCTCATGTCGTTGCCTCCTGTCCGTTAAACCGTGATTTAACTAAGGAGTCCAAAGAAGCAATCATAGACAAACGTTTTTGGATGGAATCGTCAATTTTACTAAGGAGCGACGCTTTCTTTATTTGCACTTGCTTGTTTTCCAAGGGAAAAACCTTCTCGCGGAAATCCTTATAGTAAATATGCGGAATGGTTGATCCAGTGAAAGAGGTCCCAAGTTTTAAGTGTCTAAGAAAATAATACAAAAACGAATTGTCGACCGAATCCTTCGGAGTAAGAAATTGCATTGTTCCCAGCACTGATGAATTTGCAGGCAAGATGGACACTCTTCCGATTCCGGCGCCATCCTTAATTATTGAAACAGACTCGGAGTCGTTTTGAAACGAATCCAAATACCCAACTAAGCCAGACGCACCAAAAACTGGGTGAGCCCCATTTCGGCGAATTTCAGAAAGTTTTAAGGATGACTTTCCTTGGTTAACTACATCTTTTAAACGCAAGACCATTTTTACTTAATCTCCGTTTTGATTTGTTTGATCAACTCCGAAAACTCTTGTTCGGATTTCTCAATGGATTCGATGATTTCACTAGAGGAGCGGTATACCTTCTTCTCAATATGACGTTTATGGTATTTGTTCCAACTCAAAACATAATTGTTTTCAACAATTTCCTCTTTTGAGACAAAGAACGACTTGTCGTAAGAAGTTCTATCGGCTTCGCCTTGCGGATTGGCAAAACGATTCTCAATATCTGGAATGTCGTTTTCTTTGACGTCGTTTCTCTTTTGGTCAAGGGAATAGCCATCGGCCTCCATGTCGTAAAGCCAGACGCGATCGGTCCCTCCGCTGTTTGTTTTGGTGAAAACCAATATGGCGGTTTGAACGCCTGCGTACGGCTGGAAGATTCCGGAAGGCATATAAATGACAGCTTGAAGCTTTTGGTCATCGACAAGCATTTTTCTCAGTCTCGTATAGGCTTTCTCATTGGTGTTATTGACGACTCCCACCGGAACGATGGAGACGCATCTTCCACCGACTTTCAATAAGCGGATAAACAAGGAAAGAAACAGCAATTCAGTGCTTTTGGTCCCACCGCTGATTTGATTCAAGGATTTCGCTACAGTATTTGGATTGAGGCTTCCGGAGAATGGTGGGTTCGCCAGAACGAGCGAATAAGCATCGTGATCAACGTAATCTTCGGAGAGCGAGTTGTTATATTTGATTTTGGCATTCTCAACGCCATGGAGAACCATGTTCATGGTCCCGATCCTCAACATATCAGTGTCGGTGTCGTAACCCGTGAACATCTCGTTGTGGTAATGCGCGTTACTTCGAACGTTCATCAAATCGCTTTCGTAATGCGATTGGATGTATTTGGAACTTTCGGCCAAGAAACCGGCGGTTCCCATGGCGGGATCGATGATTTTATCCTTCAAGGTTGGCTTCGCTATTTCGACCATCATATCGATGATATGGCGAGGAGTCCTGAATTGTCCGTTGTCTCCGCTTGTGGCCATCTTTGAAAGAAGATACTCGTAACAGTCTCCCATCAAGTCATGATTGTCCAAACCAAGTCCCGGATCGCTCAATCCTTTAACCATCTCATCGAGAATATAGGCATTTGAGACAGTGAATTGGGCGTCTTTCATAAAATGCGCGAAAGCGGTTGTTCCTTTTCCATCAAGCTTTTTGATGAAAGGGAAAACGTTGATCCGCATGTTCTCAAACATCTCTTTGGCGCTGAATTCCTTGAAAACGGACCATCGCAAATTCTTGTAAGGGACATCGATGTTATTTCCGTCCTCTTTGTCGACGTAATTGCCGGGCTTAAAGAGAAGCGAGGCTAGCTGGGAAGACGCCGAGGAAATACCATGAGCCAATTGGTCGTTAATCTTTACCTCCTGCTTGATTTGAGCATCATCTAGCATTTTGATGAAAATTAGGTAGGTAATTTGTTGGATGTCAATCCAAGGATTGGTCATTTGGTTACTCCACATGGAGTTCCAAAGACGATCTAGTTTGTTCTTTATTTCCCCCGTAACCATGATATTATTCCTCCCATGATATGTGATTTTTCCGGCAAAGCTCCCGAATGGCTCTTTTCTGTCGCATAGTCGGCTCATTATGGGAATTCTCCCACCGGTTTATGGTGGCAAAAGAAACGCCAAGCATTTTTGCTAGCTCAGTCTGGGTAACAAGAAGTTTCAAGCGAATCTCCCGGATTTTCGCTCCGTAATCCATATAAGAATTCTATCTCAAAGCTATAACAAATTCATTCTTTTTTTAAGAAAAGGAAATTCACTCGATTTATTCAGTGTGGCTTCTTAGCGAAAAAGCCACTATTACATTGCCTAAAGCCATTACTGCATGAGAACGAATCGGTACAAAACTGCCATAAACTTCGAGGTATATTTTCAAAAAAGTCCAGATTAGTCTGGACTTTAATGCTTTATTGGTGGCTGAGGGGGGATTCGAACCCTCGACATGCCGGGTATGAGCCGGCTGCTCTAACCAGCTGGGCTACTCAGCCATTTGGCGATAGAAGCAAACTTGGTGGAACTTAGGGGGCTCGAACCCCTGACCTCATGCTTGCAAAGCACGCGCTCTCCCAACTGAGCTACAGCCCCGTTTTGAGTTTC
>Ga0183100_1000128_pt1 | contig 99288 bp, 72 predicted proteins | sample Biomet2_FD_127789 | JGI IMG/M metagenome (GOLD analysis project Ga0183100, IMG submission 127789) | Microbial communities from bioreactor (seeded with anoxic lake sediment) at LBNL, California, USA - Biofuel metagenome 2 | ecosystem: Engineered > Bioreactor > Anaerobic > Unclassified ... | reverse complement strand
CGGGACTGGATGCACAAAGCCTTGAATACAATGCTATTCAGGGCTTTCCTGTTTTAAAGCAGGAATCACCAGGTCGTCCCGACACGGGTCGGGACTGGATGCACAAAACAAGAAACCGTCCAATTTTGGGCAGTTTCTTGTTTTTAAATCAAAAATAAGAGACTCTTAATCACCGCGTCGGGACTGGATGCAAACATTTAAATAGCTCCGTCCCTGCCATCTAAAATAATTTTATGTATTTATTACAAAGATATTTCCCCTTATCTGTAGCCCCACATAGTGGCAGGCCGAATGAAGTCGAAGACGATTCGGGGCGAAATAAGTAATTTGTTGCCAGATTTAGAGACTGTGTGAATATGTAGTTGTCCCCCTTTGTAAGGGGGACCCGGGCTTGAATAAACTATTTAAACCATTTCAACAATAACATTGTCAAATGCTATGTAATTAGAATGGAACAGTTACGACTATTCCAAAAAATCTATTAACATAAAAACGAGATTCAAAATGTATAAAATCATAATATCGGCAGTCTTATTCTTCTCTTTTTTTGCAATTAGTGCAAATGCTCAGATGAGAATGACTCATCAAGACAGAGTTAAGCAATATCAAGAAAGATTAAAACTAAATGACACGCAGACCGCAAAAGTCGATTCAATATTAACAACTTCAGAAAATGAAATGAAAAATCTAAATATTGAAGATCGTGACCAAAGAAGAGCAGAAATGATGAAAATTCGCGAAAAAGTTAATATTGAGATTGAAAAAATACTGACCGCTGAACAAAAAGAAGAGTTTACTAAAATGAATAAGGAAAGAATGAACCGTCCTAACCGGCCTCAGCAAAACAACGAAAATAAATAAATATTCTAATTCGTTCCTGGTTAACTGAACTAATTATTTTAGTAAAGGAAAATTATGTTTAAAAATTCAGTAAGAAGAGTAAGTCTCTTTCTTCTTTCAATTTTATCAATGTTTTATATCTTAGGCTGCTCCGGTGCAAAACAAGTTCAGAGCGAATATTTAAACAAAGAATTTCAATTTTCAGGCGGCGTCTCTGACTGGGGTAAATCACTACATTACATAGAAGGTGAGGGAATTTCGTTTGGATTTAAAAATGATAACGACAACTTGTATCTTTGTTTGGTCTCTTCAGATATTAAGAAAATGATGAAAATATTAAATGGGGGAATGAAAATATCTTTAGACCCTGGCATTTCAACGAATAAAGTATTTATTCAATATCCTCAAAAAGTTGATTTTGAAGTAATGAGGGCTAACCGGCTGCAGGGTGAAGAAAGTGGAATTGGCAATGATATGCAGGAGCGGATTTCTAACCTTGTTAGTGATCAGCACGAATATTCAATTTTAGATAATAATGAGAAATACCTTAGCACATATCAATTAAATGATGAAAACGGATTCAAAGTAAAAATGGAATACTCAAATTATCAACTGGTTTATCAATTGAAGATTCCGTTAAACAGAAACAACAAGTCGCAGTTCTTTCTAAATACTGCCGGTAGTAGTAAAATTAATGTCGAATTCTTTGCTGAGAAAATAGAAATGCCGGCTATGAAGAATAATATGAAAGAAAGTTCTGGCGAAGATGAGATGGGCAGTGGTCAAAGAGGAAAAGGTAACAGAGGCAATAGGGGAAGCCATAGCCCCGGAAACGGCGAAAGAAATAGCAAGATGGATAATTCGCCTCTAAAATACTCTTTTGAAGTGACACTTGGTAAATAACAAATTGGGGAGCGTAGTATGTTATTAAAATGAAATCATAGGTGTAAATACCAGGAAGCATAGTGCTCACGAGAACTGGTTATTTACTCATTCCAATTTTTGCACGGTAATAATTTGTAGCCTTTTTATACTACCGTGTGCTTATGTGAATTGATTCAAAAAAAAATAGTGCTTATTATTGTTTATTATTGCACTTTTAGGAGCAAAAATCAGTTTATTCTGGAAATACTGTTAATCATTCACCGGACTAAACAGTTTTTAGCTTGCATCATAACCGAAATACATAAATCCGTAACTTTAAAAAGGCAATTGAATCATGAACTATGAGTTATCTGATCCGCACTGGAAATACCTTGTTGTAGGTAAATTAAATTGCAAATTTGAATTATTGGCTGTTAAACTTTTGATGAATCGAATCAGAGTTAAAATTAGTTTAGGTGATGATGAAGAGACTGTTAACGACTGCATAAATGAAGTGCATAATTTTTTTAAAAAAAACGAAAAATATGCTGAAAAAGATTTGTTGAAAATATTTGAGCAGGAAATAAAATGAAAATGAAATATGTATTCCATATTGATGAAGTGATAAGGATGATTAACAACGGTGCGATATTAGCATTGGCAGGCAGTGAAAGTCTTCTTAGTAAATTGCCAAAGGGTAAATGGGTAGGTGGTACCACGCCTTATTTTATGGGGGACGATGGAGGTGTACATACAAATGAATTAATATTTGTTAATGATTTATCGGACCATACTGTCGATTTCTTAATTAAAAGTTACTCGGACCACACTATTTCTGCTATTGCAGATGATGAATTTACAAATGGATACACACTATTAATAATTCCGGCATTTTCTACGTTGCATACAAGTTTTGCTGAGAATGCCCCCCAATACAAAGACATTTTTAATAATCCTTTATTTGGATGGATTTCAGGAATTGATCAAAAAGAGATTAGTGTGGTTACACCTAAAGTTTTTAATGGTATGACTGGGGAGGTAAGTGACTCTATGGCGGTTGCCCTTCATGTAAAGTTAGAAGACGGCAAAACTGCTCACCTCGATATTCTAAATCCTTTTGTAAAGGGTTCCGGAGATAGGATATCTTTCCCTAAAACAGGTTTTAAGGTTAAAGATGCCATAATTAATGGCGAGAGCAAAAACTTTGCTGACTATTTAATTGAGAATAGTATTGATATTAAACTGCCGTTAGTTGCAGACTATTATGGGGCAATGATAAATATTGGCTTCCAAAATATTGATTATGAAAATAAAGAAGTAAATGTATATGCTCCCGTATTTAAGAATATTGAATATGCTATGGCTGCACCTGTTACTAATTATATAGCTGTTTTTGAGGCTTCATTAAAAGAAAAAAATATTCATCCTGTCTTTTCCTGCAATTGCCTCCTGAACTATATATATGCGGAATTGGAAGGAAAGAAAACCGGAAATATAAAGGGTCCAATAACTTTTGGAGAAATAGCTTATCAATTGCTAAATAGAACATTAGTCTATCTTACTATCGAGTAGTTGTAGTGTATTCTATTGTTGCTTTTTAATCTTCCCCAACGGTACTAATACTTTAAATGGTTCAATTATTATTTTAAGTTTTGCTAAATTTACCAGCTTATAAATCAATACATCGGTAATTAAGTTCCCTTTAGTTATCAATGGAATTTTGTTTTTATCATAAATGCTTTCTGCTAACACCATTCCTACCTCTATATCGTTTAAGTATAGAGTTTTTAATATATAATCTTTTTCTATTCCGGCTAATTCAGAGTCCAGTGCGTCCAGAATTTGAGGATCATACCATCTATTATCCTTATGCATCTGGAATAAAGCCTGGGCACTCGACTTGCCGGACTCTATATACATATCATAATCATTTGCAACTTTTAATATCCTGGATATAAGAGGTAACTGCTTTGCTTTTACCGTATCTTCTTCTAAGTTGTAACATTCATATTGAAGCGCAATAGCATTTGCAACATTTTCTAAGCGCGGAATATTTTTTATGAATAATTTGCCTTTCGTAGTATGAGAATTGTATAGTTCGACTTCTTCAATTGTCAGGGGCTTATCGCTATATTTCCTCTCCAGAATACTACTCGGAATTGTTACGCATCCTATCTGTGACAGTAAGGCAGCAATTTCAATTTCCCAAAACTCAGTAATTTTTAATCTGTTGGCAATCTTAGTAACTAAATTATTTAGCCGTAACGCCTTACTAAACGCAATAGGATTTACTGCCGACAGGATATCTATTAAAAGTTTAATACTTCCCTTTAATGTATTATTTAATAATTCTCTCTCTGCAATAACAAGATTATACTGGGTTATGGCATCATTCAACACATTTGTTATTGTGTCTGTAGGGCACGGTTTGGTCAAAAATCTGAATATATTACCTTCATTAACTGCATTTATAGCAGCCTGAATATCGGCAAATCCTGTTAACATAATTCTTATAGCGTCAGGAGCAGCCTGACGTACTAAGGTTAAAAATTTTACTCCATCCATTCCAGGCATTTTATAGTCTGATACAATAACAGTAAATTCATCTGAGTCTTTAATTATTTCAAGACCTTCTTTACCACTTTCTGCTGTTGTAACATCATAATTCTGTCTTAGTGTCCTTTTATATCCTGCTAAAATATTTGCATCGTCATCTACAAATAATATTCTGGGGTTCATAATTTTTCTCCATAAATTTTTACTTCCTTGATAATATTATCAATTTTGGACTTATATCCAATTGCGCTGATATACTCCGAATCTAATTTTGAATTGGAAAACACATAATTAGCAATATGAATTGCTGAAAGAGAGGAAAATTTTGTTGTATTTGATTGTGAAGGTAAATGGTGATAATTCAATATATTAACAAGATAGGAAGGTAAACCCCATAAACCCAGTACATATGCGCCTATTTCTGCGTGAGAGGTGCCATACATCTTATATTCAGCGCTATAAAAATCAATATTTTCAGCATCTTCAATACCTGTTACATTTTCAAAATAATGTGGTATTTGCAGCAGTACTAATTTCCCAAGATCATGAAGTATACCGGCTATAAATGTTTCTTCTTGTATTTTGACCGAAAAATTTTGGAGACGCATGATTTCCTTTGCGCTCTTTCCAACCTTCATACTATGAGCCATGAAGGAATTAATATTAAAATATGAATTTTTATCCAGGCTGGAAAATATTTTTACAAGCAGGACTAATGACTTAACTACTTCCAGTCCAAGAAAATTCAGCGCTTGTATTGGGTCGGAAATATTTTGAGGGAGACCAAAGAAAGCTGAATTTACAAGCTGGAGCAGCTTGACTGTCATTGAAATATCTCTGGAAATTAAATCACCTATCTTTTTAAGTGAAGGAGATTGAGAGCTTATTTCAGTTTCTAAATCAATATACAACTGGGGCAGACTGGGTAACTTAGTAACACCGGAAACTAACCGCAACAACTTTGGATTTTTTACAAGTTCGCGTAATGAGCTAATTCCACTAATTGTATTTTTAATAGTGTCTGCAGTTGCTGGCTTAGCCAAAAATCTATGTGCCAAACCGGAAGCCTTAATGGACATCTCTTGTCCGGAATAGCCGGAGAGAATAATTCTTATTACTTGGGGATATCTTTCTTTAACCAATTTTAGCAATGCTGCCCCATCCATTATAGGCATTCTCATGTCGCTTACAATAATATCAACCGATTTATTTTCAAGGACGTTTAGTGCTTCTTCCACATTATCGCAAAAATACATTTCCCATTCTTTTCTCATTGAGTACAGCAATCGTTTAAGACCCTGAATCAGGTTTGTATCATCATCTACAAATAAAATCACTAAATTATTTTTTGCCATCTAATTCTGCTCCGTTAATAGGTATCTTAATTGTAAAAGTTGTTCCTTCACCTAATGCTGAGTCAACTAAGATTTCGCCCTTATGGTTGTTTACGATAATATTATGCGCAATTGCAAGTCCTTGACCGGTTCCTTTGCCAACTTCTTTAGTTGTAAAAAAGGGGTTATAAATTCGTGAAATATCATCGGGTTTAATTCCAGCCCCGGTATCTTTTATTTTGATTTCTACATATTCGAGGTTAAGCCCTGTAAAAATGGCTATCTTTCCCTTTTGTTCTTGTGATGAATCATTTTTTTCTTTTATTGCATGTGCTCCGTTTACTATCATATTTAAAACAACCTGATTTATTTCATCAATATTACAAAATACAGGCGGCAGTGTGGGATCCAGATTTAACTCAAGCTCTGCAACATATTTCCATTCGTTCTTCGATATTATGGAGGTAATTTCTATACCGCGGTTTATATCAGAAAAAACCTTTTCTTTAATACCGGGATGTGAAAAGTCTTTCATTGCCCGTACAATATTGCTAACTTTATCAATTCCGACTTTGGATTGAGAGATAGCAGCCGGTATTTCTGAAATTAGATAGTCTATGTCAAGCTCTACCTTTTTATCGGTTAGAAATTGGGAGCAATCCTTATTCTTATTATCTTCAATTAACACGTTCAGTGTATCCACATATTGTTTAATCGAGTTGAAAGCATCTTCTAAAAATGACGTGTTATCGTTAATATATTGCATGGGGGTATTTATTTCATGCGCTATGCCTGCGGCTAATTGGCCTATTGATTCCATTTTTTGTGCTAAAAGTAATTGGGTCTCTACTTCTATTTGCTTGGTAATGTCTTTAAAAACATAAACATAACCTCTTACCGTTCCTTCCTGTTTCTTAACTTCTGACGAACTGCAAAGAAGTATTTTCTTCTCTCCGAATTTTGTTACTACTTCTATTTTCTCACTAACCATCAATGGATTATTAGGATGCATCCCATAAAGAGTATTATAGTCTAGATTTCCTTCATAAAATTCATAATTGGTCTTAAGGAGTTCAAACAATTTAATCATTGACATCCCGGATAAATCCTCAATTTTATACCCCAGGATATCTTCAATCGCCTTATTCATTAATATAATTTTATCGTCGTCGTTTGCACTTATTACACCCTCACCAATACTTCTTAGTATTACGGATAATTCTTCTTTTTCTCTCTTCAAAGATTTTTGTATGGAAAGATAGGCTGAAATATCCCTTATCACACCTAATAGCAAAAATTGCCCATCTTCAAGATCCAAATATGTACTTGTTAATTCAATGAATATCTTCTTCCCATTCCACAGAGTTATTTCTTTTTGCAAGTAAGTTGCTATTTCCTTGGATAAGAAGCGTTCTTTATAATGTGAAAGGATACTATCACGCTGCTCCAATTCATATAAAGAACTAAAAGGTTTACCAATTAAATCAGATCTGTTTAACCCTACCAATTCACAATATGCTTCATTAATTGAAACTATAATTCCGTTCTTGTCTGTTAAACGCAGTGGATTTGATGCTTTCTCCCATACAACTTTGAATTGATGCTCCAGATGATTAATCTTCTGTTCCGCAATATTGGCTTTGATTATGTCTTTACAGGTAAATACAATTGATATAGGGTTTCCTTTATCATCATAAATTGCTTTTGCAATTATACCTACAAGACCCATTGAGCCATCTATTTTATTAAAGTGGATTTGACCGTTAAAGGAGCCTGTATTTGCTATTATTTTGATTATGTGAGAAAATGTTTCCTTCAAGATATCTGATCTAAAAACATTTTTCGGATATTTTCCACATACTTCTTCCGCTGAATAGCCAAAAACTTCTTTTGCATTTCCCATCCACTGAATAAATCTGCCTTCTGTGTCCGTTACAATTACTGCATCTATTATTTCTCCTAAAAGTACTTCTGTGGGTTTGGACTCTGCTTTCACACTTGCGATATCGTCAATTAAATTAGCATTATGCTTCAAATCAAAAGTCCCATCTAACATGGCAATAAAAGCTTCTGTCCCATTGTAGATAGATCTATTTATACACACATTAACGGGAAATTCTCGCTTTTGCTTGTCAATTGCAGTGAATTGTTTCTTTTCGCCATTTGCAGAAATTAAAAAATCAGTATCTAAACTTTTATCTGTAAAAATATCTGAAAAATCTTGGCCTATTATTTCATTACGGGAGTATTTCCAAATAGACAAGAATTTCTCATTTGCATAAAGAATATTTCCTTTATTATTATAATAAGCCACTGCTACCGGCAAATCCAACAATAAATCCGGTTTTAACATATTATTTCCATTCCTTTTCACTCTTTTTAGATATTATCGTGTACCTATTTTCGGATTAAAAATGAGATACTTTAGGTCTTCATAATTGCAAATATCAGGCAGCCGGGGCAATGTAATAAGCTAAGTCATTTTAACTTGTGGCTTTAAGGCATCAATGTCCGCGAGGGGTAAATCTTAAGGGATGATATTGATTTAATGAATTATTAACCAAGTAAAACAGTAAGTCTATTTATTGTTAATAATTATTAGATGATTTAAATAATATTATAACTTGCTTATAGTGTTTTGCCTTTTATTGTTTCACTGTCTTGTTTATGCTTTTGGTTGTATGAAAGTTTATATTGCAGTTTCGGTGTATTTCCGGCTGCAAAAACTCCATTCTCATAGCTTCCAAAATGCACAGTGTAATCGGCGCCTCTGAACCTTATACTATAGCCATCTTTAATTTCTATACCGTTAATTGAGAAAACAGTATATGGGGAGTCTGACAATTCGTCTTCCGGTATGAAACCTAAAGTAATATCGTCTGAAAACTGAATATATATTGCATCATCAATAACATCAGTAGCAATACCGGGTGTGTTCGGAAAAATGACAACATCTTTCTTGTAAACTTTTTCGTTCTTCTTTACTTTATTATCTCCAGATACTTTACTTTCTGACTCCACTTCCTTGTACTCAAGTACCATTCCGCTGCTAATATAATATTGAATGTTTTTTATATCTTCTTTGGAAAGTTTATGAACAAAGGGGGTATCCCTGACAAAGTTCTCAATACTGCTGCAGCCATTAAATAGGATTATTATTGCTATAAAAGCTAAACTAAAATAAATATTTTTTTTCATAAATGCTTTCATTCCAACCCTGTACTTTGTTTAATTTCATTAATAAGATTAGCATCAATCCAATTATAAAATGATTTGGCTTCATTCACATTTAAACCATTTAATCTCCATTCGGAAATTTGTTTTTCGGCTTTGGCAATAATACTCTTTTCAATAGGGGAGAGTTTCTGCCTTATGCCTGTTCCTGCCTGGTTCATTAATGCAGCTAAATTTATATAATTTTCTGTTGCGTCATTCTGTTTTGGGAATACCATGTTTTTTAATTTTAGTGCCAGATTGCACAAGGGGGCTTTCCCTGTATTATCTGCAGTAAGGATTGTGGGCAGGCTGCCGTCATCCAGAATCCACACAGGTATGGCAACTGAGGTAAGCGGGAAACCTAAAATTGTCCACATTGTTGTAAGGGCAGCTGATTCATTGGACTTTACTCCCTGTATTACTATTGCAGAAGCTGATAAATATCTTGGTATATAATCTCGAAAAAAGACGTACTTCTTATCGGTCAGATCCTTGGGAAGCTCTTTTGTCAAGTTTGTTTCAGTTAGTGAATGAATCAGACATCTTGGAACATCACAAATTAAAAAAGAGGCAGACAGTTTATTCTTTGTAAATTCTTTATTAAAAATATCTTTTGCTGTATTAAACCTTATATATCCAAATCCTTTGTTGTCTTCACCGGCAAATGAATAGTTAGTTCTTATAAGATATCCGTCAGGCGCAACAACAGGATCATTTACATCATATTTTACATACTTAAAATTATTGACTTCAAAATATGCTGCACCGCCTTGCGCGTCAATTACGCCAAAGTTTGCTTCCACACCATAAGGTTTTTTAATATTCTTAAGCAAATTCTCAAAATCATCAACAGTTTTACATTTACTAAGTGCCATTTTCATTATAACGCCCTCAAGGTCAGCTAACTTTGTATTATCATTGCCTTTCAGGTTATAAGATGCTGAGTTCATTATTGCAAATCCGTAATTATTATATCCGCTCCATATCTGCTTGTTTAATATATCATTGGAATTTACCAGTCCTATAAAGTGAAAATTTCCCTCAGTGGAAGAAACTAATCTATTCTGAAGTTCATCGGCATCCCGGTTCTTAAGTAATAATGGTCTGCCGTCAGTAGTTGCTCTGCCTGAGACAACAGCGGTTGTACATGGAAATGTTGTTTCATAGGAAAATAAAACAAGAATTAGAAACATTAAAACTTTGTTCATATTTGCACCTTAAAAGCGATAGAAATTGTTCTGAAACTGTGCTGGTAAACTAATATAATTGAATAAGATTTCCAAAAATTGCAAATGGTGTCAGCCCTATGACAAAAATTATTACTTATTTTAACTTGGAGAATTTGTGTAAATATTTTATATTTCAATTATAATATTTGCGGTTTTTGGGTAAGAACCAAAAAACAAGGGAAGTCCGGTGAGATTCCGGCACTGTCGCGCAACTGTAATAAACGCTATGTTTAAGTCAGGAGACCGGCCGCAAGTATATTAATCAACCTTCGCGGGCAGAGGTCGGATTAACGTTAATGAGTATAGTTCAGCTTTTCATTTCGTTTTTTTATCCCCCACGAAGTTACAACCTTTATTAAAAAATTACCAGGAGTAACTTCAATGAATTTTAAATTTGTTCTGTTTTCTATTTTGTGCATAAATATTTTAGTTTTTTCGCAGGCTAATTCTAAAAAGGATTCTCTGAAAGCTTATAAGCTGGATGAAATTGTAATTACCGCCACTAAAACCTATACCCCGCTTCAACAGATAGGAAGCGCCATTTCCGTTATTGATAGTCTCCAGATTCAGCAGGAAAATAAAATCAACGTATTTGATATGTTGAAAAATGAGTACAGCTTATCAACCACTCAAATGGGTGGCCCGGGTAAGATGTCCAACGTTTATTTGCGCGGTGATAATCCAGGGCATTCAATCGTACTTTTAGATGGAATTAAACTAAATATGTGCAATGACCCTAATAGTGTATATGATTTTGCAAACCTTAGCCTTGATAACATAAGCAGGATAGAAATATTGAGGGGCCCTCAAAGTACACTATATGGTAGTGATGCATTGTCAGGCGTTATAAATATTATTTCCAAAGAAAACTCCCATAAACCAAATCTAAATATATTAACTGAAGGCGGCTCTTTTAATACATACAAAGGTATGGTAGGTTCCAGTGGAAACTTTGATATCTTTAATTACGCCGTTAATTTAAGCAGGTACAAAACATCAGGTTTTACTTCAGCCGGAGAGTCCTATGGAAACACTGAAAAAGATGGTGCCGATAATTATAATGCTTCAGCTCATTTGGGTATTAATTTGTATGATAATTTAAAGGCTAAAGTCTCTTATTATTTTACCAAAGCAAATGCTGATCTTGACCAAAACGGAGGCAAGGGGGGAGATGATCCTACTTATAAAGCAAAAACCGAGGAATCTTTCTTTCGTGCTGAGGAGTCACTTTCCCTTATGGATAATTTTATAACTACCAATATCGGATTTTCATACACCAGAAATTTACGGCATTACACAACTGATTCTACTTTGCTTTATGGTTATGATTCAAGAAGCTTTTATGACGGAAGAAAGATTAAGTTCGACTGGCAAAACAATATAAATTTAAATAAAATGTTTAATTTTGTCTTCGGCTTGGAGTTTGAGCAGGAACAGGCTACTTCTGAGTATTATTCAACATTTTATAACTCAGTTTTTCCGAACAACAAAAACTCAACTTCATCCGCTTATTTACAAAGCCAAATGGACCTGGGCGATAATTTTTTCCCTGTAGTTGGAGTCCGTTATGACAGAAATGAAAGATTTGGATCTGTTTTTACATATCGGATAGCCCCTGCATACGTAATTAGCTCGTTAGACTTAAAATTAAGAGGCTCAGCGGGCAATGGTTTCAAGGCACCTTCTTTATTCTATTTGTTCGATCCGGTTTATGGAAACAAAAACTTAAATCCGGAAAGAAGTTTTGGCTGGGACCTTGGCTTTGAAAAGTATTTTCTCGGGAAAACATTAACTGTTGGTGCTAATTATTTTAGCAGTAAATACAAAGACCTTTTGGGTACAGATTCTTCTTTTCGTTCAATAAATACAGGAAAAGCTGTTATAAAAGGTGTTGAAGCTTTTGTTTCAGCAGGAATTTTAAGCAACTTAATAGTTAAAGCAAATTATACCTATCTGGATACAAAGGATCAGACGGACTATAAAAATGCAACAAATAACTTGTTAAAAAAGGATCAGTCACTATTAAGAAGGCCATACAATAAGGCAGGTTTATATATAAGTTATAATTTTATGGAAAATGCTAACATAAATCTTGAAACTATTTATACCGGTAAACGAGATGATATAGACTATACATATTTTACTTATCCATATAAGCGTGTAAAGCTGGTAGACTATACTTTGGTAAATTTAGCCGGAAGTTACAGATTCTTAAATAACTTTGAAGTATATTTTAGGCTTGAAAATCTTCTTAATAAAAAATATGAAGAGATATTCGGCTATGAAACACCAAAAAGATCCGGGTATGCAGGTGTAAAAATTAGTTTATAAGATACATTTTGTTATTTATATAAAAGAAATTCTTTTTTATTAATTGTATTTTGTTTAAGTTAATATATTTGATTAATATGATTTTGAAATAAATAAAACAATAAGAACTTTAGGAGAAAACATGATTAAAAAAATTTTAAGTCCAAGATTTGTAACGGTAAGCTTGATGATTTTTGCTGCTGCGTTATTTAGAATATTACCTCATCCGCCTAATTTTGCCCCTGTTGCTGCAATGGCATTATTTGGAGGAGCATATTTTTCCAGTAAAAAACTGGCTGTTATTGTACCTTTAATTATATTAGTATTATCTGATGTTGTGCTCGGCTTCCACTATTTGGTACCGGCAGTTTATACCGGCTTTTTATTGATAACTGTTACCGGTTTTATGTTAAGGAATAAAAGAAGTTTCGGCAGAGTTTTAGCTGCTTCTGTGTTCGCTTCTGTTTCCTTTTTTGTAATTACTAATTATGCAGAGTGGGCATTCGGAATTATGTATCCCAAAACAATGGCTGGCTTAAGTGCTTGTTTCACAATGGCTATCCCGTTTTTCCAGTATACATTATTAGGTGATTTAGTGTTTACAGGCGCCATGTTTGGAGCATTTGAACTGGCAAAATTGAAATTCCCTAAATTAGCTGAAGCCAAATAAGGCAAAAAATAAGTAAATCGGTACTTAAAAATTACTTGCATACAAGGTAAATTGTTAGTAAAATTCGTACTGAAAATAAAAAATATATGAGCCCAAGTTTTTTTTGCGCTTTTTAATAAATATTGTTATTAATTTATTAAATTTGTGACATAAAATTTGACTTTTTTAAAAACAAAATAAAAATAAACAATCATCATTTTTAGAGGAGCTAATTGTGAACGAAACAGTAAAAGCCAAAAGTACCAAACAGGCAAAAGGAAAAATTTCTGCAGGTTTTGCATCTGTTGCAATCCCATTGATTTTTATTGCAGGTTATTGCATTTATCTTTTTGTTTTAGGTAACCCGACAAACTTTGAAGGTAACAATGTTGCAAATAATGCAAAATCAGGCAACTTTTTAGGAATTATTTATAAGGGCGGTATCGCTATCGTACCTATTCTTATCAGTGTGCTTATGATGGTATTAACCTTCTGCATCGAAAGATTTATTACTATTAATAAAGCTAAAGGTAAAGGCAAAGTAAACTCATTTATTGCAAAAGTACATTCATATCTTTCAGCAGATGATATTGAAAGTGCAAAAAAAGCTTGCGACGTACAGCAAGGTTCTGTAGCTAACGTAGTTAAAGCCGGTTTGGAAAAATATCAGGAAATGGTTTTAGAAAAAGGCTTAAACAGAGATCAGAAAACTGTTGCAATTAAACAGGAGTTTGAAGAAGCTACCTCTTTGGAATTACCAATGCTTGAACAAAATTTGGTTATCTTGGCAACAATTTCCTCTATCGCAACTTTGTTCGGTTTGTTAGGAACGGTTATTGGTATGATTAGAGCATTCTCATCTATGGCTCATGCCGGCGCACCGGATGCAGTTGGTTTAGCTAATGGTATTTCTGAAGCTCTTATCAACACAGCTCTTGGTATCGGTACTTCAGCTATAGCAATTGTTTCCTATAACTTCTTTACAACTCAGATTGATAAAATGACTTATGCTATTGATGAAGCTGGCATTTCAATTGTTCAGAATTTTGTAGCGCATCATAGTTAATTAATAATAATTTAAAATTGTTGAGCAAAATATGCCAAAGGTAAAAATTCCACGTAAGAGCACGCTTGTTGATATGACAGCGATGTGCGATGTTGCATTCTTGCTCCTTACGTTCTTTATGCTTACAACCCAGTTCAAATCAGATGATCCTGTTGTGGTATCTTTACCATCATCTATCTCTGAAATTAAGATGCCCGATGTTAATATCGTTACTGTAACAATAGATAAAAGCGGAAAAGTCTTTTTTGGAATGGAAGGAAAGTATAATAGAGAAAAATTGATTGATAAAATTGCAGAGAATAAGAACATGACAATTACTCCTGAACAGAAGCGTATTTTCTCACTTCTCAGCAGTTTTGGTGTCCCAATTAGCAAACTTCCTGAATTTCTTGACCTTTCACAAGAAGAAAGAAACAAACCTGGATATCAGACTGGTATTCCGGTTGATTCTACCAACAATGAGTTGAAAGAATGGTTGAAATTCGCTAAGATTGTTGTGTATGAAACGGACAGAAGTTTATACGTAAATCAGTTATTTGCAATAAAAGGTGACGGCTCTGCTGCTTATCCTCTTGTAAAGAAAGTAATGAATACTTTCCAGGATAAAACTTTACAAATCAATAAGTTCAGATTAGTTACAAATTTAGAAGCAGCACCACCAGTGCAAAAATAAAAAGGAGATTGAATAATGGCTGAAATGGTCGTTAAAGAGAGTAAGGGTAAAAAAGGCAAGGGCGGAAAAAAAGCTAAAAAAATGTCTACCCGTGTTGATTTGACTCCTATGGTGGATCTAGGATTCCTGCTGGTTACGTTTTTCATGTTAACCACCACCTTCAGTAAGCCTCAGACAATGGAAATCAATATGCCTATTAAGGATGATACCGTTAAAGAAGAGGAAAAACAAGCGGTTAAAGCTACTCACGCTATGTCTATCATAGCTGATGAAAATAATCTTGTCTATGTTTATATGGGTATTGATGATCCAAACCCTATTAAAACTGACTATTCAGCAAATGGTATTAGAAAAATACTGTATGAAAAAGTTAGAGAAGTAGACAATTTGACTGTTCTGATTAAGCCGACGGATAAATCGACTTATAAAAACGTAGTTGACCTTTTAGATGAAATGAACATTACAAAAGTAAAAAGATATGCCCTTGTTCCGGTTGAGCCTCATGACATGGACATAATTAAGAAACTTTTATAATTAACCAGCGTATAATTATTAGAACTAAATACGAAGAGTATAAAATGGAGAACAAGAAGACAACGGATATCCTTGATATCGTATTTTTTGGGAAGAATAAGGCCTATGGTGCTTATGTTCTGCGCAAGGGTTATAAAAGAACTCTTAATATTGCAACTTGGGCAGCCATAATTTTCATGACTCTTGTTACAAGTTACTCACTTATATATGGGTATCTTAAACCAAAAGAATCAAATACAGCCAAGCATGTTAAGATGGTTAGTATAACCGATTTGGCTAATGTTGATATGAACAAAAAGAAGGATGACGCACCACCTCCTCAGGTTGAAGCTCCTCCAATCAAAACAACCGTTAAATTTACTATTCCGGTTGTAAAACCTGATAATATGGTTGCTGATGAGTTTGTACCTACCGTTGAACAGTTGAAAGACGTTGATCCGGGTAAGAAAACTCAGGAAGGTAACCCTCAGGGTGTTGACGAATCCATTTACAAAGTTGATACCAAAGAAAATACGGCTGAAAAAGTTGTAGTTGAAGAAGAAAAAGTTGAGAAAAAAGTATTTACCTACGTTGAGGAAATGCCCAGCTATCCCGGCGGTCAAGAAGAAATGCTTGCTTTTGTTAAATCAAATATAGAATATCCTGAAATAGCAAAAAGAGCCGGTGTTGAAGGTAAAGTATTTGTTCAGTTTGTAGTTGATAGAAATGGAAGTATTAGTAACGTAGCTGTCGTTAAAGGTATTGGTGCCGGATGCGATGAAGAAGCTATTAAAGTTATTAAAAAGATGCCTAGATGGACACCTGGTAAACAAAATGGTGCCCCTGTTAACGTGCAGGTATCTATTCCTATTTTCTTTAAATTGCAATAATTCTTTCCAAAAATTAATAAAAAAGCTGCCCGCATTCGGGCAGCTTTTTTTGTTCATATCCAGTATTTCGTGCCATATCATTATTTATTCAGCCATGATCCTAAACATCAACAACAATGTCGGTTTTCCTGGCATTCATCAAATCAATTTTTCCTTGAGTATTATTTACTCTATTTCAATTTTTTATATGATAAAGAGGGCATTGTATAATAGTTTAATTTGTTATATTATTATCGATAATGCACTAAAAACATGTTGAAAAAAATCAGTTTATAAAATCTTTTGAATTACCGACTGTGAAAATATGCTATGAAAAATATCAAAATAAATCAAAATGACCTAAAACAAGATTATGAAGCCCTAAAACTCGAGTATGCAGCGGCTAAGGAATTGTATTCTAAAGAAAGTGAAGAACTTAAAAAGGCATTAAAGGCACTTCAGGAGAACGAAGAAAAGTACCGAAGGATTGTTGAGACAGCTATTGAGGGTATTCTCTCATTGGACAGCAACGCCCGAATTACATTTGTTAATCAGCAGATGGCATCAATGCTTGGGTACGCAGCGGAAGAAATGGTAGGGGAATTAGCTGTGTCCTTTATGGCGGAGGATCAATTAGCTGATCACGAAGCCCAAATGAGGAGTCGCAAACAAGGAAAAAACGCTATTTATGAGCGGTGTTTTATAAAAAAAGATGGCAGCAGGCTCTGGGCTTTGGTATCGGCAAAGGCTGTTATTGCTCCGGACGGTAATTATATTGAATCGTTTGCAATGCTTACGGACATAACAGCAAACAAGTGGGCAAAAGACAAATTAGTTGAACAGAATAATTTTCTGGAATTACTAATCAATCATATGCCGAACCAGATCTTTTGGAAAGATAAAAATCTTGCTTATAGGGGGTGTAATAAAAAATTTGCAGAAATAGTTGGAGTAAGTGACCCAAAACTGATTGTCGGCAAAACAGATTATGACTTAAATAGGGACAAGGCATATGCCGACCGTTACAGAGAGTGGGATTTTCAAATAATGAATTCAGGTGAGCCTGTTTTAAATATTGAGGAGAAATACTATGACAGTGATGGTAATGAGGGCGATATCCTTACAAGTAAAATTCCGATAAAGGACAGTAGCAATAATGTCCTTGGAATATTAGGTATTTGTGTTGATATTACCGAACGCAAACATGCAGAAGACGCCTTACGTAAAAATGAAAAGCTTTTATCTGCTATTATTGATTTTCTTCCTGATGCTACTCTTGCTATCGATAAAGATAAGCGAGTAATCATTTGGAATCGGGCGATCGAAGAAATGACAGGCATCCAAGCTCAGGATATAGTTGGTAAGGGAGATTATGCCTATACAATTCCTTTTTATGGAACTGCCAGGCCTCAGTTAATGGATCTTTTTTGGGACCCTGAGCATTTTATTGCGGGGCAATATCCGGTACTAAAAAAAGAAGGAGATATCCTTGTTATGGAAGCATTAGCTTCTGCTCTTTATAATGGGAAAGGTGCATATATATGGGCTAAAGCATCGCCATTAAGGGATGCTGAGGGAAATCTGGTTGGGGCGATAGAGTGCATAAGGGATATTACGGAATCCAAAATGGCGAAAGAGTCCCTGAGTGAAAGTGAGGCAAAGTATCGTTCTATTTTTGAGAATACCGGGGCTGCATCTATCATTAGTGAAGAAGATACAACAATCTCTCTGGCAAATGAAGAATGGGAAAATCTCAGTGGCCTTTCTAAAGAGGAAAGCGAGACTAAAAAAAGCTGGACTGAGTTTATTGCTCCTGAAGATGTTGAGAGGATGAAAAAATATCACTATGACAGAAGGCTTAAAGATGGACTTGCTCCGAGACGATATGAGTTTAAATTTATGAGAAGAAATGGGGAAATAAGAAATATGATATGCACTGTGGCAATGATACCGGGGACAAAAAAAAGCATAGCTTCTTTTATGGATATAACAGAAAGAACAAAAGCGGAAGAGGCTTTGGCATTAAGTGAAGCTCGTTTCCGGGCACTGTTTGATGACAACCCGTCAATGTATTTTATTATTGATCAGCAGGGAATTGTTCAGGCGGTTAATAAATTCGGAGCTTATGAATTAGGCTATGAAATAGAAGAATTATTGGGGCAGCCTATTAGTAATATATTTTACAAGGCTGATAAAGAAGCAGTTTGGGAGCATTTAACAGAAACTTTCCAACATCCGATGGAAATAAGAAAAAAGGAGTTCCGCAAGATTCGGAAGGATAGGAGTGTCCTTTGGGTGAGGGAAACCGCGAGGGCGGTTTTAGGTGCTGACGGCAATCTTTTACTTCTTGCAGTTTGCGAAGATATAACCGAGCAAAAGGAAAAAGATATTGAACTGATTAAAGCCAAAGAATTAGCAGAGCGGAACAACAAGATGAAAGATGGTTTTATAGCCAGCATTTCTCATGAAATTAGGACACCGATTACCGGAATTCTTGGAATGACAAATATTGTCCATGATTCATTTCTGCAATATGTTACTAAAGACGATGAACAGTATTTCATTTCAATAGAGAAATCCGCAAAGCGTTTAATGAATACGGTCGATATGATTATCATTTTTTCACGGCTTCAAGCCGGCGATTTTTCAATAAGACCTGAAGAGATTTCCGTTTCATCACTTATCCATTTTATTATGCATTTATATAAATCCAAAGCTGATGAAAAATCGTTTCGGCTTTTTTTCTACTCTGATGTTGAAGATGACAGGATTTTTGCAGATGACTCCGCTGTTGAAATGGCATTGGAAAATATAATTGATAATGCTGTTAAATATACTGAATCCGGTTCCGTGGTCATTTCTATGTATAGAAATGAACAAAATAAATTGTGTGTTGATATACGTGATACTGGTATTGGTATTTCTGAAGAATATCTGCCTCACATTTTTGAGGCTTATACTCAGGAAGTGACCGGATATAACAGACCTTATGAGGGACTCGGACTTGGACTTCCGATTGTTAAAAAACTCCTTGAGCTAAATAATGCTACTATAAATGTAAATAGTAAAAAAGGGGTAGGAACGCTATTCTCTATATGTTTTAATAGTGAAATTATTCAAAAGGAGCCTTTATCTAAAAGTGGTAGCGATTTAAATACTATGCCGGTTGACGTTTCCAAAATACAAACAGATAAAAAACAAAAAGTCATGATTGTCGAAGACGACGAGATTAATCAATTGCTCCTAAAATCCAATCTCAAGAATAGTTATGATACAATTATTGCTGCTAATGCAAAAGAGGCTCTTGAAATTTTGGATTCTCAATCACTGAATTTAATATTAATGGATATTTCACTTAAACAAGGCATGAACGGATTGGAGTTAACGAAATTTATAAGATCCGGAAAAGAAAATCCTAATGTTCCAATAATAGCTGTTACCGGGCATGCTTTCCCGGAGGATCGGCGGAAGGCTTATGAAGCAGGTTGTAATGATTTTCTTGTTAAACCATTCAAGACATCGGATTTACTGGAAAAAATTAAAAATTTACTCGGCTAAACTTACCATGATTGCATATTAATAAATTCAATATGAATTATTTTCTGACGGTAATAATGCTCATTGTATTTTACAAATGAATAAAAAATGTGAAGACGCAAAATGGAAGATTCTAAAAAAAATCGAAATGATCTGATAAAAGAGTTAGAAGGATTAAAACTTGAGTATGAATCGGCTAAGGAATTGTATTCTAAAGAAAGTAAAGAACTTAAAAAGGCATTAAAGGCACTTCAGGAGAACGAAGAAAAATATCGCAGGATTGTTGAGACCGCTATTGAGGGTATTATCTCATTGGACGGCGAGGCCAGAATAACATTTGTTAACCGGCAGCTGGCAGAGATGTTTGGATACTCAACTGAAGAGATGGTAGGGAAGTTATTTGGTACTTTTATGGCAGAAGATCAGTTAAGTGATCACGAAGCCCAAATGAAGAGTCGTAAACAAGGAGAAAACTCTATATATGAGCGGTGTTTTATAAAAAAAGATGGCTGCAGGCTCTGGGCTTTGGTATCGGCAAAGGCTGTCATTGATCCGGAAGGTAATTTGATTGAATCAGTAGCGATGCTTACGGACATTACTGAACTTAAGGAAGTAGAACATGCGTTAAATTATGAGCAGTCATTTACAAAAAAAATTTTAGATAGTCTGCCGGGAATCTTTTATCTGTATTCATATCCTGAACTTCGATTATTACTTTGGAATAAAAGTCATGAGACTTCGTTGGGTTTCGAATCTGGTGAAATCAATAACCGCCATATTTCTGAATGGCATTTACCGGAGGTGAGGGAAACTCTCCTTAAGACTGTGGATGATGTAATGGTTAAGGGACAAAGTTTCATCGAGGCGTCTCTTTTAGCAAAAGACGGTCACTTGGTGCCATTCTATATGTCAGGTGCCAAATTTGAATCAAATGATAGACTTTATCTTATGGGAGTAGGTGTTGACATTTCCGAAAAAAAACGGCTGGAATACATTGCACAAAAGAAAGAAGAAGTATTTAAAATTCTCTTAGAATTACATGATAAATCACCTGATATGACTATCAGGGAATTGTTTGGTTTTGCTGTTAACAAGGTGGTTAAATTAACAGATAGCAAAGTCGGCTTCTTGTATCAGGTTAGTGATGATCAGGAAAAAATAACTCTAACAATTTGTAGTGACGAAGCTTTAAATAATTGCACTTCTGTTTGCAATGAAAATTATCCTGTAAGTCAGGCTGGAAATTGGACTGATTGTATAAAACAGAAAAAAAGTATTATTTACAATGATTGTGCAGCTTTGCCTAACCCCAAAAGCCTGCTTCCTGACCATACTCCGGTAAAGAGATTTATGAGTATCCCTGTCTTAGTAAATAGTAAGGTCGGGTTGGTTTTTGGGATCGGGAATAAAGAAGCAGAGTATTCCGATTTCGATGCTGAAAATATTGAAATAATAGGTATTGAACTGCATAAAATTCTTGAGAAACAGATAACTGATGAAACTTTACTTAAAAGCGAAGAAAAATTCCGTTCTGTTACTCAGTCAGCCAAGGATGCCATAATAACTGTTGATAGTAAGGGAATAATTGTCGGATGGAACAAGGGGGCTGAAAGGACGTTTGGTTATACTGAGGCGGAGATAATGGGGAGAAGCATGAATACCATAATTCCATCAAGCTACCACGAAATTCATTCTGAAGGAATGCAGAATTTGGCTAAAGGTGGTAAGAGCAACGTTGTAGGAGCTACGGTTAAATCATCTGGTGTGGATAAGAGTGGCAAGGAAATTCCTCTTGAGTTTACTTTGGCTGAGTGGCGGACCGGCACAGGCAAATTTTTTACTGCTATCATCCGGGATATTTCCGAACGCAAGTTTGCTGAGAAGAAAATTACTCAGCTATCCAGGGCAGTTGAACAAAGTCCCATTTCAGTGATAATAACTGATATGCAGGGGAAAATTGAATATATAAATCCAAAATTGAGTGAAATTACAGGATACCAGCCAGAAGAATTAATTGGTAGAAATCCGCGTATTTTTAAGTCAGGTGTAACCTCAAGAGAAGAGTATAAAGCCCTTTGGGAAACAATTAGCTCTGGTAACGAATGGAAAGGTGAATTTCGCAACAAAAAGAAAAATGGAGAGTTTTATTGGGAATTTGCTTCAATCTTACCAATAAAAGATGATACGGGGCATTTCTCAAATTATCTTGCTTATAAAACGGATATCACTAAAGATAAAGAAATTGAACAAGAGCTTATACGTTCTTTAAAAAGAGCAGAAGAATCGGATAAGTTAAAATCAAATTTACTGGCAAATATGAGCCACGAATTCAGAACTCCTATGAACGGTATTTTGGGTATGGTTAGTATTCTTAAGGAAGAAGTCCAGGATATTGAACATATTACTAAAATTACTCAAATAGGAACATCCGCAAAGCGGCTAATGATTACGTTGGACTCTGTTCTTGTCCTTGCCCAATTGGAAGGGAACGAGAACGAGTATCCCAATATGGAACTGTTATTAAATGAAAAATTGAAGAATGAATGTAATAAATATGTAAAAAGAGCTGAAGCAAATAATCTTACTTTTAATTTTGATATAACTGATGAAGATATTTTTATAAATGGTAATGAACTATTATTACGTCAAATATTATCTTATCTAATTGATAATGCAATTAAGTTTACGGAAAAAGGTGCAATCACAATTTCTTTATCATTAGAAACAGAACCAGACTGCGAATATGCCATCTTGAGTGTTATTGATACCGGGATTGGGATTAGTGAAGAGAACCGCCAGATTATATTTAAAGAATTTCGGCAGGCGAGTGAAGGATATAATAGGACTCATGAGGGAATAGGCCTTGGATTGACCTTGGTAAATAAAATTGCTGCATTAATGAAGTGGAGCTTATCGGTTAAGAGTAAGTTAAACGAGGGGAGCTGTTTTAGTCTGAGAATTCCTATATTGAAAAATGAAGGGGAGGGAGGCAAAATTGTATCTATGCACCCAGTTGCAAATACTGATAAAAAAAGTAGTTCAGATGAAAGAAAAAACATCTTGTATGTAGAAGATAATGCAATAAATTCACTTGTAGTTAGAACATATGTAAGAGAGTATTATACTTATGACGGCGCCGCCAATGCAAATAAAGCTTTAGAAAAAGTTAAAGATAAGCGCTATGATCTTATACTGATGGATATAAATCTTGGTTTGGGAATGAACGGTATAGAGTTAGCAAAAAAGATAAGGGAAATGGCAACTTATAAAAATACGCCAATTATAGCAGTTACTGGTTATGCAATGCAAAACGATAAAACTAATATTTTGCATGACGGAATGACTGATTATTTAGCTAAACCATTTGAAAAAAGTGAATTGCTGGATATTTTAAGAAAATATTTATAACTACATTTCATTTTAAATTTAAGCTACCATAAATTTTTCCCAGTTTCTTTCCTCCCTTAACTCCGTCTGTTTAAGGGAGGAAAAGAAGTACTACTTCAGCAATATCATCTTTTTTACAAATTTAAATGTAGACGGACTGTTAATACTTTGCCCTGAAAATGTATACAGGTAAACACCGGAAGCCAATGTTGAACCGTTAAGAATGTACTCATAGTTTCCCGGACTTGAAATATTATCAACAAGTGTCTTTATTTCCTGGCCGAGTGTATTATATATTTTTATTTGAATTTTACTTTCCGCCGGCACACTATATCGTATAGTGGTTGAAGGATTAAACGGGTTAGGGTAATTCTGAAATAGTTCATACTCAGCAGGGGCAATTGTTATTTCAAGTGTATTGGAAATTTTTGTTGTCTTATCATTATCTATCTGCGCCAGTCTATATTCAAATTTGCTGCCGCCCGTTGGATATTTGTCAATGAAAGAATAATTTTTAACTGAATTGGAATTCCCATTACCTCTTACAAAACCAATCTTTTCCCAACTACCGTCTTTCGTATTATTTTTACGTTCAATATCAAAACCGTAATTATCAACTTCCGTCTGAGTAATCCAACTAAGAATTACATTGGAATTTTTTATTTTTCCTGAAAATGAAGAAAGTTCAACAGGCAGCGGCTGGTCCCCAATATTTTTTATGCTCAAATTGAATATATTGGAAATACCCCCGGTACTTGGATTATTATGGGCATTGTTAAAAATGGCAACCGCATTGGTAAACGGATCAATAGTTAAGGTTGTGGTTCCTGAAATATCCTTTATCTTGAAGTTAAGCTCAACCCAGGTCGCAAATGGACTTACAATATCAATTCCTCCCGGCGTTCCGTCTCCGTTACCATTTACAAGAGTTCCTAAAATTCCGATTCTTATTTTGCTGTTTACTAAGTTGGCGGTTCTGCTATAGCCATCACTTGTGCTCAGACCCCAGTTTGTAGCACTAATATAGCTGAGTTTAGCTGTATCTATTTGTACATCAATAGTTGCGGAAGCTAAGGTTTTGCTGCCGGGTAGATTGCCTGCTTCTACTTGTACAGCTATTCTAAAATTACCATTTACAATTGCGTCATTTTGTAAAACGATCAATTTTTCGCTTACGCTTAATTGCGGGTGTAGTGTTATACTATATAGTATAAAAAATACTAAAATTCTTTTCATTGTATCTTATTCCTTTCTCATCATCTTGGCACATTGCTCTGCTTGGCAGAAACAAAATTTATGTAAAACAAATTGTAATCTAAGCTTGTAACCATTCCATCCAGATTAACATCAGTATTCAGGTAGCCGGTTGCGGCGTTTGTAAAATCAGGGTAAAAAAGATTAAAGTCTAAACTTGTAATCAGTCCGTCTTTATTGGAGTCCCCTGCGAACATACAATATCTGCCGTTAATTAATCTGGCATCATTCCCATAATATTTAGATAACGCTATGGTAAAATCATATAAGCCAGTAGTTGAGCTCAATGTGTCCGGAGCCGCCGTCATTACACTAAGATGATTTCGATGGTTAATAACGATATAGTAATTTCCGGCATTTATATTCAGGTATGCATCGTCATTGTTTAAAGAAACAATTGCGCCGCTTTTATTCAGCAATAGAGCTTTTCTTAAAACAGTTGTATTAGCTGCTATTCCTGTCCGCAGTTCAATCAATACCCAGTCTGTTATATTGGAAGGCATAACTGAAACGGAATCAGTTCCGGAATATAAGTAAGGGGCATTGTTATAAGGCTGCATTTTGGGGAGTATGTTTATGGAGTCAAGCTTATCTGTCATACTTGACAGAGTCGTATCGAATGCTCCTTCTAAAAACACCTTTAGTTTAAGAAGAGTTTTAGATGATGCAAGAGCAAATGTACCTAAAGAACTAAATGGAATAGTACTGATGAATAGTGTATCTTTAATTTTTCCCCCAATATTTATCCACTGCGTCCCTGATTTTTTTAACCATGTCAATCTTAGAGGATTAATTGTAGAGTCCAATTTAGAAAGCGGAATTGCGACATAACCGGAATTGAACTGAAGATTGTTTGATGCTGCATTCCAGTAAAACTTATATAGCGAATCAATACCGGCCGGATTAGTTAATGAATCCGGTTTACTTTTACTGTAAGTGATTGTTGTTGTGTCAGGAACAACCACATTGGCAATAATAATGAGATTCGTTACGCCAAAAGAAGTAACTGACGGGTTGCCTGCTTGTGGAACTGCTTTTACGGTGAAATTTATTTGCTGTTGGGTTGTAAATGACCATACAGAAGAATATGCTCCGGAGGCATAATTATTTGCTGAGTTTACTCTCCAATAATATTTACTGTTATAATTTAAGTTATTAAAAATAATTGTAGTATCCGTAACACTTGTTGAGTCAATTATGTTTGTAAATAAACTGTCCAACGCCACTTGAATATAATATTTATTGGCTGCACTGTTTTTATTCCATAGGAAAACAACCGGTACTGTAACTGCTGCAGAATTATTTGCAGGCTGGGATAGGACAGGACTTGATGGAATTGTAGAAGATGTCCATGTTATTTTTGAAGTATCTGCTCCCGATATTGCATATGCGGTTATAACATTCTTGCCCGTTGAGTGTGTGTTTGGGAATGAAAAAGTATTTGTGTTCCCTGCCTGGTTTATGTTATTCACCTTCCATATGTAAGAAATCGCCAGACCAAATGGATGCTGGGCAGAAATTGAAAAGACAGTTGTATCTGCCTGATTAACTAAAATATCTCTCTTGTTTATAGTCAGGGGCTGATTTATAATAGTTTTGTTCTGTAATGTAAAAGGAGACCAGGAGTCTATGTCAGGGGGAAATGAATTTTGTAAAAATCTGGTTAAAACATTATTCGTTATGGTTTGTGTAGTCGTATCATCAACTAGTCCCTGAGCCCAGTCAATAGTGGGTGCATTGAATAAAGCCCCACCGCCCGGAGTATAATAAAAACCGAGTTCGCCTGATGAAGTATCACTTCTTTGAGCGGGTGAGTAGCCTAAAATTTTATATCCGGGAGGTGCTCCTTGTGAGGGGAAAGTATTAACCGGCAGACCATTTACCCATGAAAATTTCATCCCGTCAACCTCATACCCTGCAATAGTTGAATTGAATCCAAAAACATCTCCCTCATTTAACCCGGTATTATTATATACCCAATGTTGGGTATTAAACGCCGCATAGCCGCCATACCCCGCGGATGCCGGAAGCGTAGTACCGTCATTAACATAGCCGCCGTAATTAAAGGTTGTTCCAAAAATTTTATTTTCTCCATTATAAACCGGATAATTATACCAATTCACGGTCACAAGCGAATCAACAACATGCAAAAGCGGATCAGGGACATAATCTTTATAACAGACTAAAGTGTTGCCGTTGTTTTCATACCTGACCTGCCACCAGCATATATTACCCGAAAGATTCATCACTTTTCCGCCGCTATTAAGAAAATTTACTATCTGCTTGCGCTTAAGAGCTGACCAGTATTCATCGTGTCCTGCAAAAATTATTATTTTATATTTGGATGCTAAGGTTGGGTCTTTTTCAAAATCCCAGTCACTGGCATACTCAAATTTTTGTGCTTTGGCATTTAACCATGATGTGAGAGGAATTTCTTGTTTATAGAAGTTATATAAACCATAGGAAACTGTATTACCCCCCGGACGCAAAAAACTTACTTTGTAAGATCTTGTAACGGAAGAAACATCATAAAGACTTTTCCCTCCTCCGTTATTGTAAGCCTGCCAGGTGTTAGTAGGTACCACCACCAATACATTGCTATAGCTTGCCGGAGTAGGTGGCTTTACCATAAAAAGAATACTATTAGTCCCTAATGACGTATTGAAGTCAACCCTGTACATTCCCGGCAGCCAAGCTGACGGAATAACTATTGATAGAGCCACAGGCCAGTTACATCCATAATAATAAGATGAATCCGGCGTGGTCTTAACTCCTCCGGTAATATTGTTGTAGGTGGCGGCAGTAACAAGAGTTGAGCTGTTGACAATTCTTTTAATAACAAAATTTACTGTAGCAGAGGTTGTTGAAATATAGAACTTTAGCGTATCCCCGGGGATCACCGACTGTTTATTTACATAGCCCCCTTCCAACTGTGGGAATGCCGGGTAAACGGCCAGAAAAACCAATATTATAAATAAGAGTGATTTTGTCATATTTAATATATAAAAAATTCAAAAAACTTACAAAAATTTTTAGACGCAAACAGAGTGCCAGATTGATAGTGCCATTTTGCTTCATTTTGGGGGATGTTTTCCTCAATAATTTGTTAACAGTCTATTTTTTGGATTAGAGATTTAAAATTTGAACTTAATATGCAGAGATTGTGCGAATATCCGGATGTCCTCCTTCGTAAGGGGAATATTGACGGATTCGGGTATATGTAAACTGCATTATATGTAATCATTAAATATTTGCGGGAATATGCCCTCGGTTATTTCTAATTTTCACACAACTCCTATATCGGGCAGTTATTTGCGAGATTCTGCCGCGCACATTGCTGCAATGTGTAAAAATTTTCCCCTTATTTTTTATTGCCGGGAAACAAGTTATCAAATTTTGCATGATGTAAAATTTATATAAAAAATAAAAATTAAATTCAATATCAAAGCCTAAAAAATATTTAAAATTTAATTTGGATATTTAAAAACTTTTTAAGATTTTATAACAGAAATTATTTTACTTTCTAAAATACCAATCACATTTTAGAAATTTTATTGTATGTCAATAAATTTATTTTACACAACGATACGACTCCGGGAAATTAAATGAAATTAAAAAGACGATTTACAGAGGCAGGAAAAGATCCTTTATCTTCAATGGAATTTGCCACCAGAATTTCTGAAATCAGAAATCCTGACGGTTCAATTGTATTTAAGATGGAAGATGTTCAGGTGCCTTCTACTTGGTCTCAGGTTGCCACTGACATAATAGCTCAAAAATATTTTAGGAAAGCCGGTATTCCTAAATTAACTAAGAAGATAAAAGAAAAGGGAGTACCCGTTTGGCTTCAGCCTTCTAAAGCTGATACCGAAAGGTTAGAGTCCTTACCGGAAAAAGACCGCTATACTTCGGAAACAGATTCAAAACAAGTGTTCCATAGAATGGCCGGCTGCTGGACTTATTGGGGCTGGCAGGGAGGTTACTTTGATTCTGAAGAAGATGCTAAGGTTTTTTATGACGAGCTGCTTTACATGCTTGCAAACCAGTATGCTGCTCCTAATTCTCCTCAATGGTTTAATACTGGTCTTAACTGGGCTTACGGAATTACCGGTCCCTCTCAGGGCCATTTTTATGTCGATTATAAATCCGGTGAACTAACCGCCGGAGCAGATGCTTATACGCATCCTCAGCCTCATGCTTGCTTTATCCAATCCGTACAGGATGATTTAGTTAAAGATGGCGGGATAATGGATCTATGGGTTCGTGAAGCACGTTTATTTAAATATGGTTCAGGAACAGGCTCAAATTTTTCCGATATCCGAGGTTCCTCTGAACCGCTTTCAGGCGGGGGAAAGTCTTCCGGACTTATGTCTTTCTTGAAAATAGGGGACCGGTCTGCCGGTGCTATTAAATCAGGGGGTACCACAAGACGTGCTGCTAAAATGGTTACGTTGGACTTGGACCATCCTGACATTGAAGACTTTTTAAACTGGAAAGTTGTTGAAGAAGAGAAGGTGGCCGCTCTGGTTACCGGCTCCAAACTTTGCAATATTCATCTTAATGCTATTATGAAAGCTTGTTATGATGAACATCCGGAAAATGAAAGATTTAACAAGCAGACTAATAAAAAATTAAAACAGGCGGTAATTGAAGCACGTAAAGTTTTTATACCGAATAATTTTATTGAGCGTGTTATTCAGCTTGCTAAGCAAGGGTTTAAATCTATTGAGTTCCCTGTCTATGATACAGACTGGAATTCAGAAGCGTATGCCTCTGTTTCAGGGCAGAACTCAAATAACTCTATCAGGGTTACTAATGACTTTATGACTTCTCTTTTAGATGGTGGTGACTGGAATTTATACTGGCGCATTGAGAAGAAAAAAGCTAAGGATGAAAAGAGAGAGCCGGTTCCATGCAAGACCCTTAAAGCAAAAGATCTTTGGGACGAAATCGCATATTCAGCATGGGCTTGCGCAGATCCAGGTATTCAATACCATACTACCATAAATGAATGGCATACGTGCCCTAATAACGGCGAGATAAAGGCCTCTAATCCTTGCAGTGAATATATGTTCCTGGATGATACAGCCTGTAATTTAGCTTCTCTTAACCTTACAAAGTTTTTTGATTATCAAAATCATAAGTTTGATATAGATGCTTTTAGATATGCTTCACGCATATGGACAATTGTTCTTGAAATTAGCGTTACAATGGCACAGTTCCCAAGTAAAGAAATTGCACAAAGAAGTTATGACTTCAGAACATTAGGGCTTGGTTATGCTAATCTTGGTTCTTTGCTTATGCTTCAGGGTATTCCTTATGACAGCAATGAGGCATTTGCAATCTGCGGTGCTATCACTGCCATCATGCATATGAATGCTTATGCTCAGTCTTCTGAAATGGCAAAAGAATTGGGCGCCTTTGCAAAGTATGAAGAGAACAAAGAAAATATGCTCAGGGTTATACGTAACCATAGACGAGCTGCTTACAACGTCCCCAATGAAGAATATGAAAAACTGAGTATTTATCCTGTCGGCATAAATCCAAAATATTGCCCTTCAGACTTATTAAGAGCTGCAAGGGAAGACTCAGATATTGCTTTAGAAGAAGGTAATAAATACGGATTCAGAAATGCACAGGTTACTGTTATTGCACCTACCGGAACTATCGGTCTTGTTATGGATTGCGATACTACCGGAGTTGAACCCGATTTTGCATTAGTAAAATTTAAAAAGCTTGCCGGAGGCGGTTATTTCAAAATTATTAACCAGTGTATTCCTCCTGCTTTGGAGAGACTTGGGTATAACAAAGACCAAATAGTGGAGATAGTTAAATATGCCAAAGGCGCCGGAACTCTTGTAGGATGTCCTTATATAAATCCGGAGTCATTAAAAGCAAAGGGATTCACTGATGAGGCTCTTGCAAAAATTGAAAAAGCACTTCCCGGTGCGTTTGAGCTTGGCTTTGCTTTTAACAAATACACTCTCGGTAAAGACTTTCTTGTTAAAAAACTAAGAATAGAAGAAAGTAAATTTGAGGCGTTTGATTTTAACCTGCTGCAGGAAATAGGTTTCTCAAAACAGGAAGTATCATCTGCCAATGATTATGTCTGCGGTACAATGACTATAGAAGGTGCTCCTTTCTTGAAACATGAACATTATCCTGTTTTTGACTGCGCCAGCAAGTGCGGAAAAAAAGGTACAAGATTCATCCGCCCGAATGCTCATATAAGAGTTATGGCTGCTGCTCAGCCGTTTATAAGCGGAGCTATTTCTAAAACCATAAATCTGCCTAACTCTGCATCTATTGAGGACGTTAAGGATGCATACTTACAGTCATGGAAACTTGGCATTAAAGCGAATGCGCTATATAGAGACGGATCTAAACTTTCTCAGCCTCTTAATACAATTTCTGATGAAGAGCTCGAAGCTATTATGGAAGAGAAAGAGCAGAATGATATTGTAAAAGTAGCCGAAAGAATTATTCACAGATATATAGCTCACAGGCGCCGTCTTCCGGATAGAAGAAGCGGCTATACCCAAAAAGCTAAAATAAACGGACAGTCTGTTTATATCAGGACAGGTGAATATGATAACGGTCAGCTTGGCGAAATTTTTATTGATATGCACAGGGAAGGGGCTGCTTTCAGAAGTCTTCTTAACTGTTTTGCAATATCAATTTCATTAGGCTTGCAGCATGGCGTACCCCTGGAGGAGTTTGTGGATGCATTTGTTTTCACACGCTTTGAGCCAAGCGGTATGGTAAGCGGTAATGACAGAATAAAAATGTCCACTTCCGTTATTGACTATATATTCAGAGAGTTGGCAGTTAATTATCTGGGAAGAACGGATTTAGCTCACGTGGATCCCCCTGCAAACAATGGAGGGCAGCCGGCTGCTAAATTAAAGAAGTCTGCTGATAATGATTATATAAGCGAAGAGGTTGTTAGTGAGCGTATGATTGTACTGGATCAGCATGCTCAGAAGCCTAACACCAGAATGATTGAATCTTCATCTAACAGTGCAAGCTCTGCCATGACGCATAAAGTTAAACAGGCAATTGAGCGCGGTTATACGGGTGATGTCTGTACTGAGTGCCAAAGCTTAACTATGGTGCGTAACGGTACCTGCTTAAAGTGTATGACTTGCGGTTCTACCTCAGGATGCAGTTAATCAACTTTACATTCTGATTAAAAATTAAGCCCCTGATAATTCTATTTATCAGGGGCTTTTTTATAAACTGCTTGAAGCTGAATGGATAAATTTCGTCTAAAAAATGTATTCTGCTAATGTGCTATGCCATTATTAATTTTGCCACTGCCTGTGCCGCGTTTTCGCCGTCAATAGCTGCAGAAACAATTCCACCTGCATAACCTGCTCCTTCACCGGCAGGGAATAAACCTGAAATGTTTATATGCATATAATCTTCATTACGCGGTATCCTAACCGGTGAACTTGTACGGCTCTCCACACCCAGAATTTGGGCTTCACTTGTATAATAACCTCTCATTTTCCGGTCAAATATTTTTAATGCTTCACGCAAGTTTTGAGTGATAAATTTAGGCAAAGCTTCGTGCAGTGGTGCAGAGATTATCCCCGGTATATATGAGGTTTTATTCAGTGAAGCTGATATTTTTCCTTCTACAAAATCAGTCACTCCTTGTGCCGGGGCTGACTGTGTGTTGTTGCCAAGTTTAAAAGCAAGCTGCTCAATTTCCTGCTGAAGCAATAATGCCCCAAAGGGTTTTTTATCGCTGTATTTTTTCCAGTCTTCTTCTTTAACAGTAACCACAAAACCTGAATTTGCAAAAGGTGAATTCCTTTTACTCAACGACATTCCATTTACAACTATCTCTCCGGGGGACGTTGCGGCCGGTATGATTATCCCCCCTGGGCACATGCAGAATGAATAAATCCCTCTCCCTTCAATATCGCATTTTAAACTGTAGCTTGCAGCGGGCAGGTTTGGGTTATAATCTTTAGAATGATATTGAATTTCATTTATCAGTGCCTGCGGATGTTCAATTCTTACCCCCATTGCAAAAGGCTTTTCTTCTATGTGGATTTTTTTCTTTTCCAGTAAATAATATATGTCTCTTGCAGAGTGACCGGTAGCCAATATAACAGCATCAGCCAAATGCTCTTCGGATTCATTAATAATCACACCCCTTATCTTTTCTCCGTCCAGCAGCAGATCCGTCATTTTAGAATTAAAGTGAACTTCACCTCCAAAGCTAAGAATGGTTTCACGCATGGATTTTATTACATCCGGTAATTTGTTAGAACCAATATGGGGATGCGCATCTATTAGAATATCAGAATGTGCTCCGTTGTTTACAAAGATGTTGAGAATCTTTTTAACATCTCCTCTTTTAGTTGATCTGGTATAAAGTTTTCCGTCGCTGTATGTGCCGGCGCCACCTTCTCCAAAGCAGTAATTAGAGTCAGGATTTACAATATTCATTTGCTGAATATTTCTTAAATCTTTACGTCTTTCCTGAACATCTTTTCCGCGCTCAAATACAATAGGCTTAATTCCAAGCTCTAATAGTTTTAATGCTGCAAACAAGCCTGCCGGCCCGCTGCCTATTATTATTGCTTTTTTAGTATCAGTAGTGTGCCGGTATTCAATTGCTTTGTTTAACTCTGGCGGATTTTCATTTATAAAGGCCTCCACCATTATTCTAAATACGGGATTTTTTGAGCGGGCATCTATTGAGCGCCTGACAGGTATTACGGCTTTCAGCTCAGATATATTACATCTTAAGGATTTTGCAGTGGCACGATAAAGGTAATCTTTATCGTTTATAAAATCAGGGGGAGTAACAATTTCAATTTGTTTAATCATAGTATTGTCCTCTGCTTATGAGGAAAGTTAAAAAAAATTAATATAAACCTTTAACCCAGCCGCCGTCAACTTGTATAGTATTACCGGTAATGTAGCCTGCCCGGCATGAAGATAAAAACACCACAGCCGCAGCTATTTCTTCCGGACGCCCAAGCCTGTTCATCGGAATATGCTTGGCCATTTCTGCTAAATACTCTTCATGGCTTTGATTTTCATTTTTAGATCTAAGAACGGCTAATTCATAAAGCCTGTTTGTTAATGTGTAACCGGGTGCGATGTTATTTACAGTAATATTATACTTTGCAACTTCATTGCTTAATGACTTCGCAAAACCTATTACGCCGCTGCGTAATGAATTAGATAACATCAGGTTCTCAATTGGCTGTTTAACTGAAACGGAAGTAATGTTGATTATTCGTCCCCATTCCTTAATTATCATATCCGGAATAGCCAGATTGCAAAAGCGAATAATTGATAGCAAAATTTGTTCAAAAGCTGACTGCCAGTCTTGTTCAGATAATTCACTGAACATTCCGGGAGCGGGGCCCCCACAATTATTTACCAAAATATCAATTTTGCCAAATTGTTTTTTTACCAGGTTATAAGTATTCTCTATATCTTTGGCATTATTCAAATCGCAAATACACCAAAATGGTTCTACGTTGTACTTTTTCTTAATATCAGCCGACGTGGCTTCCAGATTCTCTTTACTTCTGGAACAAATAGCAACGTTGCAGCCTTCTTCGGCAAAAGCTTCGGCTATAGACTGTCCAATCCCTTTACTGCCTGCAGTAATAAGAACGGTTTTACCCTTTAATCCTAAGTCCATTTATACTCCATTTTTAGTTATGTAAATATAATGAATCATGCACAACAAATCCTTTAACCAGCGTTACAAGCGCACTAAATTTTTTATCCAGAATGACTAAATCAGCATCTAAACCTTCTTGAATACTTCCGATTCCGGTTTCCAAATTTAATAATTTTGCCGGATTAAAAGTAATTGTATCAATTGCCTGCTGAATTGTACATCCGGTAAATTCCATAAATTTATAAGCTATATTGCCTAAACTTGTGGTAGAGCCAATAAGCGTTCCATCATGATATTTAGCCGCACCGTTTTTTGAAACATATTCACGGTTATTATATAAGTAATTACCTTCCGGAAGCCCCATTGCCTGCATTCCGTCTGTAATGCAGATGCATCTTTCATATCCGGTGTTTTTGTAAATCAGATTTACAATTGCCGGATGTAAGTGATGCCCATCGCTGATAATTTGAGATGTAACTTCAGGGTTCTCAAAAATTGCAGTAATAGGTCCCGGCTCGCGGTGGTGTATGGGATTCATAGCATTAAAAATATGTGTTGCATGCTTTATCCCGATTTCAAAGCTTTCTTTCGCTTCAATATAATTAGCATCCGAGTGCCCAAAGGAAGGGATAATATTGTTCTTTAATAGTTCTTTGATTATTTCCTTGTTCCCTATAAGTTCCGGGGCAAGGGTCATTAGCTTAAGTGAATCTTTAGTCTTCTCTAATACGTTATTTAAAACATCTTTTGATGGTGGGAAAATTGCATCTTTTGAAAGCCCTCCCTTCTTTTTGGGATTTATAAATGGACCTTCTAAATGTACTCCTAGCAGAGTTGCTCCGCTTAAAGGTTTGTTAAAAAATTTATTTGCATTATTAAGATGATTATTTTCGGAATCGGCCATGAAAACGGAAGTGCCTAAATAGCCGGTGGTGCCTAATTTTGCTAATGTTGAGGATAATGTCTCAAGGCTTTTTGCAGTTCCGTCAAGGATATCACAACCTCCGGCACCTTGTATATGTATATCAATAAACCCTGGGGCAAGTATTCTGCCTGCTGCATCAATTTCATTTTTAATTGAATAATCGGGGTTTGCAGGAAGTATTTTTTTTATCTTTCCGTTCTCGACTAATACATCACTGAAAGTTTCAATTGTTGAATAAATACGTGCATTTTTTATTAATAATTCCATAAGAATGTTCTCTGTTAAGTGTATTAATTAACGATATTTTTAGAGTCTTTTAGTATTTTTTTTAGCTCGGAAAAGAGTACTTTTATTCTATAATCAGTTCCGGCCATTGTACCAATTTGAAGCGGGCTAAAATTAAACATAATTCCATCTTCGTCAAAGTAATATGAAGGAAAATTTTCCGGCTTGGGAAGCAGCCCGTTCGGAATAAACGTTTTTAATTTGGGGTCGTCTTTTTTATAAATTTCTTTAGCTTTTTTAATTACAATTTTAGAAATGGTTTTTAAGTAGAGGGAGTCTCTAAAAATGTCAGAAAGAAAAATTTGTTTTTTATTTTTAATGTCAAAGCTAAATGGAATTAAAAACTCCATACTGTTATTTTCCCCGGCAGATATTGATGTTTTAAAAATAAATGTTACAATTCTATCTTTAAAACCTGAATAACCTGCCAGCATTCTAAGGAATGGCTTTTCCTTTCCGGGCGGAAAGTTTTCCTTTTCAAAATTTATAATTTGAGACTTTATTAATTTATTTAGCTCAGCATTTATAATTGAGTCTTTTACTTCAGGAATCTGTACATCAATTTGTACTTTGCTGTTTTCTTCTGTGATTGTATTGATTTTTCCTATTATGTTTTTGTAAGTATTGTTCTGTGGAAAAATATATCCTAAGGATATACACAAAAATACTACAGTAAATAAAAAAGAATGCTTCATGCAAATTCCTGAGAAAGTAAGTTTTTAAGTTTATTTAATAAATATATAAATAATGGGCGGGATATCAAAAAACTAATCTTTGTATCTAAAAAAAGCCGCCCATTTGGGCGGCTTTTTTGTAATTGCTTAAATTACTTTTACTTCATTAATACCATTTTCTTGGTATCGGTAAATGTCCCTTTGCTTGAAGTGATAGTCATTCTGTAGAAATAAGTACCGCTTGGCAGTCCGCCTGCAACTGAAGTTGTATTGAATGATACTACGTAGTTGCCTGCATTTTTGCTGCCGCTGAACAGGTTAGTTACCTTTTGTCCTAAAACATTAAACAAATCAAGAGAAACAAATCCCGGTTCAGGAATACTGAAATTAATTAATGTAGAAGGGTTAAACGGATTAGGATAATTTTGCCCTAATTCGAAATTTGTAGGGACAGCTTTCTTTGTGTCCTCGGAAATACCGGAAAAAGGACTGCTGACAATTTTAACGTCATCAAAATATATTGTTCCGGTAGTGTTTTTCTTTGACGGATCATAAGTAAGCTGGAAGCTGTCGAACTTTAAGCTGCCGTCAAGTGTTCCGTTTCCGGTAAAGGAGCCTAATGCATCTTTTGAAAGGTACCACTCAACTTTATTCCAGCCTATCCAGTTAATTGGCTTCCATAAATTTACTTCTACTGCCGAATTATCTTTTACAGCAAGGCGTAGCTGATTACCGCTTCCATCACCAAATACATATGCCTGAAGAATGTTGTCTTTAGTAAATACCGGGGTTGAAAGTGTATAATATTCTCTTATTAACCAGCTTGCGGCTGTTGTGTCCCACCCGTATTTAAGCATCATGGATTTGGCGCTGCTGTTTAATAAATTAAATACTGTTGTTGACAGCGAAGCTGAGGTCTGGTCTGATACAATACCTACTGTGCTGCCTGACTGTTGAGGCTGATACCAGTTGGCTATTCCGCCCTCAAAATTGTCAACGGTGCTTCCAAGTGTATAGGAATAATCGGAAGTCTTGAAAGTGAAATATTTATCAGATGTTGTAGCGTTTCCTGCTCTATCTTTAATGCCAGCTGCAATTTTAAATGTATATGATGTGTTTGCTTCAAGGTTTGCACTTGGAATAAAATTCATAACACTTCTTTTGTTAACTACATAATATTTGTAGTTAGTGGCTATTGCTGTGCTTGTACCGGCTTTTACTAATGTAAATCTGCCTGTAATGGTGGAAGTATTTATCTGTTCGTCGAAACTTACATTAATTAATGGTTTCAATTCAACTCTGTAGTCAAGTGTATCAGGGGCAAAGTAACTTACAGATGGAGGAATTACATCAACTGTTTTAGTCTTGAATGTAAATGAGTATGGATCACCGCCGGTACCATCTCCGTTGCCGTCAAAAAGATGTCCATATTTATCAACAGCCTGTCCGCTTATGGTAACTTGATAATTAGTACTGTATGCGAAAGACTCGGTTGATATTGTTAAAGTTTTTTGATCAGTTGACCATCCGAAAGTTTTACTTCCAATAGCCGGCTGAAATGTAATATTGCTTTCCACACTTGTTTTACTCATTGGGCGTGAAAAGTTGATAGTGATGTTGTCTAATCCGGGATAGATACTGTCAACTCCCGCCGGACTTGTAATTACAACTTTAGGAGGAACTTTAGAGACTATCTGAGCATCAACAAATGTTACAAATGTGTCTGCCGGGGTTACATTAAGGGTAAAATCTTCATAACCTGCTTTTGTTATTTTTAATTGTTTTGAACCTGTAGGCAAGCCCTCAAAATAGTAATACCCGTTATGCAACAAGTTCGGGTCTGTGGTATAGTTATGGAAGACTGTTTCATATGTATCTGTAGTATCAACCTGACCGTTATAAGTAACTACTGCACCGTTTATTGGGGTGCCGTTTTCTATGTCAGTAATAATTCCTGTTACGGCTCTGTTAGTAGGTATTGTTGCTGATTTGTATCTCAAAATTGCCCAATAAACAGATTTTGCCTGAAGTAATCTGAAATATTTATTCATGTTAAGCTGATTCTGTACAGGATTTGTATGGAATCCGGCTTCATGTAATTCACTGGGCATGTTGGAAGTTCTGTTCACAAATAGGTAAGGACCCCCATTGCAGCCGCCATAGAAAGAACAATCGCCCCAAGATCTTCCTGAAGGAGCACGCATTAATCTTACGAGATAATCAATCATCGGACCACTCATTGCCTGTCCGCCGTGAGGAATCTTTTCTGTTCCGTCTGAGTATTGACCCCATAAAAGTAAACAGGTGTTGTTATTAGGGCTGTCTGAAGCATCACTATGGCAAGAGTGGTACCATGCGGCACCCAATGCATTTGCTTCAGCAGTTCTTTGTTCTAATGGTACATTTTGATCATCATTAGTCCTGCACATGTACACAGTGTCAATATCGGTTGTAGTTAGAAGTAAATTTCTAACTTCAAGTGCAACCCGTAAGTTCTTCTTTGCTTCTGATAGTCCGTATATGCCGGCATTTTCATCCTGGCTGTGTCCCGGATCTAAGTAAATGTTCCAGCCGCTAAGCCCGGTTACTTGTGCGTTGCTAACCGGAACAAAAGCAAAAATAAGTGCAACAATTAATAAGTAATAAAATTTCATTTAATTCTCCTAATCTCTCTATTTTGAAATCTGCATAGAATAAATAATGCCGTCATTTAATGAATGGAAAATGATTGATTTTCCGTCAGGTGCAAATGATGGATTCATGGATAGAATATCAGATCTATCAGTCAAATTTTGTTTGCCTGTCCCGTCTGTGTTTATTACAAAAATGTCGGAAGATGTAAAATCATGTCCGTTATCTTTTGTAATTTGATAAACTAAAGTGTTTCCATCAGGAGAGAATTTAGGGTTAAATCCAACACCTAAATTAACTAAGTTTGAGCCGTCAATATTCATTACATACATTGCTCCGCCAATTACTTCAAAAGCAGCTTTCTTGCAGTCAGGGGATATTGTTAAATTTAGTACCCTGCTGTCTTTTCCAAGGTCAATAGATTTAATACCTTTATTTACTAAACTGCCAACTGTTACTTTATTGTCTTTTATGTAAATGATATTTTCTGATGCATTTTGTTTTGCTGTAATTCCGGTCTCGTAAATTTCCAGAATCCCGCGGCTGCAAAGAATTACTTTTTGGTCACCGTTTGCAAATGCAGGAAGTCCCGGCATAAGCGTTCTGTAATCGGTTAACAATTTTGAAGTTCCGGAGTTTACGTCAAATAGTTTAACAGCGTTATATCTTTTAGCATCTTCAAATTTTGCAACTTTTGTAATTATATAAGAAGAGTTTGAAGACCAGCTATAGCCAAAACCTGCTGCGTCTTCATTTGTAATCTGTTTAATAGAGCCATCGGCCGTATTTTGAACATAGATGCCTTTATAATTTGAACCCGTGAAGGCAATTTTTGTCCCATCGGGAGAATATTGAGCGTTCATATAAAACTGATTACTTTTTGTAATAAGTTTTACGGGATCATATGCTTTATAGCTTTGTGCCTGTATCGAAATGAACAGTGAGCATATAAAAAATATGTATATTTGTTTTTTCATGCGCTTGAACCTTTGAATTTGATAGTTGAATCATTAGTTTTAATTTAATTAGTAAGTTTAGCAAAAAAAAATATTAAAAAAGAATTATTTTTTTATACCTTTTGGAAAAATATCCGGGAAGTTGGCAGTATTCCAAATACATTTTCGCTGTTTGCAAATTTTTCCGCCATTTCTATGAAGTCCATTCTATAATTTTGTTAAAATCCAATAGGTTGTCCCCGGAATTTACAAAAAAGAACATATATAACGGCAGGCAGAGAATCTGACTAAATTATTAAATACCCCCGAACTAATATTTTCTATGTCTCTAACTCTTTGCAGTTTATACTTTATTTGGGGATTACTGCTATATTATTATCTGGTCAGAGTACTCTTTTGGCTGAAAATATGCCCTACATAACAAATTTTTTGAAGATTTGCAAACGTATAATAACTTAATTGATTTTGAGTATGTAGTTTATATATTTGCGCTCGACAATTTGATTATTGTTAATTATTGATTATATGATTATAGGAGCATCATGAAGAAGTTAGTTTACTTTGTCGATTCGTCGGTCGGGAAAAAACTAATTATGGCTTTAACCGGGCTGTTTCTATCGCTTTTTATGATAGAACACCTTGCGGGTAATCTTTTAGCACTAAAAGATCCCAAAGCTTTTAATGAGTTTTGTGAATTTATGGCCGGAACCACAAACCTGATAAATATTTTAGTTCGTTTTGTTGAAGTCGGACTATTTTTAATTGTTATTTATCATATTACAAACGGAGTACGCTTGTGGTTTTCTAACAAAGCTGCACGTTCTCAAGGTTACGCAGTTAATAAACCGGGAGATAATTCTTCCTTCTTTTCCAGATTTATGATTCAAAGCGGAAGCATTGTTTTTATCTTTCTGGTCATACATCTTAGAACTTTCTTTTTCCCTTCAAGATTTGCAAAAGAGAGTTTTATAAATGAAAATGGAAATATGTATCAAAGCATGGTTAATGCATTTACTAATCCCTGGTATTCAGGGTTTTACCTCTTTGCACTTATTTTGCTTGCCTTCCATTTAGTTCATGGAGTACAGAGTGCTTTTCAAACTTTAGGTATTCGGAATAAATATACTCCATTCTTAAAGGGATTCGGTATTGCATTTTCAATTATTATCTGTCTGGGATTTGCAATTATTCCAATTTATTTTTTAGCAGGAGGTAAATAATATGAAATTAGATGCAAAAGTTCCTTCGGGAAAATTAGAAGACAAATGGACTAAACATAAATTCGATTTAAAATTAGTTAACCCTGCAAATAAAAGAAAATATGAAGTAATTGTTGTGGGTACAGGCCTTGCCGGTGCTTCAGCGGCTGCTTCAATGGCTGAGCTTGGTTATAAAGTTAAAGTATTTTGTTTCCAGGATAGTCCCCGCAGAGCTCATAGTATTGCTGCACAGGGTGGAATAAATGCTGCTAAAAATTATCAGAATGACGGTGATAGCGTTTATCGTTTGTTCTATGATACTATTAAGGGCGGCGATTACCGTGCTCGTGAAGCTAACGTTTACCGTTTGGCTGAACTTAGTGTTAATATTATTGATCAATGTACCGCACAGGGTGTTCCTTTTGCAAGGGAATACGGTGGCTTGCTGGATAACCGTTCATTTGGCGGAGCACAGGTATCCCGTACTTTTTATGCCCGCGGTGAAACTGGTCAGCAGCTCTTACTTGGCGCTTATAGTGCAATGATGAGACAAGTTGGTCTTAATAAAATTCAAATGTATAACAGGCATGAAGTACTTGATATTGTAGTTATTGATGAAAAAGCACGCGGCATTGTTACAAGAAATCTTATTTCAGGTGAAATTGAATCATACTCAGCAGATGCTGTAATTTTAGCAACCGGTGGTTATGGTAATGTCTTCTATCTTTCCACAAATGCTAAAGGATGTAACGCAACTGCTATATGGCGCGCTTATAAAAAAGGGGCATTATTTGCTAATCCTTGCTTTACTCAAATTCACCCTACTTGTATTCCGGTTTCCGGTAATTACCAGTCAAAACTTACTTTAATGAGTGAGAGTTTGAGAAATGACGGTCGTATCTGGGTTCCTAAAAAGGCAGGAGATAACCGCTCTCCTCAGGATATTCCTGAAGATGAACGTGATTATTTCTTGGAAAGAAAATATCCTTCATTTGGTAACCTTGTTCCAAGAGATGTTGCCAGCCGTAATGCAAAGGAAATGATTGATCAGGGCCGTGGCGTTGGCTCTACAGGCAAAGCTGTTTATCTGGATTTTGCTGAAGCCATTCAGAGAATGGGCAAAGATACTGTTGAAGATAAATATGGTAATTTGTTTGAAATGTATGAAGAAATTACTGCCGAGAATCCATATAACGTACCAATGAGAATTTATCCTGCAAGCCACTATACAATGGGCGGTCTTTGGGTAGATTATAACTTAATGACAACCATACCGGGACTATTTGCCCTTGGCGAGTGTAATTTCTCTGACCACGGAGCTAACCGCCTTGGAGCTTCTGCTCTTATGCAGGGCTTGGCTGATGGTTATTTTGTTATTCCTTACACCATCGGTGGTTATTTGGCTCAATTTAAAAAAGATAATGTAACAACTGAACATGAGGCTTTTAAAGCTTCTGAAAAAGCTGTTAAAACTAATATAGAAAAATTGTTGTCTATAAACGGTAAACGTACACCTGATGAATTCCACAGAGAGTTGGGCCTGATTATGTGGGATTATGTTGGTATGGGACGTAATGAAAAGGGACTTAATAAAGCAATTGGTAAAATTAAAGAAATAAGAGAAGAATTCTGGAAAAATGTAAAAGTGACCGGAAACAAAAACGAAATAAATCAGACTTTGGAAAGAGCCGGAAGAATTGCTGATTTTCTTGAACTTGGTGAGCTTATGGCAAAAGATGCACTTAATAGAAATGAATCTTGTGGAGGCCATTTTAGAGAAGAATATCAAACCGAAGAGAATGAAGCCAGACGCGATGATGATAATTATGCTTATGCTGCTGCATGGGAATATAAAAAAGGTGCCGAACCGGAACTTACTAAAGAAGTGTTTAACTTCGAATTTGTAAAACCTACTCAAAGGAGTTATAAATAATGGATAAAATGACTATACACCTTAAAGTTTGGAGACAAAAAGATAGTAACTCCAAAGGAAAGTTTGTTGAATATACCGCTAATGAAGTTTCGCCGGAAATGTCTTTCCTTGAAATGTTGGATGAAGTTAATCAAGTGTTGATTAGAAAAGGCGAGGATCCGATTGCTTTTGACCATGACTGCAGGGAAGGTATCTGTGGTACTTGTGGTATGTTTATAAATGGAAGGGCTCATGGTCCTAAAAAGTTAATTACTACATGCCAGTTGTATATGAGGTCTTTTGTAGAAGGCGAGACAATTGTTGTGGAGCCATTCAGAGCAAATGCTTTTCCGATTTTGAAAGACCTTGTAGTTGATAAAAGTGCTTTGGATAGAATAATATCTAAGGGAGGATTTATTTCTGCTAACTCCGGTGGAACTCCCGATGCAAATGCAATTCCAATTCCTAAAGAAGATCAGGAGTGGGCATTGGACGCAGCAGAGTGTATCGGATGCGGTGCATGTGTAGCTGCCTGTAAGAATGCTTCTGCGACGTTGTTTATGTCCGCAAAAATCTCACATTTAGCCAGGTTGCCACAGGGTAAAGTTGAGCGTAAAGAAAGAGCTTTATCTATGCTTGCTCAAATGGAAAAAGAAGGATTTGGCGCATGCACCAATACTGAGGCTTGCTCTGCAGAATGCCCAAAAGGCATATCTATGGATACAATTGCTCAGATGAGAAGAGAATATTTCAGAGCAAATCTTTTAGATAAAGCTTAATTATATCTCTGCTCTTTTTTGAGAATAATTCTATTAAACTCCGCTGTTTGTATTATTAAGCAGCGGAGTTCCTTTTTTATAAGTCATATTATTTTCGGAATACTATTACCGCTACACCCTTTTCACTTTTCCTTCCCAACTTTTCAACTTTCAACTTTACAAACTTTATAACTTTATAACTTTACAAACTTTATAACTTTATAACTTCAATATTTGCTCTTGTTAGTCTTACCTTAAAATATTAAATTTACTCTTTAAATTTTTCAACATTTTCACTTTCCGGTATCCTCTAAAATTTGCAAACCGGTTAAATTTTCAAATAAATCTAAGACTTATGTTTTAGCAATTGAAAAACGTTGAAGCCGAAAAAAAGAATTTAAAGTAATAATATTGCAATAATGCACAATAATCAGGAGTTGTATGTACAATTCGATAGTATTAGTTAAGCAAGTCCCGGATACTTCAAACATATCGGGCAAAGTAATGAAGGATGACGGCACTGTAAACAGAGCCCTGCTTCCGGCTATTTTTAATCATGAAGATAAATCCGCATTAGAATTAGCACTTCAAATTAAAGAGAGATTTGGCGGTAAAGTTACAGTTGTTACAATGGGACCGTTAAGAGCTTCGGATATATTGAGAGAAAGTTTATTTATGGGGGCTGATGAAGCTTATTTAATAAGTGACCGGAAATTTGCCGGTGCAGACACTTTAGCTACTTCTTATGTGCTGAGTGAGGCTATTAAAAAAATAGGAAATTTTGACTTCGTGTTTGCAGGAAGACAAGCAATTGATGGTGATACTGCACAGGTAGGACCTCAGACTGCTGAAAAATTGAATATGCCTCAGATTACTTATGCTGAAGAAATAATTGATATAAAAGAAAATAAGGTTACTGTTAAACATAAAATTGACGGTGGGCACGAAATCCTTGAAGCTCAGTTACCTGTTTTAATTACAGTGTTAAAGGATGCTGTTGAACCTCGTCCGTTTAGCGCTAAAAGAGTAATGGCTTATAAAAACGCGAGTTCTTTAGTTGAGTTGGAAAAATTGGCTGAAGGCAACTCATTGCTGTATGTTGACAAATTAGTTGATGAATACACTTCTCGTAATCTATTTATCCCTACTATCACAACTGACGAAATGACTGTAGATCTGGAAAGAATAGGTATTAAAGGTTCTCCTACAAAAGTTTACAAAGTTGAATCAGTAGTTTTAGGCGGCGGTAACCATGTGAATATTGAGCCTACTAAAGCAGGAATAGGTTCGCTTATTGATCAATTAATGATAGACCATATTTTTGGATAAGGAATTATATATGAAAAATATTACAAATGATGTCTGGGTATTTATTGAACAAAGAAACGGACATGCTGCTGATGTAAGTTATGAATTACTCTCAAAAGGCAGAAAACTGGCTGATTCTATGAATGGAACTCTGAAAGCTGTTATTATTGGCAGTAATGTAAAACATCTGGCTACTCAGGTTTTCGGGTATGGTACCGATGAAGCCTTATTAATTGATAACCCTGCTTTAAAAGATTATTTAACGGTTCCATATGCGCGGGTTCTGGATAAAATGATTAAAGAATATACACCGCGAATAGTATTGTTTGGCGCAACAATTATTGGCAGGGACTTAGCTCCACGTGTTGCTTCAAGTACTAAAAGCGGTTTAACTGCTGATTGTACTGATCTTCAAATATCCGATGTAACTTACCTTAAACAGAATTATGAAAAATTATTACTGCAAATAAGGCCGGCTTTTGGTGGTAACATTATCGCAACAATTATCACCCCTGATAACCCTACTCAGATGGCAACTGTTAGAGAAGGCGTTATGGAAATGGCTCCTATTGCATATCCTCATGATGTAAAAATTACGGAAATTCCTTATATCCCTGATCCCATGGATGAATTGGTAAAAATAATTGAGCAGCATATGGAAGGCTCTAAAGTAAACCTTAAAAATGCTCCTATTATTGTAGCAGGCGGTTATGGATTAGGAACAAAGGAAAATTTTAATCAGGTTATTGAGCTTGCTAAAGTTATTGGTGCGGATGTTGCAGGCAGCCGTGCTGCTGTTGATGCCGGCTTTGTTACCCCGGACAGGCAAGTCGGTCAGACCGGTGTTACTGTACGGCCTAAGTTGTATATTGCTGTCGGTATTTCCGGTGCCATTCAGCATCGTGCCGGTATGCAGGAGTCTAACAAAATTATAGCAATAAATAATGATCCCGATGCACCAATTTTTGATGTTGCGCACTATGGTATTGTTGGGGATGCAATGGATGTTATTCCGGTATTTATTGAAGTATTTAAAAATAAATTGAAGTAGGATGTAAATATGCCGAATTATTTTTTGGATAATAGAGATATTAAGTTTCATTTTGAAAATTTACACATAAAAGAGATTGTTGATATCGCTGAAAATAACTATGAAGATTCTAAGTTATATAACTATGCCCCTATAAATTATGAAGATGCAATGGAGAACTACCGCAAGGTACTTGAGGTTATAGGTGATCTTGCAGGAAACCATATGGCTGATAGAGCTGCTGATGTTGATCTTGAAGGTGCTCATTTAATTGATGGAAAAGTTCAGTATGCTAAAGGTACGCAGGAAAATTTGAAAGAACTTTCTCAGGCAGATTTGATGGGTTTAATTCTGCCGCATAAATACGGCGGGTTGAACTTCCCATTCTCCATATATGTTATGGCTATTGAGATTGTTGCCCGTGCTGATGCCTCTCTTATGAATATCTTTGGTTTACAGGATATTGCTGATAGTATCAAGAAATTTGGTACTGAGGAACAAAGAGAAAAGTATTTGCCTAAATTCTGTTCAGGTGAACATACAGGCGCTATGGCTTTAACCGAACCTGATGCCGGGAGTGATTTGCAGGCAGTTAAATTGCATGCATATCAGAATGCTGAGGGTAAATGGTTCCTTAAAGGTTGTAAAAGATTTATTACAAACGGAAATGGCGATGTGCTTTTAGTGCTTGCAAGATCAGAAGCAGGAACAAAAGACGGACGCGGTCTTTCTATGTTTGTGTGTTATGGAGACAATACAGTTAAAGTAAGACGTATTGAGAACAAGCTTGGAATCCATGGCTCACCAACGTGTGAGCTGCAGTTTAATGATACCCCCGCTGAGTTAGTCGGCCAAAGGAAATATGGATTGATTAAGTATGTTCTTGATCTGATGTTCCGTGCACGTATGGGTGTATCGGCACAGGCATTGGGAATTTCTCAGGCTGCTTACGAAGAAGCATTAAAATACGCCAGAGAAAGAGAACAATTTGGTAAAGCTATTATTGATATACCTGTTGTTGCTAATATGCTAATTGATATGAGGGTAATGCTTGAGAGTAATCGCTCATTATTCTATGCAGCAGCTAAATCTGTGGATGTAAAAGAGAAGCTTGAAGAACAAATTGAAAAGTTTAAGCAGGAAGGTAAGCCGGCCGGCGAATTAACTGCAAAGCTAAAACACGCATCTAAAATTGCTAATTTGTTAACTCCTTTTGCTAAATATGTTCTTACCGAAGGTGCTAATAAAGTTACCTATGATGCAATTCAGATACACGGCGGCACCGGCTACATGAAGGAGTTCAAAGTTGAGCGTCTTGCAAGAGATGCACGTATTACCAATATCTATGAAGGGACTTCACAACTACAGATCGTTGCTTCATACGGTGGTGTTGTTAATGATGTACTGGGCTCTGAATTTGATAAATATGAGAAAAAAGAATATAAAGGCGGCTTAAATAAGTTGGCGGATATTCTAAAAGAAATTAGAGTGATCTTTAAAGATTGTCTTAAGTATGTAATGGATAAGAAAGATGCTAATTTCCAGGATGTTGCAGCTAAAGATTTAGTTGAACTTTACAGCTATCTTGTAATTGGATATTTGTTATTGGAAGAATCAGAGAAAGAGCAGACAAAAGTATTTGTTGCAAACAGATATGTCCTTAACTCGCTTGCAAATGCACGCAGAAATGCTGAAAATATTAAGAGCGAAATTTTCTCAGATCTTATACATGCAGAAAAAATATTATAAAGAATAAACAATGGGGCGGCTATGCAGGCTGCCCCTTTATTATATAGCCAACTAAAAGGTAAAAATATGGAAGAAAATAAGTTTTTCTACTATCGCATATATGATGATAAAGAAGAATTCAGCTTTATTAAAAGTTCACTGACCAGAAAAAAACTTGAGGAGCTTGTAAAGGAGTTTGAGAAGACACATAAAAAATACATCAACGCTACCTTTGTAAAGTACATCAAAAAAGAAGATCCTGATGCTGAAATTATTAAAGTAGTTGATATTTCATATTAATAAAGCTTTAATACTTCATTTCCCAATTTAGAAGAATTAAGCAGGGTTTGACAAGTCAGAAGAAAATTTGTCAAACCTTGTTTATCATTACCTCGATTTCAGAATAATTGAAAAAATTAAACTAAAGTAATAAAGATATTGTGCTAAAATATTACTGAGACACTTATTCTTAGTCCTACCGACCTGTTTCTAATTAAAATAAATTATTTATCTTTAACAGTATAAAAAACAAAGAGCTGCAATAATGAACAAATGCCTGCTTATATTTATCGTTTTTTAAGCCTTTATATTTGGTCAAACTCGTCAGAAAGGCAAAGGACTGGGTTATACAAAAAGTTTTCAAATTGATAAAACTAATCATAAAATGAACGAAACACTCGATCCTCTTGAAGCATCCGTAATGTGACTTACCAGTACGAGTACAAAAAAAGACTGATTTTGATATTTATTCCCTTTCTCAAAAATTTGAGAACTATAAAGCAGGTTACTCTATTTCCTGTTACAAAAATGTTCTTTTCATGATTTGCTCTCTTATACCTCAATAGAAATCCTATTTCAGGTCAATATTCCTTGCTATATTATTAATTATCAATTATCAAATATCCATTAATCTTAATTATCTTTATAAAATTCTTACATTTTTGTATCTTTACATTCTTAATTAAAATGAAAAACACGGAAATTATAATGACGTCCAATGAAATAAGAAAACAGTTTTTAGATTTTTTTGAAAGTAAACAGCATAGAATAGTGCATTCGGCTCCTGTTGTCCCGTTTGATGATCCAACTTTGCTTTTTGCAAATGCGGGAATGAACCAGTTTAAGGATGTATTTTTAGGTACCGGCTCCCGTGAATATAAAAGAGCAGCCGATACTCAAAAATGTATCCGCGTTAGCGGGAAGCACAATGATCTTGAAGAAGTGGGTAACGATACCTACCACCACACTTTCTTTGAAATGCTTGGGAACTGGTCGTTTGGTGATTATTATAAAGCTGAGGCTATTGAATGGGCTTGGGAGCTTTTAACGGATGTTCTAAAACTTCCTAAAGAACGGTTATGGGCTACTGTTTACAGAACTGATGATGAAGCATTGGAGTTATGGAAAACAAAAACCGACATAAAGCATGACCATATTCTCCGTTTTGATGAAAAAGATAACTTCTGGGAAATGGGCGAAACCGGTCCATGCGGACCATGCTCGGAAATTCATATAAATCTTACTGATGATTACAATAACCCAAAATATGTTAATGCCGGTGTTCCGGAATGTATTGAAATCTGGAATCTGGTTTTTATCCAGTATAATCGTGATGAAAACGGGACTTTACATGAACTTCCTGCAAAGCACGTTGATACAGGGATGGGATTTGAAAGATTGTGTGCTGTAATTCAGCAAAAGCCGTCTAACTACGATACCGATGTCTTTATGCCGATAATAAATGAAATATCAAAACTGTCAGGCGTTCCATATGCAAAAGAAGAAGACAAAGTTGCAATGAGAGTAATTGCAGATCATATTCGCACGCTTACTTTTGCAATTACTGACGGAGCTGTTCCCGGTAATGATGGCCGCGGTTATGTCTTGCGTCGTATTTTGCGCCGGGCTGCACGTTATGGTCGCAAACTTGGGCTTAATGATCCGTTCTTCTATAAGCTTGTGGAAGTAGTCTCTGCAAATATGGGTGATGTTTTTCCTGAAGTGGTTGAGAAGAAAAATTATGTGGTAAAAGTGATAAAGGGTGAAGAAGAAAGTTTTAATATTACTTTAGACAGAGGGATTGAGCTTTTCAATAAAGTTGTTGAGCAGCTTGAGAATGAAGGAGTAAAAATAATTCCCGGCGAAACTGTCTTTAAACTTTATGATACTTTCGGTTTCCCTGCTGATTTAACAAATGTTATGGCAAAAGAAAGAAATTTTAGTATTGATGAAGCCGGTTTTGATGCTCTGATGAAAAAACAAAAGGAGATGGGGCGCGAAGCAACAAAAGATAAATTTGCTTCTGTTAGCGCTTCTTATGACAATTTGAATGACTTTAATTTGTCTTCTGAAACTGATACTGTTTTTGCGGGCTATGAAGAAGTAGCTCTTACTGCCGAGGTTATCGGCTGCAAGAGTGACAACGGAAAATCTCTTGTCGTGTTGAATAAAACTCCTTTTTATGTCGAAGCCGGTGGTCAGATTGATGATCTGGGTAAAATTGTTGTAAATGACATTGAACTGCCTGTTGTAGATGTATTTAAACTTGATGGCAAAGTTGTTCATGTTGTTGATAATCCGGCAGGTGTTGAAATTAAAATAGGGAGTAAAGTTATAGCTGCAATTGATGTAGCCAGGCGCTGGGATATTATGCGTAACCATTCTGCTACGCACCTAATGCATGCCGCTTTAAGAAAAGTTTTAGGGAGTCATGTTCATCAGGCCGGTTCTTACGTCGGACCTGACAGACTTCGTTTTGACTTTGCCCATTTTGCTAAACTTACTAAAGAAGAGCTTGCCACAATCGAGAAAATGGTTAATGAGGAAATTAGAAAAAATATTCCTACAAATCATCATCGTAATATAGATTTTGAAAATGCAAAGACAATGGGCGCTCTAATGTTCTTCGGTGATAAATATGGAGATAAAGTTAATGTTGTTCAGTTTGATGATATAAGTATGGAGTTTTGTGGAGGTACGCATGTTACTAATACATCACAGATAAACATGTTTAAAATTATTTCTGAAACATCCAGTGCAAGCGGTATCCGCAGAATTGAAGCCGTAACAGGTGCCGGAGTTGAAAAGTATATTGAAGAACAAGAAGCAAAAATAAAAGCGGCTGAAGAGAAATATGAACATCTGATGGAGCAGAAAAGGAAGCTTGAAAAAGAACTTCTTGATGTGAGCTTTAAAAATAAACTTGGGCAGATCTCTGCCCTGATGGATAATTATGCAGAGATTAGAGGCGTAAATATTTACAAATCGAAAATCGATGCCGATAATATGGATGAGCTTAAGCAATTCGGAGACGAACTTAGGAATCAAATTGTTCGTGGCGTGGGAGTATTAATCTCTAAGATAGATGATAAAGTAGGTATTGTAGCCGTTGTTTCTGATGAGCTTATAAAAGAAAAGAAAATGAGTGCTGGAAAGATTGTTGGTGAAATTGCAAAGCTGGTAGGCGGCGGAGGTGGAGGAAGACCTCATCTTGCCACTGCAGGCGGTAAGGATGTTCATCAGATATATCCTGCCCTTAATAAAGTTGAAGAAATTGTAGAAAAATTTATCTAAAAGAATTTAGTGAAACTTTATGCCTGTTATGTTAAAAGTCACTAAGAGCATTAAGGTTCACCAAGAAAATCAGAGTTCTATAAAGGTTAAAATAATAATAATTTTGTCAGTGAAGTAAAAAAGCAAGGAGGAGCCGAAAACGAAGTTACGCAGGAAAGATGAATTTAGAAAGGATTAGTTGGAATAAGAATGTCAAATAAAAAACTAGATGAAGTCTCTCATGATATTATTGGGGCTGCCTTGGAAGTCCATAAGTATGTAGGTCCCGGTTATTCAGATTCTGTGTATCATAAATGTTTAGATCAGGAATTGAAAATTAGAGGTTTGCGGACAAGAACCCGCTCCTCAGCGCCTTTTCAATATAAAGGAATTAGTGTAGATTGTGAATTAAAATTGGATATATTAGTTGAAGATTCTATTGTAGTGGAAGTTAAGGCTATAGATACTATTCTACCTTCGAATGAGGCGCAATTATTGGATTATATGAAATTGCTAAATAAACCGAAAGGTTTATTAATAAATTTTAACAATGTAACATCAAAAGATGGTATTGTTTCTCTTGAAGCGGAAGAATACCAAAATTAAAAAATAAATAGAAATAATTAAAATTCTGAGTAACTTCGTTACCTCTACGCTGCTTTATCACTATGGCAAAAAATAAAATAAAATACGTTTGTACAAACTGCGGGTATGAGTCTGTCAGGTGGATAGGCAAATGTCCGGAGTGCGACAACTGGAATACTTTTACTGAAGAAATTATTGAACTTTCAAAGAAGAATAATTCTGCTACTAAAATGAACGGTAGCACTAAACTCTTTAAGATAAATGAAATTTCAATAACAGAAGATGATCGTTTAAAAACAAAAATATCTGAATTAGACAGGGTGCTTGGCGGTGGTCTCATTCCTGGCTCGGTAATCTTATTGGGGGGTGATCCGGGTATAGGTAAATCCACTTTGGCTATGCAGGCTCTTAAAAACCTAAGCTGCCCTACGCTTTATGTTACCGGTGAGGAATCATACAAGCAAATAAAACTTAGAACTAATCGCCTTAAGATAAATAACGAAAATATCTATATACTGGCTGAAACCAACTTAGGCGTTATGCTTGACGCCATTGATAAAATTAAACCGGGAGTGGTTATTATTGATTCCATTCAGACCATGTATAAAGATACTTTGGAAAACTCACCCGGTTCATTAACGCAGATTCGTGAATGTGCTTTAAGCATTATGACTAAGGCAAAGGAAGATCACTGTAGTGCCATAATTATTGGTCATGTTACAAAAGAGGGTAACATTGCAGGCCCTAAAGTATTGGAACATATTGTGGATGCGGTTATTCAGTTTGAAGGTGAAACAAACAACTCATTTAGAATACTTCGTGCACAGAAAAATCGTTTCGGCAGCATAAATGAAATTGGTGTATTTGAAATGTTTGAAGAGGGCTTGGTTGAGGTTAAAAATCCGAGTGAATTATTTCTAAGTGAAAGGGACAAAGAGAACTCCGGTTCTGCGGTGACAGCTGCAATGGAAGGCACAAGACCAATCCTATTGGAAATTCAAGCTCTTGTTACGCCCACATCCTTTGGAAACCCTCAGAGAGTGGCTACTGGTTTTGATTATAAGCGTTTATCTATTCTGCTGGCTGTAATAGAAAAACGTTCAAATTTCAAGCTTTCTATGTTTAATGTCTTCCTAAATATAGCCGGCGGAGTTAGAATTGATGAACCTGCTGCCGATCTTTCAGTATGCTGTAGTATAGTTTCAAATATGATTGATAAGGTAATTGATAATCAAATTGTCATTGTTGGGGAAGTTGGTTTGGGCGGAGAAGTTCGCAGCATTAGTCATATTGAGAAGAGAATTCAGGAAGCTGAAAAATTGGGATTCAAAGAAATAGTAATTCCAAAGAACAATTTGAAAGGCCTCAAAGCCAAATTTAATATAAACATACATCCTGTAGAAAACCTAAACCAGACATTAGGATATTTGCTAAGATAAGGATATTTAATATATTATTTTGAGAAATTCTGCTAGACGTTGCATATTATCTACTTGCCATGTTTCCATGTTATAAATACTTAGTAACTATAGGTAAAATTAGTTAAGAGTTCTTCCAGACCCCCAATAGCGGAAAATGTGTAATATAAGTTCCTGATTTCTCAATTTTGGATTTTGAATAATTTAAATTAGTGTCCTTCGGTTTAATAACATTTACAATGTTTGTTAGCCGATTGAAAGGGTATAGTCTCTGCTGAGTAATATGTAAACTGATTTAGTCCCTTAAAGTGTCAGGTAAAGTTTTTTTGCAGCTCTTTTATTTCTATTTTCCAAATTTTAATTGTTTTATCTTTACTGCCACTAACAATATATTTCCCGTCAGGCGAGAATGTTACTGAATTTACTTCCAATGTATGACCTGAAAAAGTAGCCTCCGAACTTTTTGAGCTTAAGTTCCATAATCTTATCGTCAAATCACCGCTTCCACTGGCAATATATTTCCCATCAGGAGAAAAGGCAACTGAATAAATTCCGGCATCATGACCAGCAAAAATCTTTTCCAATTTTCCTGTATTAACGTTCCAAAGGATGATTGTCTTATCATCGCCTGCACTGGCAATAAACTTGCTGTCAGGCGAAAATGCTACAGAGAATATTCTTTGGGCATGCCCCGCAAAAGCATGAATCATTTTACCAGTACTGGTATCCCATATCTTTACTGTACAGTCATCACTCCCACTTGCAATGTATTTACCATCTTTTGAAAAAGCAACTGAATGAACATAACCGTCATGGCCAATAAAGGTCTTAATTAGCTTGCCTGAGGATACATTCCATAGTCGAATAACTTTATCACTATTCCCACTTATAATATATTTTCCGTCAGGTGAAAAGTTTATTGAATATATCATTCTCTGATGATTTACCAAAGTTTTGACTATAGTGCCTAATTCGGTGTTCCAGATTTTAATGGTCCCATCCGGACTACAGCTGGCAATATACCTGCTGTCAGGGGAGAAGCAAAAACAAGTGACCCAATCATTATGCCCGATAAAAGTTTTTATTACTATACCGGAATTAATATCCCAAAGCTTGATGGTCTTATCGTAGCTGCTGCTTGCCAAAAAACTTCCATCTGGTGAAAAAATTACCTTTGTGACTTCACCATTGTGTCCTATTAAACTTTTTATCGAATTATCAATAGTTGGTAAGTCTTGGTCGATATAGGGCTCAGAAAATAATTTGTTGTTAGTGTTGTCATTGGTAATAGAAATTATGAGCAATCCTATACTTAGATAGACACAGCCAATACTGAACACTATTAACAAAATTTTTTTTATTTTGCCTTGACGGTTGTTTTCGTCATAAGTATTTATGTATACACTGTCAGTAGCTGCTTTTGACTTATTTGCATCTTTCATAATATTAGCATCTGATTGACATCTGTTTTGCTCATCGTTAGATGATTTTGCCATAACAAATCCTATAAATTATAAAATAAAAACTAATTAAAACTTGCTAAATTACCAAAACAATTTAGTGATAAGGCAATTGTAATAAGGTGTATTGATTGATTTCACTTGTATTTGCCGCACGGTTGCAGCTAAACGTGTAATATTGTTAATCGTTAATTTAGTCACAAAAAAAAGGACGCACTTCAAAAAGAAATGCGTCCCATCAATAACTAATTACTAGTAACTGATTACTAATCACTAATTACTATTAACTCTTTATACTAAGCCCTGATCTAACATAGCATCAGCAACTTTCAAGAAACCTGCAATATTTGCACCATTAACATAGTTTCCTGGTGTTCCATATTTTTCAGCTGTGCTTAAGCAAGTGTCATGAATGTCCTTCATAATGCGATGTAATTTCTGGTCAACTTCTTCTGCTGTCCAGTTATATCTCATACTGTTCTGAGACATTTCAAGGCCTGAAGTTCCAACACCACCTGCGTTAGCAGCTTTACCAGGAGCAAACATAATACCGGCAGCGGTAATCATTTTGTAAGCTTCAAGAGTGGTAGGCATATTAGCAGCTTCAGTCAGGCACATAACTTTATTGTTGATAATAGCTTTTGCATCCTCAACGCCAATTTCATTCTGAGTAGCACAAGGAATAACAACATCAGTTTTAATACCCCAAGGTCTCTTGCCTGCATAGAATTCGCATTTGAATTTGTCAGCATAATCTTTAATTCTATCGTTAGCGCTGGCTCTAAGATCAAGTAAATAATCAATCTTTTCACCAGTTACACCGTCTTTATCATAAATAAATCCGTCAGGTCCGCTAAGTGTTACAACTTTTCCGCCTAATTGAGCGATTTTTGTAGCAGCACCCCAGCATACGTTTCCAAATCCGGAGAGAGCAAAAGTTTTACCTGCAACTTCTTGGCCTTTGGTTTTTAACATTTCTTGAGCAAAATAAACTGCACCATAACCGGTAGCTTCAGGGCGAACTAAAGAACCGCCCCAGTTTAAGCCTTTACCTGTTAAAACACCGGTAAATTCATTCTTTAATCTCTTGTATTGACCAAATAAGAAACCGATTTCACGTCCACCGACACCAATGTCACCGGCAGGAACGTCTGTGTTAGGGCCAATATGACGGAATAGTTCAGTCATAAAGCTCTGGCAGAATCTCATAACTTCATTGTCAGATTTACCTTTAGGATCGAAGTCAGATCCACCTTTACCACCGCCCATAGGCAATGTAGTTAAACTATTTTTAAATACTTGCTCAAAAGCTAAGAATTTAAGAATACCTGGTGTAACAGAAGGATGGAATCTTAAACCGCCTTTATAAGGGCCGATGGCTGAATTCATCTCAATGCGATAACCGCGGTTAATATGAATTTCGCCTTGGTCATCCTGCCAAGGAACACGGAAGGTGATCATTCTTTCAGGCTCTACCATTCTTTCTAAAATTTTAGCTGAGCGGTATTCTTGATGACGTTCCAAAACTAGTTCCAGCGAATCAAATACTTCTTCAACTGCCTGATGAAATTCAGGTTCGTTAGGGTTTTTGGTCTTTACTTCAGCCACTAACTTTTTAACATACTCTGACATAAGATCCTCTTATTTTTGTTTGTTTATAAGCCCAAATAGGGTAAATTGTTTTAATTATTAATTCTATCTGTTGTATTAATTTTTCGGAAAATAAAAATTGACAGTATTTTTGGGAAAAGGCATGCTGTATGATATGTCTTGTAAATAAGGCGAAATTTAAGCGTATCCTTATCCCACGGGAGTATATCTTTGATACTCTTTGTTTTAAAGAGTGAGTTTGAGTGTTCGTAAAATACTCGGAATTATTATTTTTTATTACACTAAATTACTAATAAATAATTCAAAAACTCAAATGTTTTTTAACATTTTTTAGTAACTACATTATACAATAAATCCTAAGTTTTAATAAACTTAAGGCAAGGTACAGCAATATTTTATTTTATTAAGCCCATTATTCCTATTCGTTAATTATTAAATATATTATAGGTTAAATTCATATAAAAATATTTTTGTCTATTAATTATTATTTTGTATCACAGTCCTAACTGTTTTTACAATTATTTAGGGAAATTAGCATACATTATTGCTATGAATTAGAATCTGAGTGTAAAAAAGCGGTTGACCGGGTCTTTTTTTTAATACCTTGCAATTTGGCTAAAATTATCGTAATTTTAATGACAGTAAATTTTGGTGCCCTAAAAAGGGCATTTTTTATTTATGCTTCAAAATATGAACAAACTTAAAGAAAATATTGCCGAAATTGCCAGCGAAGTGATCGAAAGGCATAACTTTTTCCTCATCGAATTAGTCTTTAGAGGTACGCCAAAAACTTATGTAATAGAGATTTATATCGATGGTGAAAAGAATGTATCTGCTGATGATTGTGCCGAAGTAAGCAAAGACATTGTGCAGATAATAGAAGAAAAGAACATAATTGAAGGATCTTTTCGCATCGAGGTTTCTTCTCCCGGAGTTGATAGGCCATTATTATTCTTAAAGCAGTATTTTAAACATATAAATAGAAAATTTGATATCTCGTATAAAGAAGATGAAGAGATAAAAAAGATGAAAGCAAGGCTTATCTCTATTGAAAGTGAAAATTTACTTTTTGAAAAAGAAAACAAAGATCTAATTAAAATAAATATTAATAACATAATTAAAGCTAAAGTAATAGTTAGTTTTTCTTAACGGAGGTACTGGAAATGAATTCAGATATAGTTGAATCCTTTTCTCAAACAGTTAAAGATAAAAGTATTGATAAAGACGTTCTGGTTGACATTCTCGAGGATATTTTTGGTCTCTTAATTCGGAAAAAGTATGGTGAAGATGCCAAATATGACGTAATTGTTAATATGGATAGAGGCGATATCGAAATATTTCTCGAGAGAGAAATTGTTGAAGTTGTTGAAAATCCAAATACTCAAATAAGTATTGATGAGGTTAATCAGCGCGGCAATGATGATGAACTGGATATTGGCGATGATTATGTTGAAAAAATAAATCTTGCTACTTTAGGAAGAAGATTAATTACTCTTGCTAAACAGAACTTAGGTCAAAAAATCAGAGAACTTGAAAAAGAGAATACTTTTGCTGAATATAAAGATCTGATTAATGAAATTGTTGTTGGTGATATTTATCAAATTAAGAAAAATGAAATTCTTGTAAACCATAATAAGAAAGAATTGTTTCTTCCCAGAACGGAACAAATACCGTTTGAAAAGTATAAAAAGGGGGCAACAATTAGGGCAATTGTCAAAGAGGTTAGAAAAGGCCCAAATGGCCCTACCGTTGTAATTTCCCGTTCCGATAATGAGTTTTTGAGAAAATTATTTGAAATTGAAATTCCTGAAATTTATGATGGAATTATTGAGATAAAAGCTATTACAAGAGAGCCTGGAGAAAGGGCTAAAATAGCAGTTGAATCTCAGGATAAACGAATAGATGCAGTTGGTGCCTGTGTCGGTATGAAGGGTGTTCGTATTCATGCGATTGTAAGAGAATTAAATAATGAAAATATTGATGTTGTAAATTATAGTGATGATCCGGCAGTATTTATTCAACGCGCTTTGGCTCCGGCTAAACTGAAAAAAATTGAGTTAGATACAAAAAATAAGAAAGCCACTATTACAGCCGCTTCTGACCAAGTGTCCATGATTGTAGGCAGAAATGGTGTTAATATTCGTCTGGCTATGAAACTTACGGGTTATGAAATAGAAATCATTCGTCAGGAAAAATTACTTGAAGAATATGAAGAAGATATTGAATTGTTTGAGCTTAAAGAAGAGCTTGGTAATGATGTCTATGAATTACTAATTAATAATCGGTATGATACTGCTCTTGAAGTCCTGATGGCCGGTCCTGAAAAATTAAAGGAAGTTGAAGGCTTAGATGATGATAAAATAGCAGAAATAATTGAAATCATTAAATCGCAATTTGAGGAAGAAGAGTAGCTAAATTATAGAAACTAATATGGCAGAAATTAAAGAAAAGAAAATACGCGTAGCAAAATATGCGGCAGAAATAAATCTCTCGGCAGAACAATTGATTGATTTCCTTTCAAAAAAAGGTTTTGAAATTAAATCTATCAATTCTCCTTTAACTGATGTGATGATTACTGAAATAAATAATCATTATAAAAAGGATATTGAAAAAACCGAAAAGCATAATAAAAAAATTGCTGAGATAAATAAAAAGCGTTTTGACGATAAAAAAGTTCCAAAAGAACTTGTTGTAGAGGTTAAAGCAGAGCCTGATGCTGCCATAGAAATGCCGGTCTTGACTGAGGTTGAGGCTGAGCCTGTTGAGGCGCAAACCTTCCCCGATAATGAAGTAAAAGAAGAAACGCAAGAAGTTATTGCTGAGCCTTTAGATAAATCAGTTCAACCGGCTGAAGAAGTTAAAACTCCTCTTGAGACCCCTGTTCGGGAAGTAACCGGAGAACCTGAAATAAAGGTTGAAGAAAAACCTGAAAGTGAAATAGTTAGCGAAAAACCGGTTGAAGCAGTCAAAGAAATTGCGGCTGTTGAAGCTGAAGAAATTAAAAGCGAACCTATAACACAAGTTAAAATTGAAGATAAAACTATTAAAGAAACTATACCTGTAAAAGTTGAAGAAACTAAATTGTTTGATGAAGGTCCGGAAGTTATTGCAGAACCCGAAGCAAAGCCTTTTAAACCATTTATTTCTCCAAAGGATCTGGAAGCCAGTAAACGCAAAGGTCTAAACGTAATTGGAAAAATGGATTTAGAGGAGAAAAAGAAAAAGCCCCTGCATAGAAAAGATGATCATCATTTCGGTGACAAGAAGGGTGAAAAACGCTTCGAGAAAAAGAAATTCCCTGATGATAAAAGACCTGAAGACAGGAAACCGGAAGTTAAAAAACCGGCCGATAAAAAACAATTTGATGTTGTGCAGACTGCTGCGCAAGAATCTGAATTGAAGAAAAAGAAAAAGCCGAAGACTAAGAAGAAGGTCGAAACAGTTGCGGGTCCGGAAGAAAGCCCAATTGTTAAAAAGCGTAAAAAGATTAAAAAGTTTGAAGTTGACCAGAAGGACGTTAAAGAGGCTATCCGTAAAACAATGCTTGCTATGGATGATTCCGGTGTTCAAGATCGTGCCAAGTTAAGACAAAAGAAACGTAAAGAGCGCGAAGAAAAAGAAGAAAAAATTGCTGAACAAAAGCAAATGGATTCAAATAAAATTGCAGTTACCGAGTTTATTGCAGTTAATGAACTAGCCAATCTGATGAGTGTAAGCGTTAGTGAAGTAATTTCAAAATGTATCCAGTTGGGTATAATGGTTTCTATAAATCAGCGCTTAGATGTTGAAACTATTACGTTAGTGGCTGATGAATTCGGATTTGAAGTAGAATTCCAAAAAGAATATACTGCAGAAGCTTTAGAAGATACACCTGATGATCCTGAATCTTTAATTTTCAGATCTCCTGTTGTTACTATTATGGGTCATGTTGATCATGGTAAAACCTCTTTATTGGATTATATAAGGAATGCGAACGTTGTTGCCGGTGAATCCGGAGGTATAACTCAGCACATTGGAGCTTATCGCGTTGATGTTGGAAACGGAAAAACAATTACTTTCTTAGATACACCGGGTCATGAAGCTTTTACAGCAATGAGAGCCCGTGGTGCAAATTTGACAGATATAGTTGTTCTTGTTGTTGCTGCGGATGATGCTGTGATGCCTCAGACTGTTGAAGCTATAAATCATGCACAAGCTGCAAATGTACCTATTGTAATAGCGGTTAATAAAATTGATAAACCCGGTGCTAATATAGATAAAATTAAACAGCAGTTGGCTGAAAGAAATATTTTGGTTGAAGACTGGGGAGGAAAGTATCAATGCGTACAAATTTCTGCTAAAACAGGATTGAATGTTGACGTACTACTTGAAAAAATACTTCTTGAGTCTGAAATGCTCGACCTTAAAGCTAATCCGAATAGAAGTGCCAGAGGTGCTGTAGTTGAATCGGAACTTGATAAAGGGCGTGGGATTACCGGTACTATTCTTGTCCAAAAAGGTACACTTAAAGTGGGCGATCCTTTTGTAGCAGGTATCCATTTTGGCAAAGTTAGGGCAATGTTTGATGAGAGAAACGTAAAAGTATTTGAAGCCCCTCCTTCAACACCAGTGTTGGTTTTAGGGTTTGAAGGTGCTCCACAGGCTGGTGACACATTTGTAGCTTTGGAATCAGAGCGTCAGGCACGTGAAATATCAATCAAACGCCAGCAGCTTAAACGCGAGCAGGATCAGAAACAAATTCATCATGTTACCTTGGATGAAATTGCACAGCAAATTAGTATTGGCGGTGTAAAAGAGCTTCCATTAATTGTTAAAGGTGACGTTGACGGATCTGTTGAAGCAATTTCTGATTCTCTGATGAAACTTTCTAATCAGGAAGTTATTGTAAGAGTTATTCATAAAGGAGTTGGTGGTATATCTGAAAGTGATATCCTACTGGCTGCTGCTTCTAATGCTATTGTAGTTGGTTTCCATGTGAGGCCAAATCTAAATGCCCGCAAGTTAGCTGAAAACCAAAAAGTTGATATAAGATTATACAATGTTATTTATGATATAATTAACGAAGTAAAATCTGCTTTGGAAGGTTTACTGTCTCCTGTTATTTCAGAAGAAGTTGTTGCAACCCTGGAAATCAGAAATACATTTAGAGTTCCGAAATTTGGTAATGTTGCAGGATGCCAAGTGCTTGATGGCAAAATTACAAGAAATAGTAAAGTTCGCCTTGTTAGAGATGGTATTGTTATCCATGAAGGTGAAATTGCTACTCTTAAAAGATTCAAAGAAGATGTACGCGAAGTTGATGCCGGTTATGAATGCGGTCTAAATCTCGCTAATTTTAATGATATTAAAATAGGCGACATTATTGAAGCTTATAAAATTGTTGAAACTAAAAAGAAATTGGTTTAATACTTTCCAAGTCATTATTTCCAGGAAATTAGAAACCATATTCTAATGTAAAAATTATCCGGATTAAGATTGTTATTCTTAATTCGGATTTTATTTAAAGCGCAGAGTAGTTAGTTTAGTTATTCCGCAAAGATATTGCGGAAATCTGTTCATTTATAAAATGAAAAAATAAGATGCCATATAGAATTGATAAAGTTGAAAATTTAATTAAAGAAGAAATCAGCTTGATTTTTTTAAATAAATTTAATGATCCAAAGGATAGCCTAATAACTATTACAAAAGTTAAAGTTACTCCGGATTTAAAATTAGCCAAAATCTATATCTCTGTTTTTGACAAGTTAAAACGGGATATCGTAATGGAAAAAATTAAAGCAAAAGCCGGTATAATTCGCTCTGAATTAGCTCACAGAATAAGAATTAAGTTTACGCCGGAGCTGAATTTTTATGTAGATGATACTATTGATTATGTTGAGAAAATTGAAGGATTAATTAAAAAAATACATAAAGATGATAACTAAAAGCAACTGCGAGCTTGCAAATACTGATTTTAATTTAGGGGAAGTACTGCTTATTGATAAACCGATGGACTGGACTTCTTTTAAAGTAGTTAATGTGGTTAGGAAGCATTGTAAAGCAAAAAAAGTCGGTCATGCCGGTACATTAGACCCAAAGGCCACCGGGCTTCTTATTTTATGCACAGGGAAAAAGACAAAAGAAATTACTACTTATCAGGATTTAGGAAAAACTTATACCGGGAGCATTCAACTGGGTATAAAAACTCCATCTATGGACCTTGAAACCGAAGTCATCAAAGTGAGGGAATTTGGGCATATTACAGAAGAACAAATCTACAAAGCCAAATCTTCCTTTGAAGGAATTATTGATCAAATACCGCCTATGTACTCAGCCATAAAATTAAATGGAAAGACCTTATACAATTTAGCCAGGAAAGGCAAAACTGTAGAACGGCAGCCGAGAAAAATTGAAATATCAAAATTTGAAATAAAAAGCATAAATCTGCCTTATGTAGAATTTGAAATATGCTGCTCCAAAGGTACTTATATCCGTTCTATTGCTGATGATTTTGGTGAAGTACTTGGATGCGGTGGCGTTTTGTCTTCCTTAAGACGTACTAAAATAGGTTGCTATTCTGTAGAGGATGCTTTTGAGGTAGAAGAGTTTTTGAAGAATCTTTCCGATTACCAAGTTAAATAGGTCTGTTCTATTTTGTTTATTTTGTACTCACTGATTATTTATTCTTTATGTGTATTAAGAGTAATGTAAATAACTGTAAAATAATCAATTATCTCTAAGCTAGTTTAAATGAAAACAAATCAAATTTTCGTAATTCTAATGTTTTTGCTGAATGTCAGTATTCTTTCGCAGGAAAATATTGAAAAAGATAAACAATTAGTTAATTCCCTTTCCGGTAAAGAGAAAATTACCAAGCTGAATGAAATAGCGGCTTATTATGATAATATTGGCGAATATGAAACATCGTTGATCTATTTTAACCAGTCTTTGAAAATTGCTTTAGCACGAAATGATATTGAAGAGATTGGGAGGGGGTATTATAACTTAGGGAGGATATTTGATACAAAGGGTGATTATAAACTTTCAATGAAATATTATGAGCTGGCGATTGCTTATTATTCTAAAATTAATTATAAAAAAGGAATAGCTGAAGGTTTAACGGGTAAGTCAACTATTTTAAGGCTTAGCGGAAAATATAATGAAGCATACAGTGAACTTCTTAAGGCCCAGTCTATTAGTAATGAATTGAAAGACAGCACATTAATTACTTTTGTCCAATATAGGCTTGGAATATTTTATGGGAAGGTAAAAAGTTACGATAAAAGTCATGCTATATTTGCTGCATTATTAAAGTACTCCAAAGAAAAAAACTTACTGAAAAGGATGTCAGCCTGTTACACATATCTTGGGTTCATCCTTTTTACTAAGGGTAATTATGATTCATCAATTGTATGTTTTGATCAGGCTTTGGAAATTAGGACTAAATTGAAAGACTGGGCAGGTGTTGCAACTACTCTTAACAACATTGGGGATGCTGAATATGAAAGAGGTAACTATAATGTAGCGCTGCTAAAATATACTCTGTCTGATTCTATCAGAAGTAAAATTAAAATAAAGTATGGAGTTGCTGAAACTCAGAAAAATATCGGGAAAATTTTTGTTAAATTGAATCACCCAATTAAAGCAATAGGTTACTTACAAAATAGTATTAAAATAGCAAAAGAGGGGGATCTTCCCGAAATATTGAAAACAGATTATTTTTACCTGTCGGCAGCATATCGTCAGCTCAAAGATAGTAAAAATGCCTTGTTGTATTTGGACTATTATACTGCTTTAAATGATAGTATTTCAGTTGATGAATTTAATAGGCAGCTTTCAAACGTTAAATATCAGTATGAGATTGACAAGCAAAATGCGGAAATAATTAGATTAAAAAACGAGCAGTTACTTGAAAGTAAAAATAATAAATATGAAAAAATTGTTTATTCAGCTGTAGTACTGTTCATTTTAGCACTACTATTGATAATTATTTACAGATACAGATTATTAAATAAGACTAAGACTCTGCTTGAGGAAAAGAATAATGAAATATTAATGCAGCAAGCTGAGTTGAAAAAGCTAAATGAAGACAAAGATAAGCTAATAAGAATAATAGCCCACGATCTTAAAAACCCTTTCCATAATGTAATAGGGCTTTCTGACATATTGATTGAAGATTATAATGACCTGTCAAAGGACGAAATTATTGATTACTTATATGGAATTAACTCAACAGCCAAATCCACCTATTTGTTGCTGGAAAATTTACTTCAGTGGACAAAAAACCGGTTGAACAAAGTGGATTCTTCACAGGAAATGGTCATTATAAAAGAAATAGTTAATCAAACAATTGAACTTTCTAAATTAACCGCCAATAATAAAAATATTACCATTACAAATAAAATTGAGGAAAATATTCCTTTTGTAACTAATTATAATTACTTGTATACAATTTTAAGAAATTTAATTTCAAATTCAATAAAATTTACAGACCATGGTGGTTCAATAATAGTAAGCTCTGCTAAAGTAGCCGATGGTCTTCGAATTTCAGTTTGTGATAATGGAATAGGAATGTCAGAGGAAACGCAAAGCGATTTATTTAGTCCCAATGTTATTAGTCAGGCCGGAACTGAGAATGAAAAGGGAACAGGTCTGGGGCTCTCTTTATGTAATGAATTGCTCGGCAAATTGAATTCCGGACTGGAAGTAAATAGTGAAATTGGAAAAGGCAGTACTTTTTCGTTTACATTAAAAAATTATTGCGAAAATGAGAATTAGGTAAAATTAAAATCTGAGGGGACATGTGAAATTATTCAGATATAGAAAGCCTTCAATAAATACAGTTTTAGGAATAACAAAAACCAAAAAGCAAATTAAACGCTCACTGGGCATTTATAAAATTACGAAAATTACTAATGCGCCAAAAAATTTTCAACGAAAAATGCTTAATAAGGTTGGTTATTATTCTGAGCCGGCTAAAATATGGAGAAATGGAATTAGACGTCCCGGCGGATGTATGGTTGGTCTTGTGGGGTTAATTATATTTGTGAGCATGCTTATTAAAGGTTTTATCAACAAATAGACTGAAAAAATATAAATTCTGTTAATTTTCTTGACTTTGAGCCGAATTAACGTTATTTTTATTTTCTTATTTTGAAAAAAGAATCAGGTTCCCGGAGGATAAATACGTGAAACAAGAAAAAATGACAAAATTTTTTACTGCCGAAAAAGCTGATCGTAAGTGGTATGTTATAGATGCAAAAGATCAGGTATTAGGAAGATTAGCTGCTGAAGTTGCAAGAATTATCCGCGGCAAAAACAAACCGGTCTTTACACCCAATATGGATGCTGGCGATTTTGTGGTAGTAATAAACGCAAAACAGGTTAAAATTACAGGCAAAAGAGCTTTGCTTAAAGAATATTTTCATCACTCAGGTTATCCTGGTGGTTTGAAAACTAGAAAATACCAAGATGTTTTAGACAAGAATCCAGAATTTATAATTGAAAATGCCGTAAAAGGTATGTTGCCAAAAACCAGACTTGGTAATCAATTAATCAAGAAATTAAAGGTTTATGCCGATGAATCTCATCCTCATCAGGCTCAGAAACCTGAATTGTATAGCTTAACGGAGAAATAATGACAGATCAAATTTTTGTAGGCAGAAGAAAGACTTCGGTAGCAAGAGTTATTTTAAGAAGTGGCAGTGGCAAAATTACTGTTAATGGTCATGAGTTTGAAGCTGCTTTCCCAATGTTGTTAAGTAGAGAAGACATTTTAGCTCCTCTTAAATTAACTGAAAATGAAGGTGTTTATGATATTTCAGCTAATGTTAATGGCGGTGGAACTACTGGTCAGGCTCAAGCTATCAGATTAGGTATTGCCAGAGCTTTAATTAGCATAAATCCTGAGTTTAGAGCTAAATTGAAACCTGAAGGAATGCTTACACGTGATCCTCGTATGGTTGAGCGTAAGAAATACGGACAACCTAAAGCGAGAAAAAGATTTCAGTTTTCTAAAAGATAATTTATTTTTTCAGTACAGGCGGATTTTATATCCGCTTTTTTATAAACAAGCATATTTCCCGATTTACCGTCTGTGTCCCTATATGGGATTTTAGGTAAAATTGACGGAAATAGAAGTAATAAACAGGAACATATATGAACAAAATCGATATCCCTCAATTAATTGAGGCCGGTGCACATTTCGGTCATCTCACACGCCGTTGGAATCCTAAAATGAGACCTTTCATCTTTATGGAAAAAAATGGCATCCATATTCTTGATCTTAAAAAAACTCAAAAATTGATTACTGATTCTGCTGAAAATATCAGAAATTTAGCTGCAGAAGGTAAAAGAGTTCTTTTTGTAGGTACTAAGAAACAAGCTAAAAATATTATCGAGACCGAAGCAAGACGCTGTGAAATGAACTGGGTTAGTGAAAGATGGCTCGGCGGTATGTTAACCAACTTTTCTACAATCCGTAAAAGTATTAAAAGACTTAATAATATCGAAAAACAAGAAGTTGATGGTACTTTTGAAAAAATTACTAAGAAAGAAAGATTATTAAGAACTAGGGAAAAAGATAAACTGAAAGCTGTTCTTGAAGGTATTGAATCTCTAAATCGTATGCCTAATGCTCTTTTTGTTGTTGATATTAAAAAAGAGTCAATTGCTATTAAAGAAGCTAAAAGATTAGGAATTCCGGTTTACGCTATCGTTGATACTAATTGCGATCCAGATACCGTTGATTATGTTATCCCTGCAAATGATGATGCTGTAAAAACAATTGAATTAATTGTTAAACTTATGGCTGACTCAATTATTGAAGGATCTATGCAGGCTAAGGAGAGAAAAGCTGAAGAGGCTGCTGCTCCTGAAAGATTGAAAAAAGAAAAAGAACAAGAAAATTTATCTGATGAATCTAAATAAAAGGAATTAAAAAATGGCAATTACTGCTGCTCAAGTTAATGAATTAAGACAAAAAACCGGCGCCGGTATGATGGATTGCAAAAAAGCTCTTACCGAAGCTGATGGTAATTTTGAAAAAGCTATTGAAGTTTTAAGAAAAAAAGGCGCTGCTGTTGCTGCTAAAAGAGCTGAAAAAACAGCTAACGAAGGTATTGTTCTTACTAAAATATCTCAAGATGAAAAAACCGGTTACATCGTTGAAGTTAACTGCGAAACTGATTTCGTTGCTAAAAGTAATGACTTTACGGGCTTTGCTGATCTTGTAATGAATATCATTATCGAAAAAAAACCTTCTAATGTTGATGAACTTAATGCTCTTCCGGAAGTTAATTCTGCTTTGCAGGACTTGATGGGTAAAGTTGGCGAAAAAATTCAGGTAACCAGATTTGCAGTTGAAAACGCTCCTAATGGTTATTTAACCGATTATATTCATCCTGGTGCTAAATTGGCTGTTTTAGTTAAATTTGATAACGTTATCAATGCTGCTGAATTAGCTCCTATTGCTAAAGATGTTGCTATGCAGATTGCTGCCATGAAACCACTTTGCGTTTATAGAGAAGAAGTTCCTACTAACTTAATTGAGAAGGAAATTGAAATCTATAAGGAAATTGCTAAAAAAGAAGGCAAACCGGAACAGATTTTAGAGAAAATTGCTCAGGGCAAATTGAATAAATTCTATTCTGAAAATTGTCTTGCTGAACAGGCTTATATTAAAGACAATTCAAAGTCCGTGAATGATTTGTTTAAAGAGTATAACTCTAAGAACTCTTCTACGACGAAAATTGTAAATTTTAAGCGATTCCATCTTGGTGATGAAAATAAATAATTTTCTAAAAAAGGTCTTAACTTTGTTAAGACCTTTTTTTATATTTAAACTATAAAAAGAAAAACTTATGAGTGAATTGAAATATAAAAGAGTACTATTAAAGTTGTCAGGTGAATCCTTAATGGGTAAAAAAGGTTTTGGCATTGATCATAATGTATTAAACTTTTTTGCCACAGAAGTTAAGAAGGCTCACGATGATGGCGTTGAATTAGGGATAGTAATTGGTGGCGGTAATATATATAGAGGCCTCAGCGCAGGTGAACAGGGCATTGAACGCGTTACAGGCGATCATATGGGTATGCTGGCTACAATGATTAACTCTCTTGCTTTACAGAATGCACTTGAGCAGCAGGGAGTATTCACTCGTTTACTAAGTGCTATTCATATGGAACAAATTGCTGAGCCTTACATCAGACGCAGAGCTGTCAGACATCTTGAAAAAGGCAGAGTAGTTATTTTTGGCGCTGGAACAGGGAGCCCGTATTTTAGTACAGATACTGCTGCTTCTTTAAGAGCTGTCGAAATTGAAGCAGATGTCATAATTAAAGGTACCAGGGTTGACGGTGTGTTTGATAAAGATCCTGAAAAAAATCCAAATGCCATTAAGTATGAAACAATTTCTTATTACGATATCTTAAAGAAAAACTTGCGGGTGATGGATTTAACATCCGTTAGTCTTAGTCAGGAAAATAATTTACCTATGATTGTCTTTAATATGGATATCCCGGATAACCTTTTAAGAGTTGTGCGTGGTGAAAACATAGGTACGTTAGTCAATATTTAAATAACTTTATTTTTGAACTCATCACCAAAAGAAAACTTCGTGAGGAGAATATGGAACAAATACTAAAAGACGCTAAAGCAAGAATGGATAAATCCATTGAAGCATTAAGAAGTGAATTGTCTAAAGTTAGATCCGGCAAGGCTACTACAGCTTTGTTAGACGGAATAAAGATAGATTATTATGGGACAATTACACCAATTGGTCAAGTTGGGAACTTATCTATTCTGGATGCGCATACACTTTCTTTTACTCCATGGGATAAATCCATGGTACAGATAGTAGACAAAGCAATTCTTGAAGCAAATATTGGCTTTAATCCTGTTAGTGATGGTACTAATTTGAAAATTCCAGTCCCGCCATTAAATGAAGAAAGAAGAAGGGACTTAGTAAAAATAATTAAAAGATATGGCGAAGAAAACAAAGTTGCTATAAGAAACATAAGAAGAGATGCAAACGAGCATCTTAAAAAGGCTCAAAAAGATAAAAAGATTTCTGAAGACGATTTAAAAGAAGGCGAAACTAAAATTCAAAAATCTACTGATGACCACATTAAATTGATTGATGATATCCTTAAGCATAAAGAAAAAGAGATTATGGAAGTATAATTATCCACTGGATATTATTACCTAAATGCGAATTTCTAATTCGCATTTTTTTTATTATGAATATTTATTCAAACATATTACAACTTGATCTTGACAAAAGAAAAGAATACTATCAGGATGCAGTTAAATTAAATACGGGACGTAATTGCCTGGAATATGTTTTATTGGCTAAAAGTATAAAAAAAATTTACCTACCGTATTATATTTGTGATACAATACTTGAACCTTTACTTCGAAACAAAATCGATTATGAGTATTATAGCATAAATTCAGCGTTTTATCCTATAGAAATTAAACCTGTAAAAAGAGATGAAGCTTTTTTATATGTGAACTATTTTGGAATTAATGATAAAGTTGTTAAATATTTATCTGATCATGTAAGTAATTTAATAATCGATAATACACAAGCTTTTTTTTCTAATCCTCTGCCAAATATTGATACTTTTTATTCTCCAAGAAAGTTTTTCGGAGTGCCTGATGGAGGATATTTATATACCGATAGAAAACTAAATTGTCAGTTCTCACAGGATATATCATACAAAAGAATGGTCCACCTCATTAAACTTCTTGACAGTGATGTTAAAATTCAAAAAAACTTTCATTCTGATGAATCCGGACTTTCAAATTTACCAATAATGATAATGTCAAGTCTAACACAGAGTTTATTATCTGCAATTGACTATAAAAGAGCAGAAGCAAAAAGGAAAAGAAACTTCTCGATATTTAATGAATTACTATCATCCAAAAATGAGATACATCTTTCTCTCAAAAAACAAATTCCGGCCTCCTATTATCCATTCCTAAGTACTGTGGAAGGGTTAAGACAAAAGCTTAGAGAAAATAAAATTTTCACCCCCACTTTCTGGCCAAATGTTCTCAAAAGGATCAGGCAAGGTTGCTTTGAAAGAACTATGGTCAAAAATTTAGTACTTTTGCCTGTTGACCAGCAAAAAGATATACAAATACCAGAATTAATTTGTGATATCATTTTAAAATTAAGTTAATTTTTCGCATATTAAGGAACAACAAACCCAGTTTTTTGTAAAACTATCAAAGAAGAAAATTGGGTGCTGAAAGCCGACTTATTGAATTAAGATATTGATTTTTGCAAAATTAATAAATATTTTTCAACAATATCAAATATTAAACAAAATTGTACGTTTTATTAATTATTAAAAATTAAAGGATAATATGAAAATAGTATTATTAAATTTGTTCCTAATCTTATCAGCCATTAATTTATTTGGACAGCAGGCAGATACTCTATTAACAAGGAAGATGGATCCGCTTGCAGGCAAATATTACAGCCAGGCTGTGGAACTTTATAAAGCTGATAAATATGACGAGGCCATCGTTTATCTTGATTCAAGCATTGCCGTAGAAAAAGATTTTAGAACTTATTTTTTAAAAGGACAGGCTCAGTTAAAAAACGCTGATTTGGAAAAAGCAAAAGTAACCTTTAATGAAGTCCTTAAAATTTATCCTACATTTGATAAAGCATATTTCTCATTAGCTCAAATTGAATTGCGTAATGGCAATTATGATGCTGCAATTAGCAATTATGAAAAAATTGTTCAATTAGGCAGCACGGATTCCATAAAAAATAAGGCTAAATTGTTAATCGATGACACTCAGAAAAGTAAACTTGAGGCTCAGGTAAGCTCTTTGATTAAAGCTGGTGATGAATTCGCAAAAACGGATAAAAATACGGAAGCCATTGAGCAATATGAAAAAGCAAAAGCAATAAATAATAGCCCTGTTGCTTCGTACAAAGAAGGACAGATTTATGCTAAATTGAAAAAATATGAAGAAGCAGTAGCTAACTTCCAAAAGGCTTTAGCAAATGACAAGAAAGACGATAATATTAAAGTCTATAACAATGCTTTGTATAGTGTTTATATTGCAATGGGTAATGATGAATTAAATTCTAAAAAACCTAAATTAGACAAAGCTCTTGAAAGTTTTAATAGTGCCCTCAAAATAGCAGAGAGTGATATTGTTCACTTTTATATTGGAAGAGTATATACTGAAAAATCAAAATTACCTGAAGCACTGGCAGAATTCCAAAAAGCAGAGCAATTAAAAAAATCTATTAGCGATGGCGCTTTAGCTTTTTATAGAGGAGTCGTTTATAAAAAACAAAATGATAAAGTAAAAGCAAAAGAAGAATTTACTAAAGCGATGGAAGATGCAAAGTATAAAAAGAATGCAGAATTGCAGATAAAAGATATGAATGCTCCAAAACAGAAACCTGTTGAAAAATAGTTTTGAAAGCTGCCCCAAAAGGGCAGCTTTTTTTTTGTAATTATATTCTAATTGTTTTACTTATTCCTCTAACCTGCTTATCTTTCCAAATTAAAAATAATGAAGTATTATTATGCCCGGAAAACTATATTTGGTTTCTACACCCATTGGAAACTATGATGACATTACATTAAGAGCCTTAAATGTATTAAAGGATTGCGATATTATTATTTGCGAAGAATTTAAGGAAGCAAAAAGATTACTATCTCATTACCAGATTCAAAAAGAGCTATATTCTATTAATGAGCATAACGAAAAAGAGAATTCTCAGGAAATACTCTATAAACTTCTTGAAGGCAAGAACCTTGCGTTAATATCAGACTGCGGGACACCATTATTCTCAGATCCCGGCAGCTTTTTAACATCTCTTTGTATATCGCAAAAAATTGAAGTAGTCCCTGTTCCGGGAGCAAATTCTCTTCTACCTGCACTTATTATGTCCGGTTTTGATACGGATAAATTTTATTTTGCAGGATGGCTTTCCCCCAAAAAGGAGGAGAGAAGAGTAGAACTATTGAAATTGAAAGCAATTAAAGAGGTGCTGGTTATTTATGACACTCCCTATAGATTGAAATCTGTTTTACTGGATATTGTTAAGATAATTGGCAAAAATGTTAATGTCTGCCTGGCCTATAATATTACATTAAAAACCGAAAAATACTATCACTGTACTGCTCAGGAACTCCTAACAAAGGCAGAATCACAAATTCCAAAGGGCGAGTATGTACTCCTGATAAACAATAAGTGATAATATGGTAACTTAGAATGCTTCTCCGATTCCGAAGTGAAATTCAAAATTTTTCCAAAACTTTCTTTGAAATATAGTCTGCTTATTTGCCGGGTCATAAGTTCTCCATCCAAAATCAATTCTGAAAGGGGCTACAGATGTGTAATAGCGAAATCCAATACCTGTTGCTACGGCAATTTCATCATATCTGAATTTCTTATAACCTAGCCAGGAGTTGCCGTAATCATTAAAAAATGCAATACCAAATGATTCAAGAAACCTCAACCTCAGCTCAAAACTTCCTTCAAACAAAAAAGTGCCCCCTTTAACATTTTGGCCACTTTGTCCTAAGATGTCAACAACAAACGGAGTTTCTTTCGGTATTAGTTCATTACTGCGCCATCCTCTTACGGAGTTGCTTCCTCCGGCATAGTAGGCCCTGTTTATTGGTATGCCTCTATAATCACCATGGTAGGCCTGAAGATGTCCAATTTTTATTTTTGTAGCAAAAATTGTATTCTTACTTCTTCCCAGCTTAGTATAGAAAGAAGCGTTTAAAGTTGTTTTGTAAAATAATGAACTGCTGTAGGGCTTATTTAAAACTTTAGCAAACATATATGGTATAGCATTATCTTCTTCAAAAAGAATGGAAATTATATAACCCTGGGTAGGGAAGAGAATATTATCAGTAGTAATCCGGTTAATATCAGCGCCTATACTTGAAATCAGTTTACTGGATAAACTATCCTTACCTTGTTTATAAACTTCTTTACTCTCTTCAACACTGTAAAATGTGCTTAGTTTATTAACCAAAGTATAAGTGGGTAACTCAAAGTCCAAAGTTACTTTTGAACCATAAACTGTATTGTTATAACTGGGCTGCTTATTGATGGTTGCATAAGTGACCCAGCTTCCAAATATCGTTTTTCCAAATAAATAAGGCTGATCTATGGTTACACGTGAATCAACGTACCCCAGTAATGTTGTATCCCTAAAGGAAAATTTCTTAATTAATCTGGCTATTTGAGCATGAAATAGATCTTGAATACCAAAAGAATTTTGAAAAGTAAGTTTTCTTGCCTGTCCTAAAAAATTTTTCTTTATATATGTAGCTCCAAGACCTATGTTCAAGGCGCTTTGTTGGTTATTTAGAATTATTTCAGGAGACAATTCGTTTAACTTTCCAATTGAACCTTCAAGTTTGAGAGGTGCAAAAAAGCTTGATGTATCTTTCTCAATGCTTGATAAACTTACAGAATTAAAAACGCCGGTTCTAAATAAACGCGATTGACCGCGTCTTACTTTCTCCGCATTATAGTATTCTCCTGTCCTAATATCTGTAATTCTTTTAAGCAAATCTTTGTCTACATAAGGGGCACCCTCGCCACTTGTTATAACATTTATAGTGTCAATTTTATATCTATTGCCGGGTGTAAAAAATACTTTGATGTCTGATTTAAACCTATTGGTATCGGTAACAATATAAGTGCTGTCAAATCTGGCAAGCATATATCCCGTATTTAATAAGTCGGAAGCTGCAGCATTAATATTATCCTGCAGTTTTTCCTGATTAAATTGCTTAGTAGTATCAATAATAATTTGTTTGGAAACATTGGCCGCTATATTATCAGGAAGAATATTTAACCCGTCTATTTCAAATTTCCCATATGTGGAGGGTCGTCCCTCCAATATATCATATTTCAAAATTGCAGTATGTTTTACGGAATCAATTTCATACGATGGATTAATTTTTACCAGAAAGAAACCATTAGCATGATAATAGTCCGTCAATGAAGTAATATCTATGGGGATATTAGTGGAATCAAAGTATTTTGCCTCTGAACCTAAACTGCTGAACGAATATAAAAATTTCCAGAACCACCAAGGAGTTTCTGAAGAAAGAATCATTTCTTTTAAAGAGCTGGAAGAAAATGATTTATTCCCCGTAAAGACAATGCTTTTCAATTCATACTTCGTTTGGGCTTGTATTGCGCTTGTTGTCAAACAGAAAGTGATTAGGAAGAAACAAACTAAGCGAATTATTCTCATAGATTATCCAAATCAACATCTTTTTTTACTATTAATGCAGAGCTGAAATCTTTCTGAAATGGTGTAAGTAAATAATCCTTAATGCTTTTATCCTTTATATTTTCAGATAGGAAAATGGAAAAGGAATTACCATCTGTAGTAAACAGATGCGAATAATATATTTCTTTGTTCTTAAAATCTATTAAATATGTAAATATTTCACCAAATTTAGCACCCATAAAATAATTTAGTGAAGAATAATAGATCATGTCATAAGTAAAACCTTTAGGTCTTACAATACGTTGTGCACTTTTTGTAAATGAACCTTTTAATAATCTTGATTGGTAAGAAATAATCAGTTTGTCTTTATCCGGTTTTAGCAGACTGAATTTAATACCCGATTCCTTTTTCGTTGAAATCTCGGTCCCTGCAGCATATTCATGCGTTACTGAATCTTCATCAAATTTTCCCGGATATGTGAACATTGATGGGGCACTTAATGCCGCATGTAAATACTTCTTTAGCGAATCCGGATTATTTAGTGAGGCAGATATTCCGGGAATATTAGCATTGTTTAAATTATTTTCTGACTTCTCTTCTTTTTTATTGCTGCACGCAAAAAGTATAAGAGAAAGTAAAACTATATACATAAATTTATTTGATGACAATTTTTGATCCTTTCTTCATAACTAAAAACAATTCATCCATATCTTCATTACTGATTGCAACATTGCCGTCAGTCCAATTGAAATTAAATGGTAAATTCCTGAATATTATATCATATTTACCAATACCCTGGATGCCCATATTCCCCCCCATTTTATAATGAAATTGCGGACAGTTCTCGTATTCATTCTGATATTTTATACTGTCAAATTCTCTTTGGGTTATATAATTCTTGCGTAATGCATCAATAGCGTCGTTTATGTTAGGATAATTTATCTTTATTAAACGATAATAGATATTTGATGTATCTAACGAGCATACTTTATATTCCCCAACAGGTGTCGCTCCATCGGTGGCAAGTAATTTAGGGCTCTGAATATTTCTTCCAAAATTTGCTCTGTATGTTTTTACCAAAATGGTATCTTCATATAGCTGCAAACTGTAATTTTTTCTGTCTATAATTAAATTCGGATTCTCAAAAGCAGTGATTTTCTTTTCACCCATTAATTGTTTTAATGCAATTTCTCTATAGTTTAAAATTATTCCATAGGTAACCATTCCCAAAATGAAAATAACAATACCACCACTAAAAAATATAACATTTTTTAATACATTTATATTTATAAAGTGGCGTACTTTAGATATATCAATATTGAGATCTTTTCTTTTCAAGATTCCAGTCTTTTAAAATCAAAATTTAATTAATTAGGATAATTTAAATAATTTTATTCAAATATGTTACTTCTTTTTAATATTTTCTTGTGAAATGTATTTTTACTGCCAAATATAACATACTGGCAAGCATTTACATAGAGACTATAAAATAGTTTGCTTCAGGAGTAAGTATTTAGCAGGGTAGTGAACAAATGTTCACTACCTATAAAAACTGCAAATAAGTATATAGATTTTTCAAGCTGCGATGTCCCTCCTGAATGGAGGCAGGCTGAATGTACAAGCTTTTGATAGGTGGTGGCGGCAAGTTTCATTACCAGACAAAATAGATTCCTCTGCCGGTAAATTGGCCTCGGAATGACAAAACAGTACAGATATGTTCCGATAATTCCGGAACGCTTGGGCTTATATTTTTTTTGTCATTTTGATCTGATAACGGAGAGAGATCATAAGATTAGATTACAAAATTTAGTCCCATAGCTTTTAAATAGCCACGGCGCTTTACCCCGTGGATAACAGAGCCCCGACCTGCACAGCCGGGTTTTAACCCGCGATAATTCTTGATTCTATTTATATGCTTTCCTTCGTAGTTTCGATCCGTCAATGGAGAAGAACTTTTAAAGTTTTATTACAAAAGTTAGTCCCACAGCTTTTAAATAGCCACGGCGCTTTAGCCCGTGGATAACAAGGACTGATCCACACGGTTGGGCTTTAGCCACAGTATATTCTCTCTTTTACTTGTCATTTCTATGCCGATTTATCGGTAGAGAAATATATTCTCTTGTACAGACAGACAATTACCGCATGCCTTTTAGAAACCCATAAAAATGTCCGAACCTTGATTTGCCTGATTATCATGGCGAAAGCTGCCAACGGGATTTTTCATTTATGCCTGCCGCCATTAAAATAACGGCTGAACCATTTTTATATAATAATATCAAAAACACCCAACATTCAATTTAGCAACGTAGTTGCGATATGTTAATAGAGGCCATATAATGCCGTAACCCAAGAGTCCCGTGGGGGCGAAATGTAATAGTGTTTATGAAAATAGAAGCAACATCCTGCACCGATGGATCTCCGAACTTCCACAATACAATTTTTCTATTAACATATCGCTACGCTGTAGCTCCAAACCCTACACTACTCATAATTAGAGAAATGGAATCCAGTTAAACAAAGCAGCTTCAATTACTGATTATTTAATTAAACTACCCGCCATTAAATAGCGGGCTGGAGAATATTTACGTTTCATTTTACCTGATTTTGAAGTAAATTTAAATTTATGAACAAAAAGTTATTTCAATTATTATATTATGAACCTATCCCCGTTACAGCAAGAAGCATTTGACCAAATTAAAGAATTTGTAAGTACTGAAAATGATCAGATTTTTATATTAAAAGGTTATGCAGGAACAGGTAAAACGTTTTTAATAAAAACATTAACCGACCATTTTGAGCATAAAGATATAAACTATATCCTTTGTGCCCCGACGGGTAAAGCTGCACGTATTTTGTCCAATAAATGCAATATGGAGGCCCGTACACTTCACTCTTTAATTTATGCATATGATGATAAGACAAATCTTTTGAGTGACCAGTCAAATCTTAACTTCCTGTTAAAGCGAAGTCAGGATGAAGAAACTGTTTTTATTGTTGATGAAGCATCAATGATTACAGATATTACCGGAGAAGAGAATTTTTTAAAATTCGGCAGCGGTAGTTTATTGATCGATTTTTTTGATTTTATTGAAATAAATGAAGCAAGTTCAAAAAACAAAGTAATATTTGTAGGAGATCCTGCTCAGTTGCCTCCAATATCCAGCAGCTTTTCCCCGGCTCTTTCAGCTCAATATCTTTCCGATAAATTTGGATTAGAATGTACAGAGTTTACTTTAACTGACATTTTCAGGCAGGCAGAAGACAGCGGCATTTTAATAAATGCATTTAACATAAGAGAAAGAATTGAAAGCAATTGTTTTGATAACTTTAATCTGACCGAAAATAATAATGTAAAAAAAATTAATGCTGCTTTTGACTTCAGAATAAATATGATAATGAATGCAATGAAGCGCGGCAGTACTATGATGATTACTTACACAAATAATCTTGCACATAAATACAACCATGCTTTACGTACTAAAATTTTTGATGTAAAAGACAGCTTTACCGATATACTGCGTCCCGGCGAGAGGTTACTGATTAATACTAACAATCAGTTTTATGATCTTTCCAATGGCGATATTATTGAAGTTGTTGCAATAAACAGTAACATTGAAAAGCAGACAATTGACAATATAGTTTTGGAATTTATTAATGTTACTGCAAAATTTGCAAATTATACAAGCGGTGAATTTGAATGCAAGTTATGCCTGAATCTGTTACGCTCGCAGGAAAGGTCATTAACTTATGAAGAAAGAAACTCCCTTTTCTCTTTTGTTAAATCAACACTGGATGTTCCTTATCCAAATCCTGCACTAAAAAAGAAAAAGCGTAAAGAGTATGAAGAAAAGTTAAAACAATTTAAAGAAGCATTAAAAGAGAGCCCTTATTATAACGCTTTACAAGTTAAGTATGGTTATGCAATAACCGGCCACAAAGCTCAGGGCGGGGAGTGGGATACAGTGTTTGTTGACTTTTCAGGCTTTAGAGAAATAGGCACAGAGAATTTTTTCCGCTGGGCATACACTGCAATTACAAGAGCTGCAAAAAATTTATATATAATAAATACGCCATACTTTAATGCTTATTCATAATAACTAAAATTGAAAAAAATAATAACTATATTGCTTTTACTAATATTTGTATGTAACTCAGCCGGTTATGTAACCGCGTACATATTAATGAAAGAAATTGTAAAAGGATATACTATTGACAAACTAAGCAGCAGTCTTAATAATGATTTCAAAGATATTACTATTTTAACATTCGATAGCTGGAGAACCAATGATTATAGAATGTTGGATGAAAAAGAAATTATTTATAAAGATAAGATATACGATATTGTAAAGGTTGAAAAGGACAGTGGCTCAATTTCTTTTTATTGTATTGAGGATAAAAAAGAAGAAGCCTTAGATGATTTGATTGGCAAGAAGGAAGACTCTAATAGCAAAGACAACTCCCTTGAGTCTTCGTTTGATATATTTGTAAAAAATATTGGAACTGATGCTCTTGTAGATAGTAAGGCAGATATTCCGACTAACATAGAAAAAAGAACCAGTTACACACATCCTGTTGTATTTTATAAAGCACCTGCTAATCAGGTATTAGTGCCCCCTCCCCGAATTATACTCTCTTAGCCCGATATTAAACAATTAATTAAGTAAGTATATGGTAATTAATGTTTGTCCCCCAATTTTCGGGTTACAAATTATACCATTATGACTTTACCCTTATTTCCATTTTAAGTGTCTGAAAACTATTACTCACTGTGTCTTGTAAGTATATTTCATTTACGGTGCAATAATATTATGACACATACATTTAAACTACATAAGAAATAAGAATCCTAATATTCTGTCACGTTATTAAACAGACATAGGATAATTTCATATTTAAAACATTTAAAGGACAAAAAATGAAAGTATTTTATAAATTTATTTTTACTTTACTAACTATTTCTTTTATTGCTTTTCCGCAGGCAGGTAAGAAAAGAACCGACATAAAAAAAGATACAATATCTGCAAAGTATCAATTAGAACAAGTGACAGTATCAGCTACAAGATCAATTGAAAGAATAATGGAAATTCCATTTGCAGTTACCGTTCTTCAAAGCGAAAAAATGATAGGCAAAAAAGGATATGGCCTGGATGAAGTTTTGTCAAGCGTACCCGGAGTTCTGGCTCAATCCCGGTTCGGTAATCAGGATGTAAGAATTACTATCCGTGGTTTTGGCGCCAGAGGATCAGGTGACAGGTCAAATGCTGGTACCTCAAGAGGTATAAGAATTATGCAGGATGGTTTCCCGGAAACTGAACCGGATGGAAGAACTTCATTTGATTTGATTGATCTTAATATGGTTAATAACATAGAAATCATTAGATCAAATGCTTCTTCACTATGGGGCAACGCTTCCGGAGGATTAGTGAATATTTCATCAATACCTAACAATAGAAACTCTTTTATTGAAATATCAGGATCAACCGGCAGTTTTGGTTATTTAAACACCAACATCAAAACGAACTATAAATTGGCAAAGGGCCAGATGTTTGCGTCTTTTTCCAATACAAAATTTGATGGATGGAGGGACCACTCAAGAAGCAGCAGAATGATGTTCAATTTTGGAGTATTATCAGCGCTTGATGATTTTACTTCTTTGGGTGTATTTCTTTCAGCAACAAGCAACAGCTTCCATATTCCGGGTCCATTAACACAAGCTCAATTTGATGCCGACAGTAAGCAGGCAAACGCAACTTATCTTGCTAATGACGAAAGGCGCTTTAACAGATTGGGCAGGTTGGGACTCTCAATAGAACATTTTATAAATGAAGACAACTCAGTTTCAGCATCAGTGTTTGTAAATCCAAAATTTTTACAGCGTTCTGAAAGAGGGACATTCAGAGATTTTACCCGCTATCATTTTGGAGGAAATGTCCTTTACAAGAATAGCACAAACTTTGGTGATTTAAATAATTATTTCAGTATCGGTGCTGATGAAAGTTATCAGGACGGCGCAATCTTGTTTTACAACTTATTAGCTCCTTATAACCAAAGAGGGACATTAAAAGATAATAAAGGCGAAGGCGCAAACAGTTTTGGAACTTTTATTCAGGATGAATTAGTAATTAATAATTTAAGTTTAATTGTAGGCGGACGTTATGACAATATTAAATATTACAACCAGAGCTTTTTAACTTCACCGACAAGAACTGACTCAAAAGAATATACAAAATTTACTCCTAAAGCTGCTGTAAGTTATAGTTTTAGTAATCTGCATAGCGTGTATTTTAATTACGGCGGCGGTATTGAGGTCCCGGCAGGTAATGAAACAGATCCGGCAGGAACTTATGGACAAGACACGGTATATTTATTGAATCCGCTATTAGAACCAATGACTTCAACCACTTTTGAGATTGGCACAAAACATATCGTTCCTTTGGACTTAACCGTTCTTGATTTTGTTTCATACGATTTGGCCTTATATTACATAGATGTAAAGAATGATTTAGTTTCTTATCAGGGCGGCAAGTTCTATTTTAATGCAGCTAAAACAAACAGAAAAGGTATGGAGCTTGGCATTACACTGCATAGTAAATACGATTTGACATTGGAGGGATCGTTTACATATTCAATGAATAAATATAAAGATTATATCGTTGACTCCGTACATTATAGCAAACCTGGTAAATATGCGGATTTCAAAGACAACAAAATGGCTGGATTACCGGATGTATTTTACAATACTACATTAACTTATAGTCCTTCTTTCTTAAGCGGGTTATATGTAAGTGTTAATATGAACGGCGTAGGAAAATATTTTGTTGATGATGCCAACACAATTAATGTACCTGCATATAACATTATAAACGCATCATTAGGATTTAATGAATTTGACATAACAAATCATTTATACCTAAAAGGATTTCTAAGTGTAAATAATATAACTGATAAAAAATATGCGGCATCCGCTTTTATAAATCCGGACAGGCAGAAGAAAACAAATGCCCCAATGTTTTTGGAAGCCGGTTTACCAAGAAACATAATTTTATCAATTTCAGTTGGGATCAAATAAGAAATAAAGGAAATTAATAATTAACGATGTATGGATACAATGAAGTTAATTATTATTGAATGAACACAGAAAAAGATACCTTAGTATTCCTCTCCGCATTTCGGAGAGGAATACTTTATAATAAACCGCAACTACTCTTTTACAAGAATTTTGTAACCCCATTTGGGCAAAGATAAAGAATATTCCTTTTCAATAGTTACTTTTTGACCGGAGAAATAGTCTTTGTAAACACCCTCAAGTCCATTAGTTTCAATAAGGAATTTCATTTCTTTAGCATTAAAATTGAACAAGCAGATAGCTTTATTATCTCCCTTTACTCTTGAAAAAGAAAAGATACCCGTTCCCGAATTAGGTAATTCAGTTAGCGGACCACCTTTATCACCGCTCCATAAAGCAGGATTTACAAGTTTAAGTTTGCACAGATCCGTATAAAGGTTTCTACACTTACTTTCTTTCCAATCAATAGGATCTTTTTCAAAAAATTTAAGTCTTTTAGGGTTACCGGCTTCCTGCCCGGAATAGATTAAAGGCATACCGTTTATTACAAAATTGAAGACAGTAAAGGGCTCAACTGCATCACCTAATCTTTCATATTCAGTACCATTCCAGGAATTTTCATCATGGTTTGAAGTAAATCTCATTCTAAAAACATTAGCCGGGAAAGCTTCATTTTCTCTTTTGAAGAAATATCTTATGTCATCAGTTTCCATTTTACCCTGAGCTACTTTATCAGCAATTTTAAAGATTTCCCATGAATAAGTCATATCAAATGCATATTCCTGCAATTCAGCTTTTTCAGCTTCGGCAAGCATAAACACAGGTTTAATCTTTTCCAACTCCGGTCTTACCGTATTCCAGAAATCTGTAGGCACCATATCTGCAACGTCGCATCTAAAGCCATCAATGTCACACTCTTTTACCCAGTAAATAAGAGCATTTTGCATATAAGTCCTTAAATCTTTATTATCATAATTCAGGTCAACAACGTCAGTCCAATCTTTAATGGGGGCCACAAAGTTACCGTCATTATCTTTAGTGTACCATTCCGGATGTTCAGCAACTAATTTGTTATCCCAGGCAGTATGATTAGCAACCCAGTCAATAATAAGGTACATTCCAAGCTCATGAGTTCTTTTTACAAGATGCTTAAAATCATCCAAGGTTCCGAATTCAGGATTAACAGCCAGATAATCTTTTACAGAATAACTGCTTCCTAAAGGACCCTTTCTGTTCTTTTCACCAATAGGATTGATCGGCATAATCCATAAGATGCCCACACCCATTTCTTTTAACTGAGGTAAATATTCTTCGAAAGCTTTGAATGTGCCTTCTTTGGTATATTGCCTAATGTTAACTTCATAAATAGTCTTATTGTAACTCCAATCAGGATGTTTTACATAAGAAACCGGCTGAGATATTACAGATTGGGTAAAAGAAAAAATGAAAGCAATTACGAAAAATAATTTTGTGCGCTGCAAATTAGTGACCTTTCAATTGTTACTTAAATTGATAGAAATAATCAGATAATAAAGAACAAACAAATTAGAGATACAAATATAATAATGCCAAGACCTAATAGTACATTTTTAATTAACACCTTACTCCCTAAAAACAATACTAAGCAGTTTAGCACTATCTAAAACAGACTGCAATACTTTTACACTGTCATTCATATAGAATAATTTTACTAATGTTTAAGAATATCTATTTTACAACAATTGTTTTGATATTAACAAATTCCTTAATTCCAAACTCAGAAAGTTCTCTGCCATACCCTGATTCATTAATTCCGCCAAAAGGTAATCTGGGATCTGATTTTACAAAATCATTGACACAACAAGTTCCCGTAAATATCTTATTTCTTGCAATATCTTCTCCCTTTTTAACATCCGCAGTAAAGACAGCTCCACCAAGTCCAAAGGGGGAGTCATTAGCAATTTTTACAGCTTCTTCAACATCTTTAACTCTTATTAAAGCAGCAACAGGTCCGAACAGTTCTTCATCATAAGCAGGCATCCCGGGCTTAACGTTTGACAATACCGTTGGCGGATAATATGCCCCTGCACCGGCAGGTATTTCTCCTCCTAGCAATAGTTTGGCTCCTTTTTCAATACTTTTTACTACCTGTCCATGAAGCTCATCACGAAGATCAACTCTGGCCTGAGGGCCAATCTTATTATTTTCATTAAATGGATCGCCCATTTTTTGAGCCGACATCATTTCCACAAATAAATTTTCAAACTGCTCATATATCTCTTCTTCAATGATAAACCGTTTAGCAGCTATGCAGCTCTGTCCGCCGTTTAATAGTCTTGCCGTTACACAATTTTCAACGGTCTTTTCTAAATCAGCATCATTCAGTATAATGTACGGATCACTACCGCCAAGCTCCAGCACACTTTTTTTAAGTACTTTACCTGCAGCAGCGGCTACAGCTTTGCCTGCAGGTACACTTCCGGTTAATGATACCGCTTTAATAAAATCATTACTAATAATATTCCCGACTTTTTTTGATGAAACAATTAAAGTACGGAAAAGACTTTTGGGGAATCCTGCTTCAGCAAAAACCTGTTCAATTGCCAGAGCGCAGCCTGTTACATTTGAAGAGTGCTTTAATACTGCCGCATTGCCGGTCATCAAGGTGGGAGCAGCAAATCTAAATACCTGCCAAAAAGGAAAATTCCAAGGCATTATTGCAAATATTACCCCTAACGGATTGAAAGTAACGTAACTTTTTGAGTAGTCTGTTTTAACAGGAATGTCAGCCAAAAACCGTTCAGCGTTCTCTGCAAAATATTTGCATACCAATGCACATTTTTCTACCTCTGCTTTTGCCTGTACTAATGGCTTGCCCATTTCAAGAGTGATAATAGCGGCAAACTCATTCTTTTTTTGTCTGAGAACTGAGGCAGCTTTAAGCATTTTTACAGCCCGGTCACTTAAAGAAACGTCTTTCCAATTCAGGAATTCTTTATGGCTCTCTTGAAGAATAGATGCAATTTGAGATGGGGACATTTCTTCATAAGATGCTATAATTCTATTATTTGCAGGGTTTATGGAGCTAATCATTTTTGCCTCAAGTTTCTTTATTTTATTTTGCAAGATAAGAAATCAAATGACAATTAACAATGAACAATGAATAATTGCAGCTTATTTAAATTTGATTTATATTTCACTAAAACAATTAAACAAATATGAAAAAAATTACATTTTTAACAGGCGAAAAAATTTATTTACGCCCATTTGAAGAAAACGATATAAATTTAGTCCAGTATGGAAAGAATAATCCTTTAGTAAGAGAAACATTATTCTTATTTGCACCCGTAACGCAAAAGCAAATTCAGCAGGAAATGCTGTCATGGTCAGAGAGTAAGGAAATTGTATTATTTACAATTTGCAGGAAAGAAGATGATGCTCCTGTTGGGCAAACAGCATTTGTAAGAATTGATTACGTAAGCAGGGCAGCAGTTTTTTATATTGCCATTTATGATGATGACAGTTGGTCACAAGGATATGGTAAAGAAGCAACCGGTTTAATGGTAGAGTATGGATTTGATATTCTGAATTTAAATAGAATACAACTTCATGTAGCTTTGGAAAATGAAAAAGGCATAAAAGCATATAAAAAAGCAGGCTTTGTTATTGAAGGTACCCTTAGAGAAGCTATGTATCATCATGACCGCTATGTTGATTTTTATGTAATGGGAATTCTGAGAAAAGAATTCTATGGCAATAAAGAACAATAAAATAATAAAATAAAGAGGTATTGCCTTTGTAAGATTTTTAAACTTATTCATGCTTTCTTTTGTCAAATTAATAAAGATTTATTATAAATTTGCCAAAGAAAATGAAAAAAAATATTACTTTTATCCTTTTTATTATTATTGCTTTATCAGCAGGTGCTCAGGCCCAGACATATTCAATTAAGGGGCAGGTGATTGATAAGGAAAGCAACAAAGGGCTTCCAAAAACAACAGTGCTTTTAATCAGATTACCCGATTCCTCAAAAACAGGTATTATTACAGATTTAAATGGTAATTTCCTTTTCCCGAAAGTAAGGCCGGCCTCTTATCTTATTGAAGTCAGATTTATTGGATATGAGACCTCAACAACTCCCGTAACAATAACTAATAAGTCAATCGATCTAAAAAAAATATACCTTTCACCCGGAAGCGTATCAACAGAGGAAATTGATATTATTGCAAAGATACCACCTGTTGTAACAAAAAACGATACTTCTGAATTTAATGCCGATGCATTTAAAATAAACAAAGATGCAACCGGGGAAGATTTAGTAACCAAACTCCCCGGAGTAACAGTTCAGAACGGAACAATACAAGCACAGGGAGAAAACATAAAGAAAGTACTGGTTGACGGGAAACAATTTTTTGGAGATGATCCCAGCGCAGTACTTAAGAACCTGCCAGCCGATATTATTGAAAAGATACAAGTTTTTGATCAACAGAGTGATCAGGCACAATTCACCGGCTTTGATGATGGTAATTCATCTAAGACATTAAATATTGTTACCAGAACCAGAATAAAGGACGGTACATTCGGTAAACTTACTGGAGGGTACGGAAATGAGGATCTTTATAAAGCTTCCGGTAATATCAATATGTTTAATGAAGATAGAAGAATTTCTTTACTGGCACAATCCAATAATACAAATGAACAAAATTTTTCTCCTGAAGATTTGTTAGGCGTTATGTCTTCATCAGGTCAAAACAGATCTGGCAGAAGACCGCAGGCAGGCGGTCCGGGAGGTCCCGGCAGTTTACCCGGTAGAGGCCCTGATGGCGGCGGGGCATCTAATTTTTTTGTCAGCTCAAGTAACGGTATAACCAAAACAAATGCACTCGGATTAAACTTTTCTGACAAATGGGATAAAAGCATTGATTTTACGGGTAGTTACTTTTTTAACTATGGTGACAACAATTCTCTGTCAGATTTACACCGAAATTATTTTCTTGGAGAGACAAATGGGCAAAATTATGACCAGGTAACCTCTTCCAATTCTAAGAATACAAATCATAGATTGAATATGCGGATACAGTATCAGATTGACAGCAGTAGTACTTTACTTATTCAGCCTAAGATATCACTTCAAAAGAATGATGGATATAGTAATATAAACGGAGAAACATTCACTGAATCGTTGGCCAAACTGAATTCGGTTGATAACCTTACGTCTTCAAATTTAACAGGGATAAGCACTTCAACGGATATTCTATATATGCACAAATTCAGCACTACCGGCAGAACTATATCAATAGGGATGACAGGGACTTACACAAAGAATTCCGGAGACAGCAAGTATTACGCTGAAAATAAATATTATGGAACAACTACAACCTCCAATATATTAGATGAGAAAGCTAATTTAGATAAATACGGATTTTCAGGAAACCTTAACGTAGTATATACTGAGCCTTTGAGCAAGACATCTTTACTGCAATTTAATACAAAATATTATTACTCCAAAGATGATAATGATCTTAATATATATGATAAACCAAATGGGTATAATGATTACACTTTTCTTGACACTGCCCTAAGCAATCAGAACCAGAAATATTACTTTACCCGGAGTTACGGAACAGGTTACCTTTGGCAAAAAGATAAATCATCCGCCTTGTTTAGTCTAAATTACAATATTGCAAATCTAAAAAATGATATTGTGTTTCCAAATACTACAAATATTCAGAAAACATTTTATTCATTCCTGCCATCATTTAGAGCCCGATTTGCAATTTCTAAAGACCAGAACCTGAGAATAAATTATCAGGCAAGCAATAACGCCCCAAGTGTTGACCAGCTTCAAAATGTACTTGATAATACCAACTCAATTCAATTAAGCATTGGAAATCCATTGTTAAAACAGGATATCAGCCATAGCATTTCACTTCGATATTCCATAATGAACTTTAGTAATATGCAGTCCCTTTTTGTTATGATGAATGGAACTTTCAAAAATGAGTATATAGGAAATGATGTTTTTATTGCATCAAAGGATACTGTATTGTTAGATAATGTTTCGCTAAAAAGAGGCTCTCAGCTTTCCACATATAAAAATGTAAACGGATATGCAAGTCTGCGTTCTTTTATAGCCTACAGTATTCCCTTTTTAAGTATGAATACAAATTTTAATGTTGGATTAAATTACACCCGCACTCCCGGAGTAATTAACGATTTAACAAACTTTACCAAATCTCAATCATATAATGCAGGTATTACATTAAGCAGTAATATAAGTGAAAAAATTGATTTTACTGTTTCTCACTCTATAATTTTTAACAAAATAATAAATAACCTTCAGAGCAGCAGCAATAGCAACTACACTACTCAAAATTCTTTTTTAAGGCTATATTGGCAGGCCTGGTTAGGCATAGTAATACAAACTGATGTTAATTATCAACATAACAACGGACTTTCAAGCAGCTATAATACAAACTCAACTATAATGAATTGCAGCATAGGTAAGAAATTATTTGCCAATGACAGAGGAGAAATAAGATTTTCAGCATTAGACATCTTTGACCAAAAAACGAACATACAGAGGACTTCCACCGATTCTTATTATCAGGACACAAGATCAAATGTGTTGGGAAGATATTTTATTGTTTCATTCATATATAACTTAAGAAGTTTCTAACTACCTAATAAATATATTTATCAGAGATGTTCTTAATGAACACCTCTGATATAACTAAAGCTAAAATTGAAGGGATGTTTTGCCCGTCATTGCAATATTGAAACAACCTTCAAATATTATGTAAAAGCAGATATGGGTAAATTAGAACAGGAAATAAACAGTAAAGTCGACATGAGCAACATACTCTTATAGTTTATTACAGTCTATTTTGCAGTTCATTTTATATTGAAATAGGTGAAAATAGCTTAAAAGGGGAGTAAAAAAAATGCGAAAACACCATATTTTTAGCATTTTCGCATATATACAAGTACCGAAGGCCGGACTCGAACCGGCACATGGTTAAGCCATATCCCGACTTGTCGGGACGCGCCTGCCCTGCTCGGCAACTACCAACTTATGGCGAATTGGAATATCAATGGCTTTCCCAATTCAAGAACTTCTTTAAAACAAGAAAAGGAATGATTTCTCATTCCTTTTTGTACCGAAGGCCGGACTCGAACCGGCACATGGTTTAAGCCATACTGGATTTTGAGTCCAGCGCGTCTACCAATTCCGCCACTCCGGCAGTTTTTTTTTAGCTTACAATTATAACTGATTTTTAGATATTTATCAAGCAATAAACAAAAAAAAAGACCTCTTTTTCTCAAAAGAGGTCTTTAATTCTGTGCTGATTAAACTATTTAATAAGCATCATTTTTTTAGCAAGAACGCTTGAACCATTGGTTAACTTATAAATATAAGTACCACTTGCTAATTTTGAGCCATCAAAATTGATTTCATAACGGCCTGCATCTTTTGATCCATTGAACAATACTGCAACCAATTGACCTGTTATACTATAAACCTCTAATTTAACTCTTGAGGTCTGAGGTACGTTAAATCTAATAACAGTTGAAGGGTTAAATGGATTAGGATAGTTTTGACTTAATTCAAAACTGGTTGGAGCAGAAGCATTAACATCAATTGCTTTTGAATAGCTGAATGAGCCATTAAAATCAACTTGTTTTAGCCTATATGAAGTTTTACCAGAAACATTATTCTCGGTGAAAGAATATTTATGGATTTCAGAAGAAGAACCTGCACCTTTTACAAAGCCAAGACTTGTCCAAGAACCATTAACATTCTTTTCAACTTCAAAACCTTTATTGTTAAGCTCAGTAGCAGTTGACCAATTTAATGTAACTACATTACCTGATACATTAGCAGTAAGGGATGATAATTCAACAGGAAGAGCATGTGCTGTATCTTCATCAGCGCCCATATAAGGTTTAGAAGGATCGCGCATCTGACCATCAATATCATAAAGTACTGAAGAAATTGGAGTACCTGCTAAGTTCTGGTCGCCGGTAGAAGTTCCAACCAAGTGAAGATCAGTAAGAGAAGCAAAATTTACCATTACTGTTTTGGAATTTGAATCAAGAGAAGAAGCGGTCCGCCAATCAGCAAGAGTTTTCTGATTTCCAGAATAATAACCTACAAATGCAGCTGTGTCAGGGACATAAATATCATTATAATCCGAAACAAAAGTACCATTATAGCGGTAGATTCCATAAGTTAAATTGGTATTATATTTGTTGGATATAATATTATTTTTCAAATTAACATTTGCTGCACCGCCGCAACGTATGCCAGCGACAATAGATTTTGTATTATTCAAAGTATTAATGTCAATAGTATTGAAATGTACATTTGCATTTATAGCATCCTGAAAATACAATCCGGCAACAGGAGTAGTATCACCGGCAACTTTAAGGCATTGCAGATCACTAATAAAATTATTGTTAATATTTACTATATTACCAGTTTGAGCTGAAAGTGTGCTTATGCCAAACAAGCCCTGGCCGGCACCGTTATTTGTTTTTAATGTTGAAATTTTATTCTTTGAAATATTTATAGTACCGCCATATTGGTTCATCATTATACCGTATACAACATATCCGGTAATTGATGTAGATGGGGCACTAATTTGATTTCCAGAAATCTCAGAAACCGTACCTGTACTTCCGACAATATAATAGTATATTACTCTCATTTGAGCAGATAAAATATTATCTTTTGTAACAATATTTGTGCAATAAGTAGGAGCAGTACCATATCCTGTAATCCTGACGGCATAATAAGGGATATTAACTGAATCGCCGATTGTATTATTCTGTATCAACAAATTATCAGCTACTCCGGCTGCTAACCCATTTGCGTAAATGCAGGATGAAGATGCAGATGTACTCATTGGTGCAGCAAAACCGATCTTACAATTTTTAATAGTAATATTATCAGCATTTGCATATAAATTAAATATTAACCTGCCATTTGTACCATCTTTCATAACAAATGAAAGATCTTTGGTAGTACCACCGGTAGTATTTGAACCATCAAATGTAATATAAGTTGTAGCAGTAATTGTAAAGCCGGCATATTGGTTTGCTCCTGCAGTTGCAGTACAACCGGTTATATATACTTTAGGGGAAACACCTGCGGCCGGTTTGAATGTGACAGTATTTGCTGCTGTAGGAGCATTAACTGTATCCTTAATATAAAGAGATGCCCCGGTTTCGTTATAAGCTGTATCAATTAACGAAAACACTAAAGGACCATTTACACCATTAGCATTAAGAGCAGTAATAGCTGCTGCTATTGTTGGATAGTCTCCTGTTACGCCAATAGTTTTTGTTCCGCTCAACTGAGCGAATACGCTAACAGACATTATCAATATAAAAATTGGTAAGTACATTTTTTTCATAAGAACTCCATGTTTTACTGATAGAAATTAATTCTAAAATACAATTTCCGATTATTTTTTATTAAATTCAACTATATTTTAGCAATACTTTTTGCCTTATAGCAATTTGGGACTACTTGGAAACCACTAAACAAAGCGCACAGTATTGATATTAAACTGCATTTCTGGTCTTGTTTGTAGCCTTACCTTACTTTTTTATTTCCAGGGACCATATCCAGTGTATCCCTTAGAACACCTAAGACTCCTTGGCTAAGGAGATCAATCTTTACAAGCCCATATCTTCAAGTTAGTACGTACCGGGCTTATGGCCGTTAAAGATGTATCTATTGTTCTGGTGCCGCGTATCACCGATGAAAGAAAAGAGCTGGTGAATGCATATCTCTGGAGGATTTTTTAATTAGGGTCCAGTCGGGATATAAGGAAGCAGCCGCTCTTATAAATGTGCGCAATGGTCGTTTCAAAAAAAACAGGAATACATTACTTCGGCTGTGAGATGTCATAGTAATTAAAAGGACGCGGATCTTATAAAAATTATATTGAGTTATTTATCAATGATGCTTTCTGTCTTGTGAATAAGTTACAGATATCAACTAACCATTCTACCAAATAGAATAGATACAAGCGATGAAAGGAATCCTGTTGTCCGAAGTCTTGATATCCTGACTGCAAAATCGGAATCAGTAATGAAAGATTCAACTGAATATAAGTATTACGATGAAGCGGGGAAAATAACTCAAAACGAGTTCACTATTGTTGAATCTCTTTGGCGCGAAAAACAACTTGAGGCTTATGCAAAAGCTGGGTCGTTAATTCTATTTCATATTAACGAATTGAGTAGGGAAGTCCAATTCTGCATCTTTTACCAACTGGATTACAGTTTGAAGATCATCAATTTTAGGGGCTTGTACCCGTACTTGCTCGTCTTGAATCTGAGCATTTACTTTAAGCTTAGCTTCTTTAATAAGGCCGGTTATTTTTTTAGCATTTTCTTTGGAAATTCCGGATTGTAAATCGATCTTCTGTTTAATTCGTCCGCCGGAAGCCGTTTCGGGTTCATCAAATTTTAAAGCCTTAATAGAAATACCGCGTCTAATAAATTTAGTTTCAAGAATATCAATAGAAGTTTTCCGGGAATAATCATCCTTGGTGTTTATATTAATTATCTTATCTTTTTTATTCAACTCGATAGTAGTATGAGAGTCCTTGAGGTCATAGCGTTGCTGGATTTCCTTAAGTGCCTGATTAACAGCGTTATCTGCTTCCTGGAAATCAATTTCAGAAACAATATCGAAAGAGTGATTTTGTGCCATAATAATTCTAATAGTTAAAAAAGTCGGGGTGGAGAGATTCGAACTCTCGACCTCTTCGTCCCGAACGAAGCGCGCTAACCGGGCTGCGCTACACCCCGAATATGGTCAAATCTTATTTCTTACCGGAAATCCAATTTGTGATTGATCATTGTTGCAAATGTAATAAAATTTTACATTATTTACATTATAAAAATAAATGCTTTACAGAAAATATTCAACAAACTAAATTAATTTAAAAATAATTTGTATTTTTCGATAAAATGTAATATTTTACATATGTGATATTTATTAAACCTTATATGAAAGGTTTCTTTAAATAAATGATTTTAACAACAAATAATAAAACAACATTACGTGAGGGATAATTTTATGAAAAAAGCTCTTACACTGGTACTATTAGTCGTAGTACTCTTTGCAACCGGTATGGCACAAGAGAAATCTTCGAAATACGGCTGGTTGGCAAAAGATAGCTATAGCTTTGGTTTTGGTTTTAGTTACCCAAAATATCTGAATACCAATTGGGGTGACTATAGAGAAGGCGCTTCAGGCGCATATGTTTATATCCAAAAGAATTACTCGGAGCATATTGGTATAAGGCTTTCTGCTACCTATAACCACCTTCGTGGCTGGTATGGTCCGGTAGCAAAAGATGATGTATCACATGCTTCAATAGTAGGGAATGACCAAATTGGTGCCAATTTGGATATGATTTACTACTTCGTACCTTGTGAACCTATTTCACCATATATGTTAGTCGGCTTTGGCGGCTTCTGGAGATCATTAACAAATGCTCCTGCAGTTGAGGACAACACTTCTGTCATAGACTACCAAATTAATTTTGGTATTGGTCTTGAAGCTAGAATCGGTCAAAATTGGAAATTGCAACCTGAGTTCTCTGTACATACAGTCGGTAATCGCCATTTTGATGGTTCTTATGCCACAGTGCCAGGTGGTCCATTGGGTGGACAACAGAAAGCTTATGCTAAACTTAGTTTAGGTTTATCATACTATTTCGGTTATGGCGAAAAATCTCATTTATGCGATGTCTATGAAGGTTTAGGCCAGGTTGACTACGCTAAAATTGAAGAAATCGTTAAAAAATATCAAACTGAACCTACAACTATTGATTATGCTCGTATTGAAGATATTGTTAAAAAATACAAGCCATCAGAAGTTTCAGGTCAAAATAACATTCCCGAAAATTGGGTTCTTATTGGCGTAAACTTTGACGAAGGTAGTGCTAAACTTAAATCTGAATCAATGCCTATTCTTTATAATGCTGCTCAGATCTTATTAACTAATCCAAATGTTAAAGTTGAGATTCAGGGACATACTAATAATATCGGTGGCGAAAAATACAACCAGCAGTTATCTCTTAAGAGAGCTGAATCTGTTAAGAATTTCTTAATTGCTAAAGGCGTTGCTGCTGACAGATTAACCACAGCTGGCTTTGGTAAAACTAAACCAATTATGGATAATAAAACTGCTCAGGGTAGAGAGCTTAATCGTCGAATCGAATTCAAGATATTAAGTAAATAGTCTTTTATGAAAAAGGGATTCATTTGAATCCCTTTTTTATTATCTAATTTTTGTGTGATGTAATAAATATAAAAATATAGTATTTATATTTAGTTTATACTAATAAATAATTAACCTTTAAATCTGTTCAGAGAAATGGAAAAGGATGAAAAATATTAACAATAATAGAAGGACCTCCAAGGATGTAAATCCAAGGAGGATTTTTTGTATATGAATATAAAAGCAAAATTAGTTGATTCAGAAGGGTTAAATAGAATTTTAACCAGAATCTCTCATGAAATATTGGAGAGAAATAAAGGTCCCAAAAGCATCGTTCTTATGGGAATGAGAACTCGAGGTGAATATCTTGCACAAAGAATATCAAAAAAAATTAGTGAAATAGAAAGCAGGGAATTACCTCTGGGCGTGCTGGATATTACACTTTACAGAGATGATTTTAGAACAAGATTAAAACAACCTCAGGTGTCAGTTTCAAATTTCACATTTTCAATAGATGATAAAAATATTATCCTTATTGATGATGTATTATATACTGGTAGAACTGTCCGTTCTGCTTTAAATGCTCTTATGGACTTCGGACGCCCTGCGACCATTCAATTGTTCGTTTTAGTTGACAGGGGCCATAGGGAACTGCCTATTAGGGCGGATTATGTAGGTAAAAACATTCCGACATCAATAAATGAAGAAGTTAAAGTAAAAATGAATGAAATTGATGGCGAAGATGCAATTTATTTAATGGATACTTCAAATGATTAAATTAAGGAAAAAAGATGCCGTTATCAAATAGACATTTGCTAGGGTTACAAGGCGTACCCAAAGAAGATATTCAATTAATTCTTGATACTGCCACTACTTTTAGGGAGGTTTTAGAACGTCCTATTAAAAAAGTTCCTACTCTTCAGGGTAAAACAATTGTAAACCTGTTTTATGAAAACTCTACACGAACCAGAATTTCCTTTGAATTGGCAGAGAAAAGACTTTCTGCCGACTCAGTCAACTTTTCTGTTTCTGGAAGCAGTGTTAGCAAGGGTGAAACCTTTAAAGATACAATAAAGAATATTGAAGCTATGAAAATTGATATGGTGGTGATTCGGCATTCTGCCGCCGGAACTCCATTATTTTTAACAAAATTATGTAATGCCAATATCATTAATGCCGGTGATGGTATTCACGAACATCCGACACAAGCACTTCTGGATATGTATTCAATAAAAGAAAAGTTAGGGCACTTAGATGGCTTAAAAGTGTGCATTGTTGGAGATATTGCTCATAGCAGGGTTGCTTTATCTAATATCTTTGGTCTTAAAAGTATGGGTGCTGATGTATCTGTGTGCGGACCTTCTACAATGATTCCTAAGTTCATTGAAGATTTAGGGGTTAAAGTTATTTATAATATTGATGAAGCTATTCAGGAAAATGACGTTCTTAATGTACTTAGAATTCAATTGGAGAGAAAAGCACGGGAGTATTTTCCTTCATTAAGAGAATACTTTACTTATTTTGGTATTACCAAAGACAGGCTGAATAAAAACGGAAAGGATATACTAATACTACATCCGGGTCCAATAAACAGAGGAGTAGAAATTTCTTCTGAAGTAGCTGATGGTGAACACCAAATAATCCTCAATCAGGTTACTAATGGAGTAGCTGTTAGAATGGCCGTTCTTTATTTATTAGGTATAGCAAATTAAAGGAATTATGCAGATGAAAATAATCTTAAAAAATATTAATATTCTTAATCCTTATTACAAAATAGATTTGAAAAATAAGGATGTGGTTATTGAGGGCGGTATTATTACTGATATATCAGAAAACCTAAAACCTGATAAAACCGCAAAAGTATTTGATTTTACAAATAAATATTTGTTGCCCGGTTTCTTAGATATGCATGTCCATCTAAGGGAGCCCGGCAGGGAAGATGAGGAAACTATACTTACCGGGTGTAATGCTGCTGCTGAAGGCGGCTTCACGGAGATAGCATGTATGCCTAATACTAATCCTGCAATTGATTCAGCTGAAGTCATATCTTTAATAAAGCAGAAATCTAGGGGCTGCTTAGTCAATGTCCATCCAATTGCTGCTGCTTCTTTAGGCAGAAATGGTGAAGTAATTGCTCCGATGGGTGAACTGGTGGAGGCTGGTGCCGTTGGTTTCTCGGATGATGGAGCTCCTATCAAGACTGCAAATATATTAAAAAGAGCTTTAGAATATACGCTTATGTATAATACACCTGTTATCGATCATTGCGAAGATGATTCACTTCTGGGAGGTTCAATGAATGAGGGGTTAAATTCTACTTTCTTAGGTTTGCTCCCTATTCCTTCAGTTTCTGAAGATATAATGGTTATGCGCGATATTCTTATGGCTGAATACACTGGCGGCAAATTGCATATAGCTCATATCTCTACTAAGAATGCAGTAGATATGGTAAGAGAAGCTAAGAAAAAAGGTATAAATGTTACGGCGGAGGCTGCTCCCCATCATTTTACTTTAACTGATGATTCCCTTAAGACTTATGATTCAAATTATAAAATGAGTCCTCCACTAAGGTCAAAGGAAGATTTAGAAGCCGTTCTGGAAGGACTGAGGGACGGTACCATTGATTGTATAGCGAGTGATCATGCTCCTCATTCAATTGAAGAGAAGGAAGTGGAATTTGAATATGCCCCTAATGGTATTCTCGGTCTTGAAACCGAGGTCGGATTGACTTTATCAGAATTGTACTACAAAAAAATTCTGACTCTTGAACAGGTAATTGAAAAATTAGCAATAAATCCACGTAAAGTTTTAAATCTACCTATTCCCAAACCCGAAGTCGGAGAAAAAGCTAATTTTACAATTTTAGATATTGATCAGGTTTGGACATATGATGTCTCAAAACATCGCAGTAAATCAATAAATACTCCTTTCGATAAACGTCTCTTTTCAGGAAAAGCCATTGCTGTACTAAACAATTGTAAAATGTTAAGTAATAATGATTTGATAGACATATAATATAGACATTATTGTATAATTAATTAAACATTGTAATTATATAAAGCTGCTAATTTCTAAAATTAGCAGCTTTTTTTTTTGGCATTTAAGTTGACATATCTGAATTAAAATTCTTTAAAGGTGTTATTATGAAAGCTCTATTATATATATCGTTAGCATTTTCAGTAATATTTCTAACCGGATGTGATAAGTGGGAGAATCCTTATGATTCTCAAGATTATAATCCGCCATCAATTCCTACAAATGTAGTTGTTCTCAACGGTGATAACAGAGTTGATATTTCCTGGAATAGGAATAATGAAAGAGATTTAGAAGGTTATAATGTATACTATAGTACATCCTATAATGGCAAATACACTTTAATTGGTAATACGCAGAATAACTATTTTGTTGATAATGAAGCCGTTAATGGAAATAAATACTATTATGCTGTTACTTCTTATGATGTAAATGGAAATGAAAGTGAACTGAGTAAAGATAATGTTTATGCAGTCCCAAGACCAGAGGGTTTCAACCAGACTGTGTTCGATTACAAGCAATTCCCTTCCAAAGCTGGGTATGCCTTCAGTAAATATCAGGCCGTTGCTTATGATAGTCAGGATGCCGATTTCTATTTCGAGAACTCTAATGGAACTTTTTATCTGAACGTCTGGAAAGATAGTGATATCAGAGATATGGGAATGACTCAAGACATTTATGATATTCAGTATGCTCCATCTACAGGATGGTCATCTACTAAGGATGTCATTGTCAAAGAAGGACATACATACGTAATTTGGACATGGAATAATCATTTTGCTAAAATTAGAGTTAATTATATCACGAATGAAAGAATCGTTTTCGATTGGGCTTACCAGTTAGTCGAAGGCGAAAAAATGTTGAAAAATGTAAAATCAAATACTGTCAGATTAGCAATCGATAAACAAAAAGATTAGAATCTTCTTTAAAATATTGATTTTAATTATTATCATTGGTTATACATTTTTAAAATTTGTTTATTGAACATGAAAATAAAATACATAATTCTATTTTTCTTTTTTGCGGGAGCACTTTTAAAGGTCCTTCCGCAAAATAATAAACAAAATGATCTGAAAATTAGTAACATCTTTTCTGATATTGAGATCGCACTTTCCAAAGGGGATGTAGATAAGCTTTCTGTTTATTTTAGCCATCAAACTTATTTTAGTTTAGCAAATGGCAAAAATGGATATTTTAGTTCTAACCAAGCATATTATATATTAGAAGACTTTTTTTCTAATTATAGGGCAATCTCTTTTAAATTCAATAACATAAATACAAAAGGGGCATCACCTTATAGTTCCGGTACTTATATATATGAATTTAGAGGAATGAAAAAAGTTTCAAAAACTTATATTTCCTTAAAAAATATGGGCGGTAACTGGAAAATTTCTCAAATTACTATTAACTGATGCATAAGAGATTATTTCAATATCTTAAAAAGGATGAAAAGAAATATCTTTTATTCATCGTTTTGATCTTACTAATTCTCGCTGCTTCTGCTGTTATCCTTCCTAAATATGTCAGTTATATTGTCGCTAATAGAACTTCGTTCCAAAACACTGAAACTGCAAGGATAGAAAAAGAAGCCGTTGCGATTTATAAAAGGCAAGAAACCAAAGTTATTAAAGCCGGAGAAGATGTTAAGCAAAAGCTGTTGAGGGCTCTCAAAACAGCAAATAATTCTTACGGCGGGATTGTAAAAGTTCTAAATTCTGAAAGATTTGATAACTACTCGGTTGAAATAGTTGCTCCTAATGGAAAATTGGTTGCCTGGAATGATGAAATTGCAGTTGAACAAAAAGATATATTCCCATTATTCTTTCCGGTTGGGAACGTGTATTTCAATAACTCAAACTTATTAACCTGGCTTACACTTGTAGATACTCTGAATATTGACAGTGACCAATTCTATGTTTTTGTCAGCAGACCTTTTGAGAAATACTATTCTATCAAAAATTCATATTATAAAGAATATTCATTTATTAAAACGTTAAATGACAATTTCTTAAATCAGTTTGAAGCTGAATTTTCTCCATATGCACCACTTTCGAAGGACGGCCGAAAATATAGCTTTCCAATTGTAAATAATAAAAATAATAAAATAGGTGTGCTCACTTACTATAAACCATCAATTCAGGGTGAGATAGAAAATGCTCAGCAAATTGTTTCTAAAATTCAGTCTTTGCTTATACTTACTGCTTTTTTGTTATTAGGTTTAGGACTAAAGAAAGATTATAAAAACCTTACAAGGGGATTTTATAAATTCATTGCTTCAACACTCTATTTAATTATATTAAGAATTGTTATATATGAGGTCGGAATACCGGCTAAATTTATATCTGGTAGTATTACTGATCCGGCAAATTTTTCTTCCGCATGGGGTGGGGGAATTGTAAAATCGCCTATTGAATTTTTAATTACTAATATATTCTTTTTAATTTTTAGCATAAGCTCTTATGTAAAACTTAAAAAATATATTTCAGAAGCTGAGAACTTTAATTTTATTAAAAAGTATTACTATCCTTTAGTGTTCATGGCGGCAACAATATTCTTCTGGTTGGCAAGGGGGCTTGCTGCTGCACTTAAAAGCGTAATAATAGATTCTTCATATAGATATTTTAATGAAACCGGGATTATACCCGGAGTTGTACCCTTTATGATGAGTTTGAATACGTTAATACTTTCTTCATCTATTTTTATGATATTATTAAGTATTATTTTTTTAATAGTTAAATTTTATAATATAAATAAT
>Ga0183100_1000127_pt1 | contig 100304 bp, 71 predicted proteins | sample Biomet2_FD_127789 | JGI IMG/M metagenome (GOLD analysis project Ga0183100, IMG submission 127789) | Microbial communities from bioreactor (seeded with anoxic lake sediment) at LBNL, California, USA - Biofuel metagenome 2 | ecosystem: Engineered > Bioreactor > Anaerobic > Unclassified ... | reverse complement strand
TGGCCTGGCGGTCAACTCCACCGCTGCCGCTCACTGCCGGACTCGTCCGGCAATTGAGCTGTTTAGTGAGCGACAGGTTCATGCCTCCGGCGGTTGGGGCGCTTCGCCCCCAAGCCCCCGACCGGCAGGGTGCCGGTGCCGGGTACGGGTCTTCGACCCGATCACTTCCGTTCGGCGCGGCGGATGTACTCGCTCGGCGAAAGTCCGGTTTCGCGCCGGAAGCAGCGGCTGAAAATCGCCGGAGAGGAAAACCCCGTCCGGTCCGCCACCTCCGTCACCAGCAGCTCCCGCGAATCGAGCAGCTTCAGCGCCTGGTTGATGCGCAGTTTGCGGATGTATTCGCCGGGATTGTGCCCCGCCAGGTTGTTGAACAGCGTGTAAAGCAGCGAAATCGAAATGAAATGCGCGTCGGCAATCTCCCGCGCGGAGAGTTCGGAATCACTCAGGTGGTTCAGGATGAAGCCGTTGATCTTCTCGAACAGCCGCACCCTGGGGTCGCCGGAAAGTTCCCCCGTGTCGGCGTCGATCCTGTCCCCCTCCGCCTCCAGTTCGAGCAGGATGCAGCTCAAATAGTGTTGCAGCCGCTCCCCGCCTGTCCGCCGCGGCGAGTCGTAGAGGGGCAGGTAAAGCTCCAGCATCCGGAGGAGCAAAAGTTCGATATGCTCCGAGAACGCGCTGCTCCGGTACATCAGCTCGGGCATCCGCCCGGTCGCCTCGAAGGTGATCACCAGCCAGTAAAATTCCCGCTGGTCGATCACATAGCGGTGGGTCTGGTAGGGGTAGACCAGCGCGGCGTACCCTTCCGGCAGCGGGAACGATTTCTCGTTGACGCAGACCAGCCCCGGCGTTTTCAAGTTGAAGGTCAGGGCGTAGCGGCGGTGGAAAAGCCGGTTGGCGTCAAGCGACGTGTCGATCCGCCGGAACGGGTTGCGGCGCAGGAAGAGGATGTTGTCCGGCGACTCGACCGCGCCGCCCCGGCAGCCGTCGAAATAATTCTTCGGCTCCTCGAGGCGGTTCGCCAGCTCCATGATGTGTTCGCGCACGTTCATACCGGGAATATACTCGGGGGCGACGGAGAAATCAAGCAATGTTTTGCCTTAGTTGTTTGCGTTTTTCCGTAAATCCGTTAAAATATCGAGCATAAAAACAAAAAAAGCAAAGTTAAAAGCAACTATTGCAAACGTTCTCCTCTTGTGATCGGGGGTCGGTTCGATCATAATTAGAATCAGACAACACGGAGGATGAAGGATACTATGATTAAAGCAAACGAATATCGCGGGGTCTGGCCGGTGGCGCTGACGCCGTTCCGGGCGGACGGCCGGGTCGATTACGACGGGTACCGGCACCTGCTCGATTGGTACGAGGAAAACGGGTCGGCGGGAATCTTCGCGGTCTGCCTGAGCAGCGAACTCTACCAGCTCGAACCCGAGGAGCGGACCAAGCTGGCGCGGATCACCCGCGAACATCTCGGCGGCCGCCTTCCGGCCGCGGCGTGTGCCGGGCTGGGCCGGACCATGGCGGAAAAACTCGATTCCATCCGCGAAATGCGCGATACCGGGATCGACACCATCGTGCTGCCGCTCTGCCAGGTTCCGGGGGCGGAACAGCGCGACGACCGGGAACTGGCGGAGAACATCCTCGCCATTCTCGGCGAATTCCCCGGCGTTCCGTTCGGCATTTACGAGTGCCCGGTGCCGTTCCACCGGCTGATCTCCACCGAAACCCTCGGGATGCTGGCGCACCGGGCGGCGGGGCAGCTGGTCTTTCTCAAAGACACCTGCTGCGATGCGGAGACGATCCGGCGGCGGCTCGCCGCCTGCGCGGGCAGCGGGCTGGCAATCTACAACGCCAACACCACGAGTTGCCTGGAGTCGCTGCGCGACGGCGGGGCGGGGTATTCGGGCACCAGCGCGAACTTCCTGCTCCCGGTGCTGGCCGAACTGTGCAGCGTGTTCGATTCCGAGCCGGAGCGGGCGACGGAGTTGCAGCGGTTCCTCACCGCGCTGCAGCGGCAGGTGGATTTCAAGTATCCGCGTTCGGCCAAGCGGTTCCTGGCCATGCGCGGGGTGAAGATCGGCGACTACTGCCGGGTGGGCTGCGCCGAGCTGACGACCGAAGACAACCGAATTCTCGAATTCCTGAATGAATATGTAACCAGTGTTTATCCCGAAAAAGGAGGGTCCGATCATGACGAAACGGCGAAATTTCACCTTGATAGAGCTCCTGGTCGTGATCGCAATCATTGCGATTCTGGCGTCGATTCTGCTGCCCGCGCTTAACCGCGCGCGCCATGTGGCCAAGCGGACGAGCTGCGTCTCGCGTCTCCAGACGATGAATCAGGCTCTCCTGATGTACTGCGGCGACAACAAGGATTTCTGCATGGAGAACTTCTACGCCGCGCCGCTCGGCGGGGCGACCGTCGACAACTCGTTCCTCAACAACTGGCAGTACGAGAGCATGATGAAGCCGTTTTCCCCCTACCTCGGCGTCAACGGGCTGGAGGGCGGTTCGCAGGACCGGTCGAAACTGGTGCTGATCCATTGCCCCGCCATGCCGACCGCGTATTCGCCGGGGCCGTCGTGGAGCAGCAGCGCCAAAGCCTATTCCACCCGCTTCGTCTACCTGGGCGGGCTGATGCCGGCGCGGAAATGGGCGAGCAATTTCAAGGACACCGTGCCGACCGGAATCCCGGCGAAGATCAGCAAGGGCAAGCCGACGCAGACCACCTTCGCCGACCGGAATTTCTTCCTGAACGGCCAGGCCGACTTCAACCATTGCGGCATCTCGGGCGAGCTCAACACGTCGCTTGAATTCGCGCTGAGCCAGCTCAAAGACAGCAACCGCGCCTGCCTCGACGGCAGTGTCAAGACGGTCAAGCCCCGCGAGATGGGCAAAGACTACACCGATCCCGGCAACGACCCGACCAAGTCGCATTTCATGACCGGGACCAACCGCGGCTATTTCTACTGATTCCGAAGGGAGCAACATGAACCGAATGATCCAAATCACACTGCCGATACTTGCCCTGACCGTCTTCGCCTGCGCGGCGTTCGCCGACGAAATCGGCAAAGTCCGGGTTGAATTCGCCGGGGAGCCCGACGCCGGATTGCGCCAGAGCGCCGGAGTGTTCCTGCGCCGGATGCAGTCGCGGCTGCCGGAGACTCCGGTCGCGCTGGAAGGGAAGGGGGGCGTTCCGGCCGCCGGCGAACTGCTGGTCCGGATTCTCCCGTACCTTGCGCCGGACTCCGCGCCGGGGCCGGAGGGCTACCGTCTCCGCGTCGTCCGCGATCCGGCGGGCGGCATGACGGCCGAAGTCACCGGCTCCGACCGGCTCGGCGCGCTCTTCGGGCTCGGTGCGCTCTACCGCAAGACCGCGTTGACAGGGAAGGGGTTCGAACTCTCCCCCTGCGACGAAACTTCCGCGCCGCGTTACGAACTTCGCAGCGTCAACCAGGGGTGGCCGGTCAATATGGATACCGGGATGCGCACCGCCACCGGCGCGCGCAAGTGGGAGAAAGCCGAAGGCATCGCCTATCAGGAAGAGCTGATGCTCAACGGCCAGAACGGCTACACCCACGGCTGGGGCGGCGGCGTTCCGCTGACGCTCTCCAAATACCGGGGTGAAAAGAAACAGGTCAGCACCTTCGTGATGGATTTCTGCGCCGAATACGGCCTCAAGTATGTCATGTCGACCTCGATCAACGGCCTCGGGCGCGACAACATGAAGCCGGAATGGCGGGCGCTCCTGTTCCGCTACCGTTCCGCCGTGCACGCCTGCCCGTCGGTGCCGGAGGCGCGCGAGGCGATCGTCAAGGCGCGCGAAATCGCCGCGAAACATACCGCCCGCCTCGATTATGTCATGCTTCTGCCGGGCGACGTGGCCGGCTGCGACTGCGACAAGTGCCGCCCCTGGGCGCTCACCTATTACGATCTTGCCTTGGAGGTGGCCCGGGCGATCCACAAATCGCACCCCGAGGCGAAGGTGTTCCTCTCCAACCAGGAGTTTTCGATCGAGTCGAACAAACTGCTTTTCGACCGCTACTATCAGGACAAATCGCCCGAGTTCGCCGGATACGCCTACGGCCCCGGCAGCAGCGAGAACTCCTTTTACGGCTATGTCAAACCGAACCGCAAATACGAGATCTATCCGGGCGTCTACCCGGCCAGCACCTTCCTCAAGTCGCGGCTCAACTACCTTGCGCCGGGACAGCAGGTGATCGCGTTCATGGACATCGGCCACTGGAAGCGTTCGCAGACCGGGCTGACGCAGCTCGACCCGGTCTACGCCGAGGTGTTCGAGCGGCGGAGCTTCAACGCCTGCCCGGTGCGATTGGGAAAAGTCTGGCGCGAGGTGATGCCTTACATCGAGCTCGGCATCGGGTATTCGGAGTCGATTTTCGACGATTTCTCCAAGTTCTTCTCGCTGCGGCTGCTCTGGAACCCGGACCTCTCCGAGCGGGCGATCACCCGCGAGTACACCGCGTTCTACTGCGGGGAAAACGTGGCCGACCTGCTGGCCGATGCGATGTTCCTGCACGAGCGGAACGTCGAAAGAAACATGCTTGCCGGCGGGCCGGACATCCTCAAATGCCACGCGATGGTCGAAGAGGCGTACCGCCGCATGGGCGAACCCTACAAACGCGACAACTGGCGGTTCGACCTCTTCCGCCAGCGCGCCGCCTTCGACGCCTGGCTCTGGGTGCGCATGAACTCGCAGAAGCGCGCCTATGACCGGGTGCTCGCGCAGCTGGCGAAGATGAAGAGCGCTCCCGGAGCCGATGTCATCGGCCGGATGACCGCCGAACTGGAACAGTCGGGCCGGATTCCGGAGCTGGACAAATACCGTGCGATCATGGAGTCCGCCGACGCCGCGCTCGACCGGGCGGCGGGGCTCAAGTCGATCGCGCTCCAACGCCTCGACCAGCGGCCGGACAACGTCGGCGTCGGCTGGCTGATCGACCGGCTGAAGCAGATCCGCGCGGCGGCCACCGCCGCTCAGGCGAAGGCGCTGATGGAGGAAACGGTCGGCTATGACGCCGTCGGCGACGGGGAGTATTACGACAACTGCGGGACTCCCGGCGAGATGCCGCACTTCGACCCGAATTCCGGCGAATGCTACTACGGCAGCGGGCGGATGGAGAAGACCTCGCGGCCGTCGCAGCGCACTTACAACTATTCGGCGGAGGCGATGGAGGGGTTGCGCTTCGTCTACCCCGCGGTCGATCCCGGCGCGGCCTACAAGGTCGAACTGACCTATCCCCACCCGGACGGCGTCACCTTCGCCCTCAACAGCCCGAACGAGTTCGAGGTGTGGGCCAACGGGAAGCGGATCGGGCATGCGGTTCCGACCGGGATGTATTTCGTCAACCCGACCTCGGACCAGCCCGACAAGGAGCGGAAATTGCTCACCTCTCCGCAGCCGGAAGGGGAGACGTTCACCCGCTACTCCTTCGACATCCCGAAGGAGCTGACGGCGAACGGGAAACTGGAAGTTGAAATCCGCAAGGTGCACGGGAAGTCGGTCAGCACCTGCATCTCGGAACTCTGGATCAGAAAGCGTTAAACCCATGATGATGATGACGACGATCAAACGAATATCGATGGCGGCCCTCGCGCTGCTCGGCTGCGCGGCGGGGGCGGAGGTGAAACTCCCCGCGTATTTCTCCGACCACATGGTGTTCCAGCGGAACCGTCCGCTTTCGGTGTGGGGGACGGCGGACCCGGGGGAACGGGTCGAGGTGAAGTTCGGCGACGAGGCGAAAACCGTCGCGGCGGACGCCTCCGGCAACTGGACCGCCGCGTTCCCGGCCCGTCCCGCCGGGGGGCCCTTCGCGCTCGAGGTGAATGCGGCGAACCGTCTCCGTTTCGACGATGTGATGGTGGGCGAACTCTGGCTCGCCTCCGGACAGTCGAACATGGCGTTGCGGCTGCGCGATGCGCGGAACGGTTCCGAAGAAGTGAAAAATTCCGCCGATCCCCGGCTGCGGCTCTTCTCCGTCGAACGCGAGTGGACCCGCCTTCCGGCGGTGAGCGGCACCGGGTGCTGGCGGCCTTCGTCGCCGGAAAGCAGCGCCGATTTTTCGGCGGTCGCCTTCTACTTCGGCAGGCGTCTCGCCGCGGAGCTGGGCGTCACCGTCGGCGTGATCGACGCCTCCTGGGGCGGCACGATGATCGAGCCATGGACCGTCCCCGCCGCCTTCCGTGAACTGGAATCGCTGAAAGCGCTGGCCGGTCAGGTCGAGCTTTACGACCCGGCGTCGGAGGCGCACCGCAAGGTGCTCGACCGGCAGATCGCCGAATTCACCGCCTATGCCTCCGCGCTCCGGCAGGCGAAAGAGGCGAAGGACGTTCCGCCGCCGCCGCCCGCCTTCGCTTCGGAGCTGCGGGCCGAACGGCGCGACGACCCCGGCGTGCTCTACAACGGCATGATCCATCCGCTGGTTCCGGCGGAGATCGGCGGCGTCATCTGGTATCAGGGCGAGGCCAACCGGCTGGAGGGGATGCTCTACGCCGACAAGATGCGCGCGCTGGTTTCCGGCTGGCGGAGGGTGTTCCGGAATCCGGAGCTGCCGTTCTACTTCGTCCAGCTTGCGCCGTTCCGCTACGCCGGTCAGAATCCGGTTTCGCTCGCGATGCTCTGGGAGGCGCAGCGGACCGCGGCGGAAACCATTCCGCACACCGGCATGGCAGTCATCAACGACGTCGGCAACCTCGGCGACATCCACCCGCTGGACAAACAGCCGGTGGGCGAGCGGCTGGCCGGGCTGGCGCTGAAACGCACCTTCGGCAAAGACGTTCCGGCGGAATTCCCGGCTCCGGCGAGCTTCCGCGTCGATGGAAGCCGGGTCCGGATCGTCTTCGGCAACGCCGGCGGGCTCCGCACCCGCGACGGCAAAGCGCCCACCCATTTCGAACTCTGCGGCAAAGACGGCGTCTTTCACCCCGCCGCCGCGACGCTCGACGGGAACGCCGTGGTCCTCGCCGCGGCGGAGGTTCCCGCTCCGGTGGCGGCGCGTTTCGCCTGGAGCATCGACGCCGCGCCGAATCTGGTCAACGGCGCGGGACTTCCCGCCGGGGCGTTCCGGCTCGGGGAACTTCCGCAGCTCAATCCGATTCAGGACGACGTCGCCGAAGCGCAGGGATATCAGTTGATCTATGAATACGCGCCGCTGGCCGGGAAGGACGGCCTCTGCCGCGCCGACCGTTCCGGCGAGTTCGCGAACCGGACATTGGAACGGGTCGCCTACTATCTCGAACTCGAAGGGCAGGACGGCCTGAAAAGCTGGATTTGGGTCGACGCCGCCCCGTTCACCGCGAACTGCGGCGAACTCGGGCTGCCGACGGACCGCATCTTCCGTCAGAACCTCAGGGATGGATTCGTGGCGGCCTCGCCGAATCTGCGGAGCATCGCGCGCGGCCGCTTCGCCGACGGATGCAGCATGGAGTTCTGGCCGAACAACTACCGGGCGGACGACACCCGGAAACTGCCGGGCGCATCCGGGACGCGCTGCGATTTCAGCGACACCCCCTCCGGGGACGCTCCCGCGCCCGGTTACGGCAGCATGCAGCTTCACAATCACGCCCGGCGCCAGACGCTCTTCAGTTGGAACAACTGGAAAGCGGGGGCCGAGTGCGATCTCGGCATCGGCAGCCGCGACACCGGCCACCCCGACTGGACCGGCTCGAAGTCCGGCGCGGCGCTGAAAAACGCCCGGCTTCTCGTCCTGGCCAAATTCAAGGAGTAGACATGCAGACCATGTTCAGAACGTCGGACCTCATCGCATTGATCCTGTTTCTCGCCGGAATGGCGGGGATGGGGCTCTATTTCGCCCGCAAGAACAACAGCACCGAGGAATACTTTCTCGGCAACCGCTCGTTTCCGGGCTGGGCGGTGGGGCTCTCCATGCTGGGAACTTCGATCAGTTCGGTCACCTTCCTGGCGTTGCCGGCGGCGGCCTATGTGCTCGACTACCGGCAGGCGGTGTCCAACCTCGCCATGCCGGTGGCGGCGGTGCTGGCGATCGTGATCTTCATCCCGTTCTTCCGGCAGGGGCGGATGACCAGCGCCTTCGAATACCTCGAAGAGCGTTACGGCGTCCTCGTCCGCTCCTATGCGGCGCTGAGTTTCGTCATGCTCCAGGGGCTGCGGCTGGCGATCGTGCTCTATCTGGTGTCGATTCCGCTGGCGACGCTGTTCGGCTGCCACATCGCGTGGGTGATTCTGATCGGCGGCTTCGTGGTGGCGCTCTACACCGTGCTCGGCGGCATCGAGGCGGTGATCTGGACCGACGTGGTGCAGACCATCATCCTGCTGCTCGGGGCGGTGCTCTGTTTCTTCCTCATCCTCGGCGACCTGCCGGGCGGAGTGGGGCAGGTGTTCGAAATCGGCCGCGAATTCAACAAGTTCAGCCCCGGCCCGATCAGCTTCCGGCTCGACGACCGCACCTTCCTCGTGGTGCTGCTGCTCGGGCTGGTCAACTTCACCACCGAATACTCGAGCAACCAGAATGTGGTGCAGCGCTACATCGCGGCGAAATCCACCCGCGAGGCGCGCAAAGCGACGCTGATCTGCGTCATCATGAGCGTGCCGACCTGGATGAGCTTCTTCTTCCTCGGCACCTGCCTCTTCGCCTATTATCACGTCAACCCCGACCCGGCGGTGGCGGCGATGGAGCCGGACCAGGTGCTGCCGACCTTCCTTCTGAGCAAAGCGCCGCCCTTCATCGGCGGAGTCATCATCTCGGCCTGCCTGGCGGCGGCGATGTCTTCGCTGGACTCGTCGATCAACGCGATTTCGACGGTCTGCACGGTGGACTTCGTCAAACGCTTCGGGCGGAAGCGGGAAGACGCTTCCTGCCTCAAAATCGCCAAATCGATCGCCTGCGTCGCGGCGGCGGTGATGATCGGCGGCGCGCTGCTGATCCACTTCGTGCCCAAGGAGAGCATGAACGACTTCGGCATCATCACCTCCTCGATGTTCGGCGGCGGGATGCTCGGGATCTTCCTGCTCGGATTCTTCACCAGACGGGTCGGCAACCGGGCGGTGGTGCTCGGCACCGCGACTGCGATCGTGTTCAATTTCTATCTGATGCTGAACACGTTCGGCGTGCTCCCGGCGGCGCTTTCGCTCAAGGTGCACTCTTACTGGACGACCATTCTGGTCAACTTCGCGTTGATCGGGGTGAGCTATCTTCTCTCCTTCGCCTTCCCGAACACCCGGAACCTCGACCGGCTGACCGTCTGGACGCGCCGGAATACCGAATCCTGATCGTCTTTTCCGGACGTGCAGCTTGAAAAACGGAATATTGTATGATATTCTTAACTGTACGCCGGATTGGACGATTCAGGGACGCAACAGAGGAGGGGCACTTATGGGCGGGCAATCTGTTTCCGCAGTACCGTATACGGTAGACGTCGAAGCCGCCAAAACGATGAAACCGGAGGACCTGTTCGCGAAACTGGGCAGTTCCGCTTCCGGGTTGAGCTCCACCGAGGCCGGGAAACGGCTGACCCAATGCGGCCCCAATTCGCTGGAGGAGAAGAAGCGCGACCCGCTCCTCGAGATTTTCAAGTACTTCTGGGGGCCGATTCCGTGGATGATCGAAGCCGCCGCGCTGCTTTCGCTGATCGCGCGGGATTTCAACGATTTCTACATCATTCTCTTTATGCTGGTGTTCAACGCCCTCATCGGTTTCTGGGAGGAGCACAAGGCCAGCAATGCCCTTGATGCGCTGAAAAAAGGACTCGCCCTCAAGGCCCGCGTCCTGCGCGACGGCGCCTGGGGTGAAGTCGATGCGTCGCAGGTGGTTCCGGGCGATGTGATCCGCATCCGGCTGGGCGATGTGATTCCCGCCGACGGCATCCTGATCGACGGCGAATACCTCAGCGTCGACCAGGCTGCGCTGACCGGCGAATCGCTCCCGGTCGGCAAGAAGATCGGCGACTCCGTCTACTCCGGCTCGATCGCCAAACAGGGCGAGATGATCGCCGCGGTCGCCGCCACCGGCGGGAATACCTTCTTCGGGCGCACCGCCAAGCTGGTGGCCGGGGCCGGGAACGTCTCCCACTTCCAGCAGGCGGTGATGCGCATCGGCAACTTCCTCATCGTGATGTGCGTCGGGCTCTGCCTGATCCTGGTCACCGTCTGTCTTTACCGCGACCATCTGGCGCACGGCGACGTCCAGCTCACCCAGGTGCTCAAACTGGTGAAATTTGTGCTGATTTTGACCATCGCTTCGATTCCGATCGCCATGCCCGCGGTGCTTTCGGTCACCATGGCGCTCGGCGCGCTGGCCATGTCGAAGAAGAAGGCGATCGTCGCCCGGCTCCAGGCGATCGAGGAGATGGCCGGCGTCGACATCCTCTGCTCCGACAAGACCGGGACGCTGACCAAGAACCAGCTGACCCTCGACCACCCGGCGCTCTTCGCCGCGAAGGATGAACAGGAGTGCATCCTCGCCGGGGCGCTCGCCAGCAAGGCCGAGGACAACGACGCGATCGACCTCGCCGTGATCGGCGGACTCAAGGACGCTTCGGTGCTGAAAAGCTGGACCCAGCTTAAATTCGTCCCCTTCGACCCGGTCGGCAAGCGGACCGAGGCCACCGTCAAATCTCCCGACGGCAGCGTCGAGCGCGTCACCAAAGGCGCGCCGCAGGTGATCGCCGGGATGTGCAAACTGAGCGACGCCGACACTCAGAAGGCGACGGAGCAGGTCAAGACCTTCGCTTCCAGCGGCTACCGCGCCCTCGGCGTGGCCCGGGCTGAAGGCGAGTCGGGCGACGACTGGACGTTCCTCGGCATCATTCCGCTCTTCGACCCGCCGCGCGACGATTCGGCGGAGACCATCGCCCAGGCCAAGGCCCACGGCCTCCAGGTCAAGATGGTCACCGGCGACGACATCGCCATCGCTTCGGAAATCTCGGGGCGGCTCGGCATGGGAACCCACATCCAGGCGGCGACCGACCTCTTCGGCGACCAGTCGCCCGACCACCTGTCCGCCCGCACCGCGGAGTGCATCGAGAAGGCGGACGGTTTCGGACGCGTCTTCCCGGAACACAAGTACGGCATCGTCAAGGCGCTCCAGTCGCGCGGCCACATCGTGGCGATGACCGGCGACGGCGTCAACGACGCCCCCGCGCTCAAGCAGGCCGACGCCGGAATCGCGGTTTCGGGCGCGACCGACGCGGCCCGCGCCGCCGCCGCGCTGATTCTGACCGCGCCGGGGCTCGGCGTCATCATCAACGCGATCGAAGTCGCCCGCCAGATTTTCGAGCGGATGATGAGCTACACCACCTACCGCATCGCCATGACCATGGACGTGATGTTCTTTGTGGTGCTGTCGATGCTGGTCTTCCCGGTGGTGCCGGGGACGACGCAGAGTTTCGCCCCGCTGACCGCCGCGATGATCATCATCCTGGCGCTGCTCGACGACATTCCGATCATGACCATCGCCTACGACCGGACGCGGATCGACCCGAAGCCGGTCCGCTGGCGGATGGGGCGCATTTTGACCGTTTCCGGCGTGCTCGGCGCGCTTTCGGTGGTGCAGACTTTCGGGCTGCTGTTCGTCGGGATGCACTTCCTGCGTCGCGAACTCCTCGGCGTGACGATCGACCCGACCCATCTCCAGACGATGGTTTTCCTGCAGCTGGTGGTCGGCGGGCATCTGATGCTGTTCGTGACGCGGACCGCGGGGAGCATCCTCAAGCCGCCGTATCCGGCCCCGATTCTCTTCTGGGCGCTGGTCGGCACGCAGGTTTTCGCCGCGCTGATGTGCGGATTCGGCTGGCTGGTCCCGACCCTGCCGTGGGCGCTGATCGGCCTGGTCTGGTGCTACAACCTGGTCTGGATGCTGATTCAGGACGTGGTCAAGATGATCGCCAGCCGGCTGTACGACCACCGCGCCGGATTCCAGGCGGAATTCCTCGACCGGATGAGGAAGACGCTGCACTCGCACAGCGTCAACTGAGATCGGGCTTTGCGGCGGAGAGCGTTACTAGAACGATGCGCTCCGTCGCTTCCGTGATCCGCGCCAGGTTGGAGTGGCGGATTCCGGGGGCCCAGTAGAGATCCCCGTTCCGTCCGCGCAGGACGGGCCGGGGATCTTCCGTCGGGAGGCCGCGGTCGATGCGCAGTTTTTTGAGCGAACGCGGCTTGCTTTCGCCGAAGGGGACGATGCGGTCGCCCTCCCGGCGGCGGTCGACGGTCAGTTCATCGGGCAGGGCGTCGGCGTCGAAGAGCGCCGTGTCGGCCGTGCCCGGAACGGGGGAGGCGACCGGCTCCGCCCGCAGGCGGAAGCCGTTCCAGGCCAGTTCCGGAGTCGTCCGCCAGTTCCAGACGGCGGGGCCGTCAGGAGGAGATTCTTCCAGTTTCAGCTCCAGCGTTTCGTTGCGGAAGAGGAGCGTGCGCCCGGCGTCGAGTTGCAGCAGTCGCGCCTCGGGGGAGGGGGCCGCCAGCAGCGAATCGAACCGTTCGAGCAGCGCGCGGTTCGGGATGAAATCGCGGTTCGACCCCTCCGCGACGAACAGCCGCAGCAGCCGGACCCGCATCGCGGGCGGCTGTGAAACCCAGAAGGCGAATGAACCGCGTTCTTCGGGGGAGGCTGCCCGGTAACGGCGCCCGGCCTCGGCTTCGAGGAACGCCGCGTCGTCTTCGACCGCGTCGAGCGAGTGAAAAACCCCCGCTTCGCTCCCCGGCGTCAATCGTGCCAAGTTGGGCAGAATCCGGCGGCGGATGGCGTTGCGGGTCAGCGACTCGTCGGAGTTGCTGGAGTCTTCGGCCCAGCTCCGGATTCCGTGCACGTTGTGCAGGTACGCTTCGATTTCGCTCCGGCGCACCCGCAGCAGCGGCCGCAGGAAGGTGACGCCTTCAACGCGGCTTGTTTCGCGGAGCGCGGCAAGTCCGCTTGTATTGGAGCCGCGCAGCATCCGCAGCAACAGCGTTTCGGCGCGGTCGTCGGCGTGATGGCCGAGCACGACCGCGGTGTCGGGGCGGTCGGCGGCGAGCTCCTTCCACACCGCCAGCCGGGCGGCGCGGGCGGCGGCTTCGAGGTTGGGGCCGGGGGCGAGTTCGAGCCGGACCAGCCGGAATTCGAGGTTGCGGTCGGCGGCGAACCTGCGGGCTTCCTCGGCTTCGCGGCGCGACTCTTCGCCGCGGAGACCGTGGTCGAAGTGCACGGCGACCGTCCGGCAGCCGGATTTCGCCGCGACGAGAAGCGCCGCGGTGCTGTCCGCTCCGCCGGAAAAACCGACGAAAAGGGTGCCCTTGCGGAAAGATTCAAAAAGTTCGGCGCAATTTTCCAGATTCATTTGTAAAGCGTCCATTTCAGTTATAATATATATGATAAGAAACGGGAACGCAAGAAATATCCGGGAGATGTATGGCTTATATTGTCGTCGCCACGAGCAATGCTCACAAGGTCGAAGAGTACGAGAAACTCCTCGAAGGGCAGAAGGTTGAGTTGAAGTCGCTGCTCGATTTCCCGAATTTCCCGGGGGTCGAAGAGGATGGAGCCACATTCCGCGAAAACGCCGCGAAAAAGGCGCTGGCCGCGTGCAAATACTGCGACGTTCCGGCGTTCGCCGACGACTCCGGGCTTGAGGTGGAGGCGCTCGACGGCCGCCCCGGCATCTACTCCTCCCGCTACGCGCCGACCGATGCGGAGCGGATCGCCAAGCTGCTCGGCGAGCTCGAAGGCGTGGAGAACCGCCGCGCCCGTTTCGTCTGCGCGATTGCCATCGCGGTGAACGGCGAAGTGATCGAGACCTTCGAAGGCGAGGTCAAAGGGCGCATCATCGACGCCCCGCGCGGCGCCGACGGCTTCGGCTACGACCCGGTGTTCCAGCCGGACGGCTACGAAGAGACCTTCGGCGAGATGGCGCAGGAGCTCAAGAACAAGATCAGCCATCGCGCCGTCGCGTTCAAACTGGCGCTGAATTTCGTCGAAGACGAGATGTCGGTGCTCGACGACGACTTCGACCTCTGAACCGATTGCAATTTGCCGCGTCGCGTGATATATTAACCCGTTCGGAATCGTTATTAACATCTTCAATCGATAGCAGGTCAATGGAACACGGTCAGTATCTTTTCGCCGGCGATGCCTACGACACCCCGGCCGATATGCGGAAATCCATGCTTTGCCGCCTTTCACTCGGAAGCCGTTGGTATTTCTATCTGAACAACTTCGGCGTTTTTGCCCGCACCGGGCGATGCGGACGCCGGGGCAGGCTCGACAAAGAGCATCAGATCTATTATTCCAACAAGAACTTCCGGCTGGTCGAAAAGTGCGGCGGCAAGATCCACCTGCGCGGGCTGGAGAATCTCCGCGCGGTTTCCGGCGAACCGGTGGTGCTGATCGGCAACCACATGAGTCTCCTGGAGACGGCGCTGTTCCATGCGGTGGCGCGGGAATACCTCGATTTCACCTTCGTCATCAAGCAGTCGCTGCTGACGGTTCCGTTTTTCCGGGACATCATGGTTTCGCTCGGTGCGATTCCGGTCGGGCGCGAGAATCCGCGCGACGACCTGCGCGCCGTGCTCGGCGACGGGAAGAAAATTCTTGAATCGGGCCGTTCGATCATCATTTTTCCACAGTCCACGCGCAGCGAGGAGTTCGATGCGGCGAAATTCAATTCGATCGGCATCAAGCTGGCGAAATCGGCCGGCGTGCGGGTGCTCCCGTTCGCGCTCAAGACCGACTTTTTAGGCAACGGCAAACTGCTGCGCGACATGGGCCCGGTGCGGCCGGAGCGCGGCGTCCATTTTGAATTCGCTGCGGCGCGCCCGGTCGAGGGAAACGGCCAGGCGCTGCAGCAGGAGATCATCGGTTTCATTCAATCCCGCCTCGCGCTCTGGCAGGCGATGGATTCCGAGTCATAACAGGGAGAAAGGGAAGAGCAATGCAGAACGTTTCGATTCCGGAAAAGATGCTGGCGTGGCAGCTTTTCGGGGCCGGTATGGAGAACTTCGGCGAGAACGACGGCCCCAGCACGATTCCGGTTCCGCAGATCGGGCCCGACGAACTTCTGGTGCGGATCGACGCGATCGGGCTCTGCTTCTCCGACGTGAAACTGATCCGGGCGGGTGAAGCGCATCCGCGCGTGATTTCCAAAGACCTCAAGAGCGACCCGGTGATCCCCGGCCACGAAGCGGTGATGAGCGTCGTCAAAGTCGGCGACAACCTCACCGGGAAATTCGAGCCCGGCCAGCGCTTCATCATCCAGGCCGACATCTATGTGAACGGCAAGGGGTTCGCCTACGGTTACGCGATCAACGGCGGCATGGAGCAGTACAGCGTCATCGACCAGCGGGTGCTGAACGGCGACGAGGGGTGCTATCTCCTGCCGATCTCCGACGATATGCCGTCCGCCATCGCCGCGCTGCTGGAGCCGTGGACCTGCGTCCAGGCCAGCTATATGATCGAGAACCGCACGGCCCCGCTCAAGAATGGCCGGGTGTTCATCGCGGCCGGAGACAGTCAGATTTATTCCGCCGGAGCGGCGCTCAAGGCGGCCGCGCCCGCCAGCGTGGTCGGCTTCGGGCTCTCATCGCAGGCGGTCGAGGCGCTCAATTCCGAGCTCGGCGTTAAGATGACGCTGGTCGACGAGGTTCCGGGCGGAGTGCAGTTCGACGATATTTTCCTCTGCAATCTTCCCGCCGAATTCGCCGAACCCGCCGCCAAGCTCGGCGGCCGCGGCGCGGTGACCAGTTTCATCGGCGACTACAAAGGCCGCGCCGGAATGTTCGACGTGGGCCGGATTCACTACGAAGGCTTCTACTATCAGGGCGCGAAGGGGACGGAGCTTTCCGCCGCCTACAACCGCAACGTCCGGAGCACGGTCAAAAAGGGCGGCACGTGCTGGCTTCCCGGCGGCGCCGGGGCGATGGGCCAGATGCACACGCAGCTCGCGGTGGAGAATCCGGACGGTCCGTCGCGCATCCTGGTGAGCGATATGGATTCGGCGCGCATCGCCAACGTCGAGCGGTTGCTCGGCGACGCGATCGCCGCGCGGAAGGTCGAGTTCAAGGCGGTCAACCCCTCGACGATGTCGAAGGAGGAGTTTGACGCCGTGCTGCGCGACTTCGCGCCGGAAGGCTTTGACGACATCATCATGCTGGTGCCGGTGGTTCCGGTGCTGGTCCATGCCGCGAATTACCTCGGCAAAGACGGGCTCATGAACATCTTCGCCGGAATTCCGGCCGGGGTGGAAGGCATGCTTTCGGTCGAGGGGATCGTCGAGCGCAACCAGCGTTACATCGGTTCGAGCGGCAGCAAGACGGAGCATCTCCGCCACACGCTGCTCCTCGCCGAGCAGGGCGACCTGAAGCCGGTGACCGCGCTGGCGGCGATCGGCGGAATGAACGTTTTGAAGCAGGGGCTCGAAGCGGTGATCGCCGCGAAGTTCCCGGGCAAGACGGTGATTTTCCCGAACGCGCCGGATATGCCGCTGACGCCGATCGCCCAGGTCGGAACCCTCGGCGACGCCGTCAAGGAGACGCTCGACTGCGCCGGTTACTACACATTGGCGACGGAAGCGGAATTGAAGCGCCTCTACGACAAGGAAGGTTGAAGCGTTGCTTTCATTCAGGGGAAAACTGCTGCTGGCTCTGTGCGTATGCGCTTCGGCGCTCATCGCGCCGCTGTACGCCGCCTCGTTCGCCGCGTCCAAGTTGAATTTCTCCTCGTTCAAGGAGTTCAACGCCGACAGCTGGCAATTTGTCGGCAAGAACATCATTGCGAAGAAAGTCTACATCCCCGCCGGGGATCTGGAGATTTACGCGGATGAGGCGGTGATCAATATCGAGAGCCGCGACTTCGAGGTGTCCGGCAACGTCCGGGTCCACCGCTGGCAGAATACCGGCGGCGTTGTGGACCCGGAAAAGCTGGCCCGTCTCGAAAACGCACCGAATTGCAGCGTCAAGGTTCTCGGCATTGTCGGCAATGTCTGGGGGGGGCAGCAGATTCAGGTCTCGGCTTCGGTGCTGACCGACAACATCGGCGCGCAGAAGCTGGCCGGTAATCTCGACAGCGGTTATTTCCAGTTCAAAGAGGCGAGCCTGACGTTCAAAACCTACGTCTGCCGCGCCGAAAGCGGCGAACGCAAGCCGGACGGCGTGATCACGGTGAAGAACGCCGAGATCAGCTCGTGCAGCTATCTGGAGTGTGACCACGGTCACTATTCGATCGGCTGCGGCGAAGCGCAGTTCACCCCGCATACGACCGAGTTTTACGGGATCGAGACGATCGACACCGACGTCGGCGACCATTCCGTGTTCCTGACCAACGGTTTCTGGAAGGTGTACGGGGTGCCGGTGCTCTGGCTGCCGGTGTTCTACAAGCCGAAGGACGAATCGCCCGGTCTGTTCAGCATCCAGGCGGGGAAATCTTCGGATTGGGGGTATTTCGTATCGCTCTCCAAGCGGTTCGACCTGACCGATTATCCGTATTCGACGATCAAGGTGCTCGGCGACTACTACTCGAAGCGCGGCTACGGCTACGGCGCCGACGCCGACTTCGAGACGGGGAATTCCCGCACCAACATCTTCGGTTACGGGATCTGGGATAAGAATCCGAATGAAAGCGACGATTACGACAAGTACCGGATCAAAGTCCCGAACTACCGTTACGATTTCCGCCTGACCAACGTGACGCATATCACGCCCCGGCTGGATTTCCGCGGTGCGTTCGAGTTGATGAGCGATCCGTATTTCACCCGGGACTTCTTTTCCGGGCGCTATAATTCGGACCCGCAGCCGGCGACCTACGCTTCGCTGGAACAGCAGTTCGACCATTTCAGCGCGTCTTTGTATGTCCGGCCGAAAGTGAACAGTTTCTATTCGACGGTGGAGCGGCTGCCGGGATTCCGGCTCGACGTTCAGCGCCAGCAGATCCTGAATACGAATTTCTACTATCAGGGCGATCTGTCGACGGACTACCTCAAAATGGACTGGGTCAAGTTCGATTACGACACCAAGAACCTGCCGAATGAGAAGTTGAAGAATTATTCGAGCTTCCGTCTCGATACGACGCACTTCCTTTATTTTCCGTTCCGTTTCGACTGGCTGACGCTGGTTCCGCGTGCCGGCCTCAAGATGACCGCCTATTCGAACACGTCGAAGAGCAAGGTTTCGTCGCAGGATCTTGCTACGCTGTTCGAGGCCGCCAACCTGCAGAACACCAACGGGATGATCCTCCACAACTACGACGACAAGGGGAACGCGAAACTGCGGTTCGCCGGTGAAGTCGGTTTGGAGGCGTCCACCAAGATTTACAACAGCTGGCAGAATGTCCGCAATTCGTTTCTGGCGCTGGACGGGCTGCGTCATGTGATCCGGCCCTACATCAATTACACGTTGATTCCGAAGCCGACCGTCGACCGGGATCATCTCTACTACTTCGACGACATCGACCGGATTCAGGAAGAGAACTTCATCCGCTTCGGGTTGGAAAACCGGTTGCAGACCCGGAATGGAAGCGCCGTCCGCGAATATCTCTCGATGGAGAACTATTGGGATTTGCATGCGAAAGAGCAGGACGGATACAACCGGATCGGCGATTTCTGCACGATCCTGACCGCAACTCCGTTCAAGGGGTTTTCGATTTCGACGTTCTTCTCGATCGACGCCGGCAACAACAACGGCAGCATACCGGAAACCATGCGCAACGGCCGCGACGCCGGTCACCCCGGCCTCGACCTCAAATGGCTCAACCGCTGGAACATCACCTTGAAGTACTCCCCGGCGGAGGATTGGGATTTCACCCTCTCCTACGTCTACAACCGGCCTTACGGGTCGCGCAGCGCCTATTCGATGGGCTCCACGCTGACCCAGCTTGACGCCGGTTCGTTTTTCAACAACTATTTTTCCACGCACACCGAGCAGTTCCAGTTCGGTGTCCGCCTGCCGCTCACGCCGGACCGCCGGACGTTCGCCTCCTATTCGCTGGCGTACGACGTTCAGGCCGGCAACATCGATTCGCAGACGGTTCAGATCGTCCGCAATTTCCACTGCTTCGAAGTCGCGGCCGGGCTTCAGTGGGAGCATGACGACGACAACAACAGTTACAAGCAGAGTTTTCTGGTTTCGGTTTATCTGACCGGCCTCACCGGACCGCTTCAGGAAGGCCAGAATTCGGTGTTGAGCCGGGCCGACAGCATGATGCGCGACCCCGGATCGTCGCGCGGCAGCAAATTCTGGGGGAATTGAGCATGTATATCGTTACCGGAGGCGCCGGGTTGATCGGCAGCGCCGTGGTCTGGGAATTGAACCGGCGCGGCGTGGATGACATTCTGGTGGTCGACCACCTCGGCACGTCGGACAAGTGGAAGAATCTGCGGGCGCTGGCCTTCGACGATTATCTGGAGAAGGATGAATTCCGCTCCCGTCTCGCGGCGGGCGGTTTCGACGGCGCCCGGATCGAGGGCGTGATCCACATGGGCGCCTGTTCCGCGACGACGGAGCGCAACGCCTCGTATCTCGCCGACAACAACTTTCTCGCCACCAAAGAGCTGGCCGAATACTGCCTCGGGCGCGGCATCCGTTTCCTCTATGCGTCGAGCTGCGCCACCTACGGCGACGGGAGCTGCGGCTACGTCGACGACGAGTCGGCTATCGAGAAGCTCCGGCCGATGAACATGTACGGTTACTCCAAGCAGATGTTCGACCTCTGGGCGAAGCGCCACGGCGTGCTGGGGAAGATCACCGGCTGCAAATTTTCCAACGTCTACGGGCCCAACGAGCGGCACAAAGGGGAGATGCGCAGCGTCGTCCTGCGCGCGTTCGAGCAGATCAGCGAGACCGGAACGCTCAAACTGTTCCGCTCCTACCGCCCGGAATACGCCGACGGCGAGCAGATGCGCGACTTCCTCTATGTGAAGGACGCGGCGGATATGATCCTCTTCCTCCTCGGGCATCCGCGGGGCTTCGGGCTCTACAACATCGGCAGCGGCCGGGCGGAGACCTGGAACGCGCTCGCTTCCGCCGCCTTCGAGGCGCTCGGCAAACCGGTCGATATCGAATACGTCGATATGCCGGAGCAGCTGCGCGACCGCTATCAATACTACACCAAGGCGGAGATGGGCAAGCTTCGGGCGCTCGGTTACGAGCGCGAGGCGACCAGTCTTCACGATTCGGTGATCGACGACGTCCGCGGCTACCTGATGCCGGGGCTCTACCTGGGCGACGAATGCGAAAAGCGCTGACCGATACGGCCTCCGGAATCCTCGCCGACGCCGCCAACGTGCTGGCGTTGGTCGAGAACGCGGAAAAAAGCCTGGACGACGCGCTGGACGGTTCGCTCGCGCATCCGGAACAGCGCCGCACGACCGGCAGTCTGCTCTTTCTCTACTTCCGCCGCAAACGGTTGATCGACGGCTGGATCGGAAATCTGGCGCAGCGTCCGCCCCGCCCGCGCATCCGCCGGGTGCTGGAGGCGGTGCTGACGCAGATCCGCTTCCAGAGCGGCATCGCCCCGGAATCGGCGGTCAACGTCGCGGTCGACCTGGTCAAGACGGTGGGCAACGCGAACGAGGCGAAATTTGTCAACGCCGTGCTTCGCCGCGCGGTGCGCGAGCTGCCGGAGGTGGACGATTCTCCCGCCGCGGTGTTTCCGCCCGCGCTGTTCAAACGGTGGAGCCGCCGTTTTTCCGCGGCGGAACTGGCGGCGATGAGCGAGGCCTTTCTCGCTCCGGCGCCCTTCACGTACCGTGCCGAGGCCGGGTTCGAGCCGCCGGCGGACTGGGAGGCGACTCCGGTTCCCTGCCGGGGGCCGTTCCGCTTTTTCGAGTCGGCCAAGCCCGGCGCGATCCTGGAATCCGAAGCCTTGAGGGCAGGGCGGATCTATGTGCAGGACCCCGCCACCGCCGTCGCCGCGTCACTGCCCGACCTGGAACCGGTGAAGAGCATTCTCGACGTCTGCGCCGCGCCGGGCGGCAAATCGCTGCTGCTCGCTTCGCGGATGAAGCCGGGAACGGCGCTCGTCGCCGCCGACCGTTCGGCCCGGCGGCAGGAGCAGACCCGGCGGAATTTCAACTGCCGCGGCCTCGATTTCGCAGTGATTGTCGCGGAACCGGGGGAGCTGACCGGGGAGTACGACTTGGTGCTGGCCGATGTGCCGTGCTCGAATACGGGAGTGTTCCGGCGGCGTCCCGACGCGCTGTGGCGCTTCCGGGCCGACGCGCTGGCGGAGACGGTTGCGTTGCAGCGTTCGATTCTCGACGCGGCGGCGGAACGGGTCGCCCCCGGCGGACAGCTGGTCTACAGCACATGCAGCATCGAGCCGGAAGAGAACGCGCATCAGGTCGAGGCGTTTGCGGCGGCGCATCCGGATTTCTCGGTCGAAACATCCGAATTGCTGCTGCCTTCCGGCGGGCACGACGGCGCTTACGCCTGTTTGCTGCGGCGGAGTGCGCGGAGCATCCGCAGATAATCGAGCATGACCTTGGCGGAGAGCTTGCTTTCTCCGTGTTCCCGCAGCCCGAAGGTGATGCCGTGCTCGACCACGAGACACGGTTTCGGGGAGTGGGTCAATAGATAGAGCAATTCCAGCATGATCTTGAACCCTTTCGGGCTGAGGCGCGGCGCGACCCGGTCGAACGCGGTGCGGCGCAAGGCGAAGAAGCCGGACATCGGGTCTTTGACCTTGACTCCGAGCATGATGCGCGCCATCAGCGCCGCCGTACGGCTGACCAGGACGCGGAACGGATTCCACTTCTCCCGGAAGCCGCCGCCGGCCGCATAGCGCGAACCGATGACGAAATCGCACTCCTCGAGCTCGCTTAAGAGTCCGGGCAGGTCGCCCACGTCGTGCTGAAGATCGCCGTCCATGCAGCAGAGGAATTCCCCTTTCGCCGCCTTGAACCCCTTGACGATGCTCGGGCTCAGCCCGGGGATGCCGTCGTTGAGGATGGCGCGGACGTAGGGGTGGCCGAGGGCGGCGTATTCGTTGACCGCGTCGGCCGTGCCGTCCGGCGAATTCTCGTCGGCGACGATGATTTCGTAGTTTTCGAGGCCGCACTGTTCGATGCGGCCGATGAGGAGCAGGATGTTCTCCCGTTCGTTCAGCGTCGGAATGACGATCGAATATTTGACCATGATCCGCTCCTCCTTTTCTCTGATCCGGTTACGCCGGTTTCACAACGGTGACGACGGACGAAGCGCGCAGCGGGGTGACCGCTTCGCGGTAGGCGGCCATGTGCGGCGTGCCGAGGTGCGCCTTGAGGTGCTCCGGCGACTTCCAGGTTTCGAGGATGGTGACCGCGTTGGGATCGGCGGGCGCGCCGATTCCGGCGTTGGCGTCGACGCAGGCTTCGTAGCGGATGCAGCCGTCTTCGGCGAGCACGTTCGGAATGTTGTCATTGAGGATTTCGAGGAATTTCTCCAGGCCGCCTTCCTTGATGACGCAGCGGGCGATTACGTGAACCATGGTTTTGTCCTTTCGTAGATAACTGTTCTATCGGATTTCTGTGAATGTTTTTTGCAGGATTTCCGCGAGAATCCGCTCCGAATCCTCCACCGGGACCGGGCGCGGGGCGTTTTCGAGTTTCATTTTGTTCTGCGCGCCGCTCTTCGCGGTCGCCGCCAGCAGTTCCGGCGTGATGGCGGGGCAGTCGCGCAATGCGGCGGGAACATCGATTCCGTCGAGGAAACGGCGGTACGACGCGATCACCGCTTCGGGCGTCGCTCCCGGGAACACCGGGGCGAGCAGCATGGTGCGCTCCGCGACGGCGGGGTTGCCGAGATAATAGCGCCAGCACTCCGGCAGCAGCATCGCCACCGCGATGCCGTGTTCGAGCTTGCCGAACCAGGAGAAGCTCGCCAGGTGCGGCAGCCCGGTCGATTTGAAACGGATCACCATGCCGCCGAGCGTCGCGGCGACGGCCATGTTCCGGCGGGCGGCGGCGTCCGCCCCGTCCGCGATGGCGGCGGGGAGGTTTTCGGCGATCAGCCGGATCGCCCGGAACGCCCAATCGTTCGCATCGGGGTGGTTGCCGTCGGCGCCGACGTTGAGGAACCCTTCGATCGCGTGGGCCAGCGCATCGCAGCCGGTCGCCCGGGTGACGGATTCCGGCATGCTTGCGGTCAGTTCCGGAATCAGTAGCGCCAGCTCCGGCACGAGGAATCGTTCGGAAATCAGTTTTTTGACCCCGAGGCCGAAATCGACGATGTTGCTGTACGGCGTCGCCTCCGAGCCGGTGCCGGAGGTGGTGGGGATGCAGATCACCCGGTCCGGATTCGCATCGGGACACGCCTCGCTCCAGCGATTGACGCCGAAGTGGTCGGCCAGCTCCCAGCCCGACTGCGCCGTGAGATAGGCCGCTTTGGCCGCATCCATCGCGCTGCCGCCGCCGATGGCGATCACCGCCGCCGGTTTTTCTTCGCGAATGATCTGGATCAACGACGCGACTGCGGAAGTGGACGGCTCCGGCTTGAGGCGGCACCGAAATAGTTCGCGGCCGGCCGCTTCGAGCGCCCGGCTGATAAAACGGATTCCCCCGTTCGCGTCGACGGAGTTGCTGCCGGAACAGACCATCACCCGGCCCGGTCCGCGTTTCCGCAGTTCGGCGATTAGCGTCGATTCGGGATCGTTTATCACGATCCGCTCGCCGGGCGCGTTCGATAAAACCGCTTCGCCGTTCATGCTTCACAGCCCCCAGGAGGAAGTCGCCGCCCGGGAGTACCAGTGCAGCATGTTGGTCTGTGTTTCGCCCTGCGGCAGCCGCGCGTCGAGCTCTTCGATCGAGCCGACGGCGCCGTCGAGGTATTCGCGGAGACGCAGCGCCGTTTCCTCCAGCCGCGCGACGACCGTCGCGTTGCGGGCCTGGATCACTTCGAGGCCGAACGGTTTCGCCGTCCGCAGCCACTGGCGGCGGAACGAGGCGTTGAATTCGCGCACCGCCGCGATCACCGACGGAATCATCGACACCGCGATCTGGCGGAGCGCGATGCGGTCGTCGTGGTCGTAGGCGGCTTCCAGCGCGCCGCGCAGCTCGAGCTTCATGATGAGCAGCTGGAGCGCGTTGATGATGTGTTCGAAATCCCCCGCGAAACACTCCTCCTGGTAAGGCAGGAGCTTGCGCAGCATTTCGTCGTAACGGTCGCAGAGGACGAGGTCGAATTCCGGATTCCGGCGGCGGCAGTCGTCGAAGAGGATGCCGAGCAGCGGATCGTCCCAGATCATCACCGCCGGATTGCAGCCGAATTCATCCAGCGCGTCGATGCGCGACGCGATCAGGTGCGCTTCATAACTGCTCTGGCAGACCGCCGCGAACCGTTTCGAGGTCAGCTTCTCCGGGTCGTCGGCGGGGACGCCGAAGGCAAGGTCGGCGCAGTAGACGATCCCCGCCAGCGAGGAGTCGTAGTTGCAATACGCGCCGTTGTCGCCCCACATGGTGAAGAACAGCTCCGAAACCTTCGCCTTGCGGCAGGCTTCGATGCAGGGAACGGCGGTTTTTTTGGTCTTCTCGTGGTCGTACCAGAGGCGGGTCCAGGTCCAGATGCCGGAGCCCATGACCGGCTCGAAGCCGATGTCGCGGTGACGCTTGAGCATCGCCTCGTACATGGCGGCGTCCTGGTGATAATAGTCCCAGTAGACCAGCTGGACGTTCTGCGGAATCTTCTTCTGCACGGATTCCGGAATCGGGTTTTTGAGGTCGTAATAATTCTGGTCCGGGTTGCTCAGCCGGAAGTACATGTCGGACCAGATCATCGGGGCGAGCCCCGCTTTTTTGCAGATTTCGTTCACTTTGCCGAGATGGCGGTTGAAGAGCTCGAACCCGTTCACATAGCCGTGTTTGTCGAGGAAGCGGCCGCGGCCGAGGTCGTGGGTTTCATCCATGCCGATGTGGATACGGCGGCTGCCGAGCGCCTCGCTCCAGAAGGCGATCATCTTCTCGATGAGCGCGTAGGTTTTCGGCTCGTCAACCAGCAGGACGCGGTCGGTGTCCTTGATGTCGGCATAGACGCCGTTCCATTTGATGATCTGCTCGAGGTGGCCGAGGGTCTGGATGCAGCCCACGAGCTCGATCCCGAGACGGGCGGCGTACTCGTCGAGTTCCCGGATTTCCTCCAGCGAATAGGCGCCGCGCAGGAAGCCGAAAAAGGGTTCGTCCGGCAGCTCGTAAGTGTCTTCGGTGTAGAGCATCACCATGTTGCAGCCGGTGAGCGCCAGGCGGCGGAACCACATCTTGAGGTGGTCGACCCGCATCACCATATTGCGCGACACGTCGAGCATGATGCCGAGCGTCTTGAATGGAGCGCTCTCGTCGCATTCGATTTTGGCGAACGCGCCGCCGATCGCCCGCGCCGCGCCGGCGATTGAGTTGTATTCGATCAGCACCTCGCCCGGCGAACGCCGGACGCGGGAGACCGTGCCTTCGCCGCCGACCCGTTCCGCCTTGAGTTTCAGCCCGCGCCCGGAGGGGGAAACCGGATATTCCTCTTCCAGCGTCTCCAGCAGCGTATGCAGTTCTTCCGGCACGTCGTTGGAGCGCCACACCAGTTTTGAAACCTGAGTCATGGGTTGCTTCCCTCAAATGAATGGATCGAGACAGTTCACGGTTGGCAAGGAAAAAACGGAATAACCGTCTCTGTTACGATTCGGTTATTCCGCCTGAAGCACTTGCGTGATTCTATTTTTGCAATCAGTTCTTCTTCTGGAAGAGGCTGCGGATGCGCTTGCCGACGATTTCCGCCGGATGGACGCCGAGGGCTTCGCGCTTGGCCTTGAGGACCGGCGCGCCGTTGCGGGCTTCCTTGATCCACTTGGCGGCGAATTCGCCGGATTCGATGCGGCGCAGCGATTCCTTCATGCGCACCTTGACCGACGGATCGATGATCCACGGGCCGTTGTCGTATTCACCCCACTCGGCGGTGTTCGAAATGACCGCGTTCATCTTCTGGATGCCGCCTTCGTAGATCAGGTCCACGATCAGCTTCGCTTCGTGGATGCACTCGAAGTAGGCCATTTCCGGCGGATAACCCGCCTCGATGAGGGTCTCGAAGCCGTACTTCATCAGGTCGACCATGCCGCCGCAGAGGACGTTCTGTTCGCCGAAGAGGTCTTCGTAGGTTTCCTGCTCGAAGGAGCACTCGAGAACGCCGGCGCGGGTCAGACCCTCGGACTTGGCGATGGCCAGGGCGACTTCCTTCGCCTTGCCGCTCGGATTCTGCTGGATCGCGATCAGGCCGGGCACGCCGAAGCCTTCGACGAAGCGCTTGCGCTCTTCGGTGCCGGGGCTCTTCGGGGCGACCATGATGACGTCGACGTTCTTCGGCGGCTTGATTTCGTTGAAGACGATGGAGAAGCCGTGCGAGAACGAAAGGGTCTTGCCGGCGGTCAGGACCGGGGCGATTTCCTTGTCGTAGACCGGACCGTGCATTTCATCCGGCAGCAGGATGTGAATGATGTCCGCGCGTTTGGCGGCGTCGGTGACGGAGAGAGTCTCGAACCCGTCTTCCTCGGCGGCATCCTTGGACTTGCCGGGGCGGATGCCGATTACGACGGAGAGGCCCGAATCGCGCATGCAGAGCGCCTGGGCGCGTCCCTGCGCGCCGTAACCGATCACTGCGATCGTCTTGCCGTTGAGCACACCGAGATCGGCGTCCCCGTCGTGGAGGATCTCCATTTCTTTCATTTCTATCATCTCCTGATTCTGTCCGAAAATCGGACGATTGTGTGTCATAAGGACTTAATATAACCGTATCCGCGCCCGATTGCAACCCCCCGCCGCCGATTTTCCCGGCAAAACCGGCAAAGATCCCCGGATTTTCTTCCCGCACCGCAGGTGATTTCCGGCCGCGAAATCGCGTAAAGTTGTTTTGTGCTATAATTCCGTCGAAGAGTGCCATCCGCCCGGCTTGGCGGAGAAGGAGTTTTCGCCTATACTATAGACAGGTACAATAACAATCCTGGAGGACGCGATGAATTTCTGTGAGAAAACCTATTCCGTTCCGGCCGGCGCCGGTCCGGTCCCGGCGATTCTGGACACCGACACCTACAACGAGATCGACGACCAGTTCGCGCTGGTCTACGCCCTGCTTTCGCCGGAGAGTATCGAGCTGCGCGGCGTGACCGCGGCCCCGTTCTTCAACAGCCGCTCGACCTCCGCCGGCGACGGGATGGAGAAGAGCTATCAGGAGATCGTCCGGATCGTCGAACTCATGGGCTTCGCGGGCAAAGTTCCCGTCTTTCGCGGCGCGACGTCGTTCCTGCCCGCCCCGTCCGTTCCGGTCCGCTCCGACGCGGTCGATTTCATCATCGCCGAGGCGAAACGGGCCCGTTCGCGCGGGGAAAAGCTGTTCGTGATGTCGATCGGCGCGATCACCAACCTCGCTTCGGCGCTGCTCGTCGCCCCGGATATCGCCGGGGACATCGTCTCCGTCTGGCTCGGCGGACACGACCATTTCCATGCCGACAACCGGGAATTCAACCTGTTCGAAGACGTTCCGGCCGCCCAGGCGGTGATCACTTCCGCCGCGCCGCATATCCGGATTCCCTGCTGCCATGTGGCCAGCATCCTGGCGACGACGACCGAGGAGCTCGAAAAGGACCTCGCCGACTGCGGGGAACCGGGCGAATACCTCTTCACCATCTTCCGCGACTACGTCAAAGAGCACAAGTGCGGGAAAAAGGTGATTTGGGATATCTCGGCCGTTTCGTACCTGACCAATCCGCAGGCGACCGCGTGGGAGATCATCCCCCGCGAGCAGCTCGAAGACGACAGCACCTGGAGTTTCCCGGAAACCCCGGCCCGGATGCTGATCGCCCGGAAGATCGACCGCGACGCTCTCTTCGCCGATCTCTTCGACCGTCTCCGCGCCCACGTCCTCTCCGTGCGCTGAAGCCCCCCGCCGCCGTCCGGAGCCCTTACTCCGGGCGGCCGGTCCGGTAGGGCTCGGCGTCGAATCTCTCCAACTCCTCCGGCAGGAAGAACATGCCTTCGCTCCGCAACCGTCCGCCGGATTCGAGGATGCCCAGCATCGCCCGCCGCATCGAATTGTCGCGCGGATAGTCCGCATACTCTCCATGCTCCCTGCCGAAGAGGAAGAACAGCCCTTCGCGCCCGTTCGACCGCTGCGGATACAAGTAGCAGCGGCGCTGGAACTTCGCCAGGTTCGAACCGGGCAGCAGCCGCTCCCAGTCGGGGTTGAAGATCCACGAGGAACAGACGAACGCCTTGACCCGCTTCTCCGGGAAACAGGCGGCGTAAAAACGCAGCGCCTCTTTCAGCGATTCGCGACAGATTTCCGGCGTCATGCCGCCGCCGCCGGGGATGTGGATTCCGGGCGTGAAGTCCCCCGGCTCCAGAACCGGGCTCCACTCCGCCGTCGGCAGCCGGAGCGTCCGGTCGAGAATGATTCCCCGCGGCGAAACCGGGTTGCCCGACACCGCGCCGGCCTCATGCGTCAGGCGGGTGACGAACGCCGCCTCCTTCGGCGACTGCCCTTCGTACAGCACGTAACCGTCGGCGGAACAGGGCGTTCCATCCGCCGCCAGCACCATGACCTGTCCGCTGGTCCGGTTGCGGTAGACGAACACGGCGGGGGAATCCGGGTGGACCTGGTTCATGAATTCGAACCGTCCGATGCGGAACAGCTTCCCGTCGATGTAGTTGCGCATCCAGTGAAGCTGGCTTCTGGTGTGGCCCGGAAAGCCGCCGTGCGCCGAACGGTAGATCTCCACCGTGCCGCCCAGCCATTTCGCGGCGGCGGCGGCATATCCGTCCGGGAGCCCGAGCCTGCGGTAGGTCTCCGTGAAAACGGGGATCGCGGAAAGGCCGATCATCAGGTAGAAGAGTCCGCATTTCTCGCCGAACACCCGGTCCAGCTCCGGCCAGCGGGTCAGGGCGGATACCGCGCCGCCGCGGCAGAGCGTGTGATGGGCGTGGCAGGCGAGCAGCCGGAGCGGCTCTTCGGCGGCGACCCGCCCGGCGACTTCGGCGAGCGGCAAAAGCACGTCCTCTCCGATTCCGGCCGTCCTCAGCTGTTCCGCAAGGAATTTCCGGTCCGTGAAGAACGGCGCGGCGGCGGGACAGGCCGCCATCGATTCCCGCCAGCCGGTGTCCAGCACCGGGGCGAATCCGCCGTCCAGATTCAATGCGTTCAAAACCTCTTTCACGGTCTTCATCATCGCATTCCTTAAAAAAAGCGGACCCGCGCAAACGGGTCCGCCCTGATGCATTCCGCCGTTATTTCTTCGGGCGTGCCACGTAGTGGGTGTGCAGCAGCTTGTGTGCGCAATGGCTGCCGGGTTCGCCGAGGAATTCCGCGTAGAGCTTCTGAATCGACGGATTCAGGTGCGATTTGCGGATCGGCTTGTCCTTGTCGTCGCGGTAGATCGCGTCGAGACGCTTGGTGAGGATCTTGCCGTTGCCGTGGTGATAGGGCTGGCCGCCGCCGTTGAGGCAGCCGCCCGGGCAGGCCATGATCTCGATGGCGTGGTAGGTGACCTCGCCCTTCTTGATCTTTTCGAGGAGCTTGCGGGCGTTGCCGAGTCCGGAGCAGACCGCCGCCTTGAGCTCGATCCCGCCGACGTCGACCGTCGCTTCCTTGATCCCCTTGATGCCGCGCACGGCGGTGAAGTCGATCTCCTGGATGTCCTTGCCGGAGATCCAGTCGGCCGCGGTGCGGAGCGCCGCTTCAAGCACGCCGCCCGTCGCGCCGAAGATTACGGCAGCTCCGGTCGATTCGCCGAGCGGGGAGTCGTAATCCTGGTCTTCGAGCTGGCAGAACTGAATGCCCGCCTCGCGGATCATGTCCGCCAGTTCGCGGGTCGAAATCACGATGTCCACGTCGCGGACGCCGTTGGGCGCGAACTCCTCGCGCGACGCTTCATACTTCTTCGCCAGGCAGGGCATGACCGAAACGACGATCAGGTCTTCCGGCTTGACGCCGATCTTCTCGGCGTAGTAGCTCTTGGCGATCGCGCCGAACATCTGCTGCGGCGACTTGGCCGTCGACGGCATGTAGATGAGTTCCGGGAACTGGTGCTCGAGGAACTTCACCCAGCCCGGGCAGCAGCTGGTCAGGATCGGCAGGTTCTCGCCGCTCTTGACCCGCTCGATCAGCTCGGTGGTCTCTTCCATGATGGTGAGGTCGGCCGCGAAGTCGGTGTCGAACACTTTGTCGAAGCCGAGCTTGCGGAGCGCCGCAACCATCTTGCCGGTGCTGACCGAACCCGGCGCCAGGCCGAATTCCTCGCCGATCGCCACGCGGACCGCCGGAGCCGTCTGGACCACCACCGTCTTGGTCTCGTCGTTCAGCGCCCGCCAGACCGGGTACTTGTATTCGATTTCGCTCAGCGCGCCGACCGGGCAGGCCTGGACGCACTGTCCGCAGAAGACGCATTCGGTCTCCACCAGCGGCTTGAGCCCCGCCGGAGCGACCACCGCGTCGAATCCGCGGCCGACGCCGGAGAGCACGCCCACCGTCTGGACCACGTTGCAGGCGGTTTCGCAGCGGCGGCACATGATGCACTTGTCGAGGTCGCGAGCGATCGCGTTGCTCGAAAGGTCGCGGTTGTAGGTCGACTGTTCGCCCTTATAGAGCAGGTGATGCAGCCCGAGCTCCTGCGCCAGCGCCTGGAGCTGGCAGTCGAGGTTCTTCGGACAGATCAGGCAGTCTTTGGGGTGATCCGAGAGCAGGAGGTCGAGAATCGTGCGGCGCGCGTTGATCGCCCGCAGCGTGTTGGTGTGGACCTCCATCCCTTCGGTGACCGGCGTGCTGCACGCCGGAGCGAGATTCGGCCGCCCCTTGACTTCGACCACGCAGACGCGGCAGGAGCCGGTGCGGTGTTCGAGCTGGAAGCAGTCCATCTTCATATGGCAGAGGGTCGGGATGCGGATGTTGAGCAGCTCGGCCGCCTCCAGAATCGTGGCCCCGGCCTCGATCGAGACCGGAGAATCGTTGATCTTCAAATTGACTTTCATCTTGGGGAATACTCCTGTCTTTCCGTTGCTCAATGCTTTTCCACCGCGTGGAACTTGCAGACCCCGAAGCAGGCGCCGCACTTGATGCACTTCGCCTGGTCGATTTCATGCCGCAGCTTCCGTTCGCCGGAGATGCAGTTGACGGGGCAGTGGCGGATGCAGAGACCGCAGCCGACGCACTTGTCGGTGATTTCGTAATGAATCAGCTTCGCGCAGACGCCGGCGGGGCACTTGCCGTCCTTGACGTGGGCCATGTATTCATCCGCAAAGTTGTTCATGGTGGAGAGAACCGGGTTCGGAGAGGTCTGGCCGAGTCCGCAGAGCGCGGTGTCCTTGATTACGGCCGAAAGCGTCCGGAGTTTTTCCAGCGTTTCCGGCGTTCCGCGGCCGTCGGTGATCTCTTCGAGCATTTCGTAGAGCCGCCGGTTGCCGATCCGGCACGGGGTGCACTTGCCGCACGATTCGTCGAGGGTGAACTCGAGGAAGAACTTGGCGATGTTGACCATGCAGTCGTCCTCGTCCATGACGATCATGCCGCCGGAACCCATCATCGAGCCGATGCCCTTCAGCGTTTCATAATCGATCGGCAGATCGAGGTTCGTCTTGGTGATGCAGCCGCCGGAGGGACCGCCGGTCTGGACCGCCTTGAAATCGCGGCCGTTCTTGATTCCGCCGCCGATGCCGAAGATGATTTCGCGCAGCGTGCTGCCCATCGGGACTTCGACCAGTCCGACGTTGCTGATTTTGCCGGCCAGCGCGAAGACCTTCGTGCCGGCGGAGCCTTCGGTGCCGATCGTGCGGAACCAGTCGGCTCCCTTGCGGATGATCGCGCAGACGTTGGCGTAGGTTTCGACGTTGTTGACCACGCTCGGCTTCTTCCACAGGCCCTGGACGGCGGGGAAGGGGGGCTTGACGGTCGGTTCGCCGCGCATGCCCTCGATCGAGTGGATCAAAGCGGTCTCTTCGCCGCAGACGAACGCGCCCGCGCCGAATTTGATCTGGATGTCGAAATCAAATCCGCTGCCGAAGAGGTTCCTGCCGAGCAGCCCGCGTTCTTCGGCCTGCTTGATCGCGATCTGGAGCCGCTTGACGGCCAGCGGATATTCGGCGCGAATGTAGATGACGCCGGTCGAAGCGCCGATCGCGTAGCCGCCGATCGCCATCGCTTCGAGGACCGAGTGCGGGTCGCCTTCGAGCACCGCGCGGTCCATGAACGCGCCCGGGTCGCCTTCGTCGGCGTTGCAGATGATGAACTTCTCGCCCTTCGGCTGGGCCGCGGCGAACTGCCACTTCTTGCCGGTCGGGAAACCGCCGCCGCCGCGACCGCGCAGGCCCGAGGCGATGATGGTGCTGATGACGTCTTCCGGCTTCATGCCGGTGAGCACCTGCGAAAGCGCGGCATATCCGCCTTCGGCGATGTATTCGTCGATGTTTTCCGGGTTGATCCGGCCGGTGTTGCGCAGCACGATGCGCGCCTGGAACTCCTCTTTCGAGGCGGGCGCTTCGATTTCGGGGTAGTACCAGGTGCGGTCGAGGGTGCGGGTGCCGGTGGCGGGCGCTTCGGTTCCGGCCGCGAGGATCGCCGGGATCTGCTGCGGCGTGACGTCGCCGTAGATCAGCCGCTTGCCGGAGTCGCGGTCGAGCAGCATGATGACCGGCTCCACATAGCAGAGGCCCATGCAGCCGACTTCGCAGACTTCGACGGCGTTTTCCAGCCGGCGTTCGGCGATTTCGTCGTGGATGGCCTGGAGCACCGGCATCGTTCCGGCCGCGATGCCGCAGGTTCCGAGCGAGACGAGCAGCTTCATCGGCGGCCGCGGCCGCGCATTGAGTTCGGAGGCGAGTTCCGCCAGCTTGGCGGAGGTTTCGATTTTCATGGCAGATTTCTCCATCAAATGCATTATCGTTCTTTCACCGGGTCCGGGGAGCGGTTATTCGCCGCAGTCCTTGAGGATGTCGGCGACTTTGTCCGCGGTCATGTTGCCGTAGACGCGGTCGTTGACCATGACCACGGGAGCGAGGCTGCACGCCCCGACGCAGCGGAGGGCGCCGAGGAAGAATTTGCCGTCCGGCGTGGTTTCGCCTTCGCGGACGTTGAGACGCCGCTTGAGTTCGTCGAGCACTTTTGGGGCGCCTTTGACGAAGCAGGCGGTTCCGGTGCAGACATTGATCTTATAACGGCCGACCGGCTTGTCGGTGAAGTAACTGTAGAAGCTGATGACGCCGTACACTTCGGCGCGGGAGATGCTCAGGCGGGCGGCGACGAAACTTTGCACCTCTTCGGGCAGGTATCCGAAAATATGTTGCGCGCGGTGAAGGATCTGGATCAGCGATCCGCGGCGGCGGTCCGGATTTTGGTCCACGTCGAGGGTGTCGATGAAACGTTCGAGTTCGTCGAACTTCGCCGCCTCTTCGGGGCTCCGTTCGGCGGTGGTACCCGGGGCGTCCTGGCAATGACAGCTCATGCTTGGTTCTCCTGGTGAGTTGGTAAGGTTCGGGCTTCTTTAACGATAGCGCCGGATTCCCGTTTTTTCAAGCAGAATCCGAGGCAGGAACTCGTCTTTTTACAAAAAAATATTCTTTGCAACTCTTTGATGATGAATTTGATAAAAATGTATCAAGCGCATCAAAAAGCCCGTATATGCGGTCTCGAAAAACGATACACCTGAAAAAATACCGATGCATTCAACTTCCGGCCGCCTTGCTTTTCGACCGGGGATGCGTCATAATAAAAGCGTATTGCAGAAACGATACATTGACAAGGAAAGAGAGCATGAAAGAGTACCGGGGAGATCTTTTGTTCCGCAAACTGCGCGCCTGGGTTGGCGATATGCCGGACGGTGCGCCGTTTCCCTCCGTACGGCAACTGATGCGGGAGTACGGGGTCAGCCAATTTACAGTTGCGCCCGCGGTGCGGAAGTTGCGGACGCTCGGCCTGGTGGAATCGTATGTCGGCCGCGGTTCGTTTGTCAGCCGGAGTAACCGGGCCGCACGCCCCCGGGCGCTGCTGCTGACCAACGACTGGCCCAGCTTCGCCATTCGGGCGACCGCGGATTTTCTGCGCATTGAGGCCGGGCGTCATAATTTCGACTTCCGCATGGAATATTACACTTATGATGACGACGTGTTTCGGCTTCTTGACGATTACCGCACCGACGCGGTTATCATCGACGCGTTGCCGAACGATTTTCTCCGTGCGGACCAGATTCAGGCGCTGACCGCGGCCAGCGTGCCGATCGTGATCTGCCGGAGTGCGGTGCGGGTCAAAGGAATCCGTTATGTCACCGGCAACAATGCCGCGGCGGGAATTCTGGCCGCCAATGCGCTGTACCAGGCCGGACACCGGAAAATAGGGGTGTTGTTTTCGGAGCCGCATATTTTTTCGACCGAAGAACTGGTCGGTAGTTTCACTTTGTGCGCCAGTTCGAATCATTGCGAGGTCACGGTGTTCGATTGCGAAACCCGGATCGGGCAGGATTCCGTTGTCGCGGCCTCCGCCTACCTCAAGGCGAACCACGGAACCATGTTTCGGGATGTCACGGCGCTTTTCGTTGTCAGTTCCGCGTCGGCGAGTGGAGCTTACCGTACGCTTCGGGAACTGGGAATCCCGGTTCCTGAACGGGTCAGCATACTTGGTTTGGGAGCCATATTGCCCGAGGACGCCGCAACGATTTCCACCATCGCGCCCTGCGACGGACTGATCGCGAAAACCGTTTTTGATATTCTGCGTGATCACTTTGACCGGAAACCCGTCAATGCAATCCAGCAGGAACTCGCCCCGGAATATCGCCGGCGTGGAACCATTCGTGAAATGAATCCGGCACTCGATACCCAAACCATAACCCTGGAGGAAAAATGAAAAAGAAATTGTTCACACTGATCGAGCTTCTGGTCGTGATCGCAATCATTGCGATTCTGGCGTCCATGCTGCTGCCCGCCCTGAACCAGGCCCGGGAACGCGGCCGTGTCGCAACCTGCATGAGCAATCTCAAGCAGATCGGAACGGCGACGGCGCTTTACATGACCGATTCCTCGGACCGGTTTGAACCGCATCGCAGCAATTGTACCGGGGTGGCGGGGGACCCGATGGATTCCACCTACAATCCCAGCCAGCCGGCCCGCTGGGGTAGCCCGATCAGCCCGTATCTCAATGCCAATAACACTCTCTGGTGGGGCGGTAAAATCAAGGTGCTCTGGTGCCCTTCGAACAAAGGTGGCATGATACGCAAGCAGAAGGGCCAGTGCGACGGCAGCTACGCCAGCAGTTACTCTTGGGATGGTACGCAAGAGAACAGCACATCTTATTCCTTCAGCCGCTACCGCGCGTGGGGATGGGTCTGGAACCGCAAGTCCGGTTCGCTCAAGAACCCGTCCAAGCGCATCTATTTGCAGGAGTACCACCAGCACGAAAACTTTGTCAATGAGCAGATTGCCCGTCCCCATTTCAGCGGGAAGGCGAAAAATATGATCTTTGTCGACATGCACGCGACAACGGATAAACTCAACTACTGAGAATCGGAGACCAATCAATGAATTTTGCAAGATTTTTGTCGGCGGCGCTTCTCGGCGCTCTCGGTCCGGGGCTGCTCGCCGCCACGCTTTTTACGCTTGATTCGGGCAAAACGATCGAAAAAAGCAACGTGAATCCATTTTCCGCGGACGGGCAGTCCGGCTATGTTCTCAAGCCGGATTCCCGGCTCCGCTTCGCCCTCGACGGAGATCCGCTGGCCGCGAAGGGGACGCTGCTCTTCGCCGTTTCGCCGGACGACCGGTTCGGCGCGGATAAAAAATCTCCCTCCATCTTGCTCCAACTCGGCGGCAACCACTGGGAGCCGAACAGCCTGACGGTGTTTCGCGAAAAGGACAATCGATTGATTTTTACCTTCTTCGGTCATCAGAAGCGCGTTTTCACCCAATGCGACGGCGGACGGCTCAAGAAGAACCAAATCAATACGCTTGCGGTCGCGTGGGACGGGGAAAAGGTTCGCTTTTTCCTCAACGGCAGCCGTTTGGCGTCGGAGCCGTCTCCGGTTCCGATTCAGTTCGGCAAAGACCGGCTTTCTGTCGGCGGTCCGGCGGTGGCAAAGCCCGGCTGGAATTTCTCCGGCAGAATTTCCGCGCTTGAACTCGACGATGAAGCACTTCCGGATGCCGCGGTGATCGCCCGGATGCGCGGTTTCCTGAAACCGCTGCCCGCTCCGCTTGCCGAAACCGTTCCGTATGTCCGCGAGGAGAAGGGCCTGGTTCGAATCGGCAACGGAATGTATGAGTTGCAGGTTACTTCCGAAGGACAGCCGCAGGCGCTTTACGACAAGCTCGCCGGCCGTTTTCTGATTCGCGACTGGAATCTCGCAGGCGGCAACTGGTGGAGCTTCACCGGGACGGACAAGGGCAAGAACCGCAACATTTCCAATCGGGATTTCAAGGGGACGTTTTCAACCCGCGACGGTGTTGCGGTGTGGAGTTACACCGTACCGGAGAACGGAACGGTCTTTACCGTTTCGGTCAAGCCCGAAGCGGACGGGACGCTCCGGTTTCATTACACGCTTGACAATCAGTTTTCACAACCGGTTCAGACGGTTTACTTTCCGCAGCTCGGCGGATTTGACAAAGGCGGCGACAGCTGGGCGTTCATGCCGCGTTGGACCGGTGTGAAGCGCGATCTTCGCAATCAGTTCAAATTCATGTGCTGGGGCGGCCCCGGACACCTCTCCATGCTGCTGATGGCATTGAAACTGGACAATGCGACGCTGATGCTTTACCCGCAGGACCCGAAAGGCAGCGTCCGGTTCGCAGTCATCGACGACCGCAACTCCGGTCCGGACGGGTTCGCCATCATGAGCTGGCAGAACCGCGACTGGATTCAGCCGGGCGAACGTTATGCGGGGAGCGCCGATTTCGTTCTCGTCAACGCGGGTGAACGCGGACTGCGCGGCGTCGCCGAGGCATACCGCGCCTGGGCGGAGAAACAGCCGTGGTTCATGACTTTCCGCGAAAAATGTGAAAAGTATCCGAATGCCGCAAAAATCCTGAACGGCGTCATCAAAATGGGCGGCTTCGAAGCGATCGGAAAGGATTCTTCCGTCTACGAGCCTTCGATTGCCGGGAAGGAGAAAACCTGCAATCTGACCTACGATTACAACCGTTTTATCGAAGTTGCCCGGCATATCGAGTCTGTCTACGGCGTTAAACCCGCCTACCGTTACGACGGCTGGTGGGACCGGTTCGACAGCCGTTATCCCGATTATTTTCCGGTCAATCCGCGCCTGGGGGATTTTAACAAATTTCTGAAGGCCAACAATGGCGACGGGCGGCTGGTTTATTTTCATATGAATCCGATTCAGTACGATTTCCAGACGGAAAAATTCGGCGTCGACAAACAGGCGATGAGTCCCGGCGGCGGTTACCAGGAACAGGTTTGGAGCCGCAACCGGCTTTACGTCGCCAGTCCCCGCCCCGCAATGGCGGATGAAGTCGCCGCGGTCAGGAAGATGCGGGAATACGGCGCAAAAGGAATTTTCGAAGACGTGATCGGTTCGACCACCATGCTCGACGTGAATCCGAAAGGCGGATATCCGTACTGGCACCGGGATTCCGGGACGGCGGCTCTGCTGGAACTTGCCGCCGCGCTTCGCAAGGAGTCAGGCGACGCGTTTCGCGGAACCGAAGGCGGCGAAGAGCGTCGGATGCCCTACTACGACGCCTTTATGATGGGGGCGGGGAACAGCGAATGCGTTCCGTTCATCAATATGGTTTATGGTGACTGCATCGTCAATGCAACCGGAATCGAAGGCGGCGGCAGCGGGAACAAGCCACACGAGCGTGCCCGCAACATCCTCTTCGGCATTGTTCTCGGACTCGACGGACGCCACGCATGGGCGACGAAAGAATACATGCCTTCCGCGCAGATGATTTTTGAGACCCAGAAACTGTTGAAAGAGACTGCGGGAGTCCGCATGGTCGATTTCCGCAATTACGGCAATCTCTGCATCTCGGAGTGGCCGCGGGCGTTCAGCATTGCGAACATCGGCAAGGATGCGATCGCCTCCGGCAGTTTCACGCACGAGGGATTGGGCAAGATCGAACTCTCCGGCGTCGCCGGAGAAAGCGCGGTTTTCGTCGCTCCCGGCGGCCGGTTCGCCGTCTGGGGAATCGGAACCCTGTCGCTTGGCGGAAAGACGTTGTTTGAAATCGGCGGGAAACCGGAAGAAATCGCCGTCTCGTATGATGGAAAGAGGCTTGCGGTAGGAAACCTCTCCCCGACGCCGGTATCGGTCACATTGAATGCTCCCGGAGCGAAGGTGGAAGGAAAAGCCGAGTACAGGCCATCCGGAAAACAGGGAACGGTCGATCTTTCCAAGCCGTTTTCACTCGCCGCCGGCGAAGTCGTCTTCATCCGCTAACCGGTAAGGTGCAATGAAACCATTCTGCCTGTTGTTATTGCTGGCGGTGATTGTTCCGGCATCGGGATTCGGCCAGGCCTGGCCGGACCCGGTTCCGGTCCGGGCCGCGGCGGAACCGGTGGTCATCGACGGTGTTCTGGAAGATCAGTGGTTCGACCGGGCCGCCGCCTGCGACCTGGTCGATTATACCGGGACGACCAATAACCTGATCGTGGAGAATTATCTGACCATGTCCCGGTGTCTGTGGGATGAGAACTACTGGTATTTGAGTTTCGTCTGTTCCGACGATACTCCGCTGGCTACTCTGACGGAGCGCGATGCTCCGATCTATCAGGAGGAAATGTGTGAGCTGATGATCGAAAGTTCGTTCGATCGCTGTCTGTACGAACTCTCCGTTTCGCCGCGCGGTACGGTTTACGACGCCCGGCTGAGCTGGAACCGGTGGAACCGCTTCGATGTCGACGTAGGGTGGAACGTCAAAGGGTTGAAAAGCGCGGTCAAATGCGAACCCTTGCCGGATTCCCCGGGGCGCTGCGTCTGGACGGTTGAACTGGCGGTCCCCTGGGAAAGCCTTCCCGGCGGCCGTCCGGAGAAAGGAGGGCGCATCCGGGCCAATCTCCTTCGTTATAAAAGAATTGCCAGACCGGAACTGGCGAGGAAATATGGCAAAACGTCTTATCTTTCCATGAATTTGTTCGCCACCGGCATCAAGGGGTGGCCGCAGGGGCCTTCCTCCTTCGGCGTGTTCGAATTCCGCTGAACGCATTTTTCTGCTTCTTTCACGCCTTTCGGATGATGCTGTCCGGAAGGTGTTCTCGCTTAACATTGGCGTGGCGTATTCGAAAAATCAAGAAAATTTTCCTTTCTCCTGTTGACATTCGCCGTGATTTTGGGTATAATAATATTTAAATCGATTAAAATTTGAATTGAATCGATTTGAACTGTTATTTCAATCGATTTAAATATGGTGATGAAAATGACGATTTACGACATTGCTCAGGAGTTGCAGGTTTCCCCGGCGACGGTTTCGCTGGCGCTGAACGGGGACCGGCGGGTGGCGGAGAAGACGCGGCTGCGGATCACCGAATTCGCGGCGCATCGCGGTTTTTCGCGGAATGAGCAGGCCCGGAACTTCCGGCTGCGACGGACCAACAACGTGGCGATCGTGGTGCACAACATCGACAACGATTTCTGGTTCGGGATCGTCCGCGCGGTGGAGAACGGGCTCGGGGAGGGGTTTAACGTGATCCTCTGCAACACCGAGGGGGATCTCGAGAAGGAGCGCAAGATTTTCCGCAACCTGATGCAGCGCAAGGTGGACGGGATTATCGTCCAGCCCGCGTCGAAGGTCGAGGAGCATTTCATCGAGAGCGTCGAGGCCGGGATTCCGGTGGTTTCGCTGGAGGAGACCGCCAATCCGCACCTCTCCTTTGTGAAGGGCCACGACTACCGCACCGCGTACAACCTGACCGAAGAGTGCATCCGGCGGGGACACCGCAAGATCGCCTTCGTCACCTTCCGCTTCGACTGCATCGGGCTGGAGGAACGGGTGCGCGGCTTCCGCGCCGCGGTCGAGGCCGCCGGAATCGCCGGAGAGTGCGAAGTGTTTACCGCCGAAGACCTTTCCACGGAAGCTGCGTCGAAAGTCATGGCCGGGCGCGAACGGGATTTCTCGCTGTTGCTGGGCTCCGACGACCGTCTCGCCTGTCAGCTGGTGAATGTGTTGGCGGAGAAGCAAATCCGTATCCCGGAAGAGGTTTCGGTGGTCGGCTGGAACAACAGCCGCTTCCTGCAATACCTGACGCCGCCACTTTCCTCGGTGTCGATTCCGATGGAGAAGATCGGCGGCGAGGCCGCCGCGATCATCCTGTCCAACTTGAACGACGGCCCCGAAGTACGCAAGACCTATGTTCCGGAGGAGATCGTCTTCCGCAAATCGTTCACTCCGGTCGGCCGGAATGACGCCTGAACCATAATGAAAGGATCTTTTATGCCGAAGCTTTTCTTTCTCCTGCTGCTGGCGGGAACATTGTCCGGAATATCCGCCGCGGTGCCGGAGGTTCCCTCCTTCTGGTATTGGCACGAGGCGAAGCCCGCCAATCAAAGCACCCGGTATTTCCGGGTCGATTTCGACCTGCCGGGAGAAGTTCAGAGCGCGCCGGTTTATTTCGCCTGCGACGATCACGGCATCATCTGCGTCAACGGGCAGCGGATTCAGAATTACCAGAGCTGGCATGGCAAACGGTTCAACATCGCCCCGCACCTGAAGGCCGGGAAGAATGTGATCGCATTCGAAGTGTTCAACGGCCGCCCCCCCGCCGGGATTATTTTCCGCGGCGAAATCCTGCTGAAGGACGGGACGGTCATTCCGCTGGCCAGCAACGGAAACGTGCGCTCTTCGGCCGAAGCGCCGGAAGGGTGGATGCTGCCCGGATTCGACGACTCCGGCTGGAAGGCTGCGGAGAAAGTCGGCCCGGCCGATGTGAAGCCGTGGTCCGCCATCGCCGATATGACTCCGTTTTTCGTTTCGGAGAAGCCGGTCGTCGACGAAAAAAATCTCGGGAAGGTTCCGCTGGACGACTTCGCCGACATTTCGAGCTGGCTGGGCGGACAGGGGCCGGGAGCCCGCCCGGGTGCGGCGCATCCGTTCAATTTCAGTTTCGGCTCGGTGCCCGATCCGCGCCGCGAGGACGGCTGGGCCGGGGCGATGTATTTCGACACGGCCGCGCCGAACGGGGTGGCGAGGTTTTCCAAAAACAGCATCTTCAAGATGCCGACGGTTCCGAAAACGATTCTGTTTTCGGCCGATCCGGAGGGCAATTCCGGGGAGGTCAGCTTCGACCTCATCGACCGGTTCGATCGCACTTACCGGACAAAAAGCGTGCGGATCGAAGGCAAAGGGTGGAAGGATTACCGGCTCGACCTGAACGCCGCGACGGTTCCCGGTTATGATAAGATCGGTTTCCCGGTCGCGCTGCGCACGATCTGTTACAGCAATGACAAACCCGCGAAGAGCCGGATTCTGCTCGACGATTTCTTCTTCATTGCGGATATGTCCAACCCCGCCAAACAGATCGAGGTTCGGCCGGAATACACGACGCTCGACCATGCCCCCGGAACTCCGGTTGAGCTGGAATTCCGGCTGCGCAACGCCCGCCCGGAGCTGGTGGAGACGGCGCTGGAACTCAAGGTGTACGACCCGGAGCGGAAGCTGCTGCTGACCCGCAATTCAAAATGCGCGATCGCTGCGGAAGGTTTTGCGCGGGTCCGGTTCGACCTGGGGAGTTTCCCGAAAAAAGGCGCTTACAGGATCGAACTCTCCGCCGACAACGGCTATGTGAAGAACGTTTATCGCGGCTGGCTCGGAGTCTTCGTCCCGAACAACGGACGCTTCAACAAAGCTCCGATGTGGTTCGGCGTCGAGGATCAGGAGGTCAACACCGCGCCGTATGAAGCGAATCTTCACGCCGCGTGGATGAAGCTGCTCGGCGTCGATATGATCCGGGGCGGCCTGCTCGGCCACGGCGTCGAAGGCGCCCGCGGTTCGCAGATCGGGTTCGAGGGATACCGGAAGATGTGGCAGCCGCACATCGACGCCGGGCTGGACATCTGCCTCGACTACGCCGGCGGCGTCCCCGCCTGGACGCGCGGAAAGGAGCCGAAGCCGAAGGACGCTGTCTGGCCTGTCGGATGCAACCCGGAACTGTTCCGGGAGCATATCCGCCACCTGGCGGAGTTCACGAAGAGCATCCCGGCCATCAAGTATTTCGAGTGGTACAACGAGCCGAATCTGCACCGCGGCATCAACGTGCCGGAGTATATGGAGAGCATGCGGGAGCTTTACCCGATCATGAAGCAGGTCAACCCCGCGCTCAAAGTCGGCACCGGCGGCAACGTTGTTGCTCCGCATCCCAATGCCGTGCCCGGATTCCTTGAAAAGGCGTATCTGGACAATTCCGGCACTTACGATATCGCTTTTTATCACGCCCACGACGGAACCCGCGATTACAAGCGCTATACCGAACAGCTTCTCGACATGCTCGCTTCAAAGGGGTTGAAGAAGCCGTTCGCCAACACCGAGACCGGATTCCGCTCATACCAGAACCAGCCGGAGCTGTTTTACAATCAGGCCCGGATTCTGGTTCAGAAGATCGCCTATTCGCGCTCCGTTGGAATGGAGTTCTACATCTGGTTCATGCTTCAGGATTACTGGGACAAGTACATCAACGCCGACGACTCGTTCGGACTCGTCACCGTCGACAACCAGCCCAAGCCGTCGTTCGTCGCCTACAACGAATTGATCCGGCAGCTGGCGAACACGGTTCCGGAGAGCAATCGCGAATTGGATGCGCGGCTCGAAAGTTACCGCTTCTCAAACGCCGGTGAGGATGTCTATGTCGCCTGGCCGAAACAGGACAACGCCGCCTTCAGCTTCTGCCTCAAGAGTCCCGTCCCGGTGCGGCTGATCGATCTTTTCGGCAATGTCGAGACGCTTGCCCCGGTCAACGGCATCGTGTTCGTGAATACGAAGCCGCTGCCCTTCTACCTGCGGATGAAGAAGGGGACCGCGTCCCCCGTGGGCGAACTGGTTTCGGTTGCGGAAAACGCGGTGAGGCTGCCCGGCGAAAAGCGGCCGCTCGCCCTCGAGTTCCGGAATCCGTACCGCGAACCGGTCGAATATGCGCTGACGTACGGCTCGACCACGCTGCGCGGCAGAGCGGCTTCCGGGCAAAAGGTGGAGATGACGCTTCCGCTTGCGATCGAAGCGGATGCGGCTCCCGGCGTGGTTTCGTTCCCGGTTACTTTGGAGCTCTCCACCGCGAAGGGGCAGCTGCTCTACCGGGGCGGGATCGTGCTGCGGGCCTTTGTTGCGCTGCCGGTCGGAACCGATGCGAAGAGCGCGCGCCCGATTATTCTCGACAGTGAGCACGTGCTGACCGAGCTGGTGTTCGACCCGACCACGCCGCGCTGGAGCGGAAAGGACGATTTGTCGGCGGAGGTACGGGTGTTCCGGAAAGCGGACCGCCTTCTGTTTGAAGCGGATGTGCGCGATCAGGATCATTCGGCTCCGAACCGGGGCGCGACGGTCTGGCGCAACGACTCGATCCAGCTCGGATTCGCCAATGCCAAAGGCGAGCATACCGAGATCACCGTTTCGGACGGTCCGGACGGGAAGCCGGTCGCCTGGTGTCATCTTTCACCGGAACCGGCAAAGGTCGGAGCGCTGGAGATTCCGCTCTCGGTCTCCCGGGAGAACGGGGTGACGCGCTATCGGTTTGAAATTCCGCTCGCTTTTCTGCGGATCGGCGCAAGGCCGGGCGAACTCTTCCGGATGGCGTTTCTGGTGAATGACAACGATTCCGGCAAACGGCTCCGGGTGATGGAGTTCTTCGGCGGAATCGAGGGTGGGAAAAATACGGAATTGTTCGGGTATTGCCAGCTCCAATAGAAAGGATTCAGACGATGAAAAAGACATTCACCTTGATTGAGCTCCTGGTCGTGATCGCCATCATTGCGATTCTCGCGTCGATGCTGCTGCCCGCGCTGAACAGGGCGCGGGACCGGTCGAAAAGCGCCAACTGTCTCGCCAATCTCAAACAGATCGGTGCCGCGAGCCAGTTCTATGCGGGGGATTCCAAGGATTACTGGCCGGTCGGCCAGTATGTCATGGGGGCGAACGGCAAACCGGTCACCCACTGGTACATGCGCCTGGCGCATCTTTACGGCTGCAACGCCAAGCTGTTCACCTGTCCGGGGGCGACGCCGGTCGAAGGCTACAACAGCGAGACCAAGGGTGCCGGGAGCTTCACCGAAAAAGACGGCGCAACCCGGTCCGATACCATGAATTACCGGATCAACGACCGGCCGACGTGGATCTCCTACGCCTGCATTGCGACCATCGCCGGAGTTTACGGCCAGGCGTGGACCGGCGGCTCGAAACAGTACAACCCGGTTCCGGTAAACCGGATGTACCGGCCTTCGCTCAGCACCTATGTGATGGACGGGAAGAATATTTTCCACCTCGGCTCGGAGATGGCGACGGTGACGGACGCCCGTTATCCGCAGATTTACCGCCACAACGCGTTTGCCGACACGCTCTTCATGGACGGCCACACCGGCACGATCCGGATGGGACAGAGCTGGGGCGTTTTGTCCCAGAAATACGTCTTCCAGTTGCCGGAAAGCCAGAAGATGAACAACTGATGAAAAGAAACGGGGGGCCGGGTGTTTATTCCCGGCCCCCGTTTGTTTACTGCGGGGTGAGCACGATGCGGTCCACCGTCTGGAACTGGTTGCCGCGCAGGTAGAGGCGGCCGAATTCGGTGAATTCGTTGTCTTTCGCCGTGGCGACGGGTTTGCCGTCCACCTGGAGCGTCAGCACGCCGTCCTGGAGCGTCAGGTCGAACCGGGCCAGCTCTTCGGAGACCGCCGGGTGGCCGGAAGACCCCTGCGCCAGCGTCTTGCCCTTGAGATCCCAGTCGAGCGGCTTCGCTTCATCGAACTTGAGCAGCCGCACGAATCCGGTTCCACCGGCGATGTCGGGCCGCGAGGAGTCCCAGCCGATTCCGTAGCCGCGTTTGCCTTCCTTGTCGGTCAGCGCGACGACGAAATAACGCTGATAGTTGGTGTGCGTCGCGTCGAAGCTCAGATGGAATCCGCCCTGCGCCGGTTTCGGGAGTTCGCGGTAGGTCAGCGTGTTGCCGAGCCGGAACCGCGTGGCGGTCTCCTTCTTCTCGAAGGCGTCGATCTCCGGCTTGCCCTGTTTCCACGCTTTGGCGTCGGAACAGTTGTCGGCGAGCAGCGCGCCCGGAACCTCCAGCTCCGGCTCCCGCGCCGTTTTCGCTCCGGAGCGGTCGAAGAACTCGTAGTTCGGCACGGCGCAGAGTTTCGGGCTGCCCCAGTTCCCCGCCGCATCTTTGGCGCGAACCCAGAGGAAGTGGGCGCCGGGGGTGTTCAGTACTTCGTCCGGCAGCGTCAGATGGAAGGTCTTGACCTTGCCCGCGGCATCGACGGCGACGCCGTCTTTGCGCGTCCGTTCCTCACGCGGTTCGCCGAGAATCGCCACGAGGGCGACTTTCGCGCCGTCGGCGTCGAGCGTCAGCGGCTTTTTCGCCAGGTCGAGCGGACGCGGATTCACCGCAACCGCCGTGCGCCAGCCGTTCCAGAGCTCCGCCGGGAACTGGTTGTCGCGGGGGTAGGGGGTCAGGCGGAAGGTATAATTTTCGCGGACTCCCCCCTTGGGCTCGTTCAGCCGGACCGGAGTGCGGTTGGCGGCGCGGAGCGAAACCTGCTGCATCGGTTTGGCCGGGTCGAAGACGGTGGCGACGCCGACGGTGAAGATTTCCGGCAGCTTCTCCGGGTCGGGCACGGTGAATTCGATTCCGCCGTTGGGCAGCGCGACCGCGCGGCCCGGCGTGTAGCCGAAGACGTTCTGCACGAGCGCGCTTTTCGGCAGGTCGCCGCGCGGCTTGAGCGCCCCCGACGGCTTGCCGCCGGCGGTCTGCGGCGCGAGGTAATAAAGGTCGCCGTTCCAGACCGTTTCGAGCTCGGTCACTTCGGAGACGGTGTCGCGGGCGGTGACGGCGAGCGCGCCGCCGCGGTTGTGGGAGCGTTCGATCCGGTCGATCACCGGACCCGCTCCGTCGCCGTAGCCGAGTTTCTCCCATACGGTCGGGTGGACCGCCTCTTTCGGCGGGAGCGGCGGCGGGACGAATTCACGTCCCCGCAGGTGGGCGATCACTTTGCAGTAGAGATAGGGGTCGCCGGAAAATCCGTCGAAATCCCACCCCGGTTCGAAGTTCGCGCCCTCTTCCCAGTCGTTCCAGCTGGAGAGCATGACGAAATCGGGATTGCTTTTAAGCGAGTTCATGAGCAGCGTTTCGAGCGTCCGCCCGTCGAGGCCGTACTGCGAGACTCCGCTCTGCCGCCACGGCTGGCTGGTGCCGTCGAATTTCGGATACTGCATGTCGGTGATCTTCTTGCCGAGCCGGTGGCCGGTGGCGAAGATCCGCTCCGGGTCCTGGTCCTTGAGCTGCCAGGCGCGGGTTTCGGAGCTGCGGCGGTGGTTGCTGGCGCCGTCCACCACCCCGGCGAGCTGCGGAATCGGCCCGAAACGGTCGACCGAACCGAAGATCATCCAGTGGACCGGCCCGGCGGAGGCATCGACCTTGCGGAACATCGCTTCGAGTTCTTCCGGCTTGACGCCCCAGCCGTAGGTCTGGAAGTAGTAGACCGGCTTGCCGTCGATGTGGTAGAATCCGGGGTGCGAACCGTAGTTTTTGAGGAAGCGGATCACCCGCTCGGCCATCACCTCCGGCTTCTGCGAGACCGTCCCTTTGCGGAAGGCCACTTCGTCCATGAAAAAGACCGGGAACTGTTCTTCGGCGGCGATGTCGAGGATGCTCTTCACCATGTTGCCGTTCTCTTCCTGGATGAAGTCGAGCCCCTTGCCGTTGTCGGGGTGGATCATCACCGCGACGGAGTCGAGCCCCGCCGCCTTCATGCAGCGGATCTGCCAGCGGATGATCTCCGGATTCGACGAATCGTAAAGCCCGACCATCGGGTAGCCGTTGCGGTTCCAGTTGAGCCGCCACGGTTCGCGGTCGCCGGTCAGCGTGGAATCCATGTGCGAGAACGGCTTCTGGCGGTCGGGGCAGGGGAACCCCCACCAGATGTGCCACTCCTGGATGTAGGTGGGCTTGTCTTTGAGAATGCCGAAGCTCTCTTTACTGAGCTGCGGCCCGGCGGCGGCCGCCAGCAGCGTCGCCGCCGAACCGAGCACGGCCAGCAGTTTCGTCAATCGATTCATTTCTTGTTCTCCCCGGGGGAAAGGAACAGATGCGGAATGCCGGGATTCCCTGTTGCGTCATAAGGAACCGCCACGAACGGCCGCGCCGGGTCCGCCGCTCCGGCGAGCGGAACGGATGCCGCCGGAGGCAGGGCCTTGCCGGTCATCCCGGGCGACCAGACGATCACCTCCATGATGCGGGTTTTCTCCTTCTTCCCGGCGAGGCGGATCAGGAGATCGCCCTCTTCGCCGCAGAAGCGGTCGCCCCAGGCGGGAACCCAGCTGGTCACCGAACCGTCCGCCATCGGCAGCGTGACGCCGGAGCCGAAGTTGAGCGAACGCCGCTCCCAGTGCGAATCGACCCGGTAATTCTCTTCGACCGCGCGGTAGTTGACCTCGAGCCGGGTGCCTCCCGGCGCGGCGTAGCGGATGCCCACCCAGCGCGGCGTAGCGGTCCGCTCCGTGAAGCCGGGGGCGTAGAAGCGGAGCTCCTGTTGCCCGGAGATGGTTCCCGTCGCGTCGGGGGCGCTCCAGTTGCCGAGCCGGAGTTTCTGTTCCTTGTAGACGAAGTCCTCCGGCGTCCAGCGGGCGAGTTCATCCTGAACCAGCCGGAGTTCGACCGGTTTCGGGCCCTCTTCCGCCCAGGTGGTGGTCAGAGTCCCGCCGCGAAGTTCCGGGCGGGCGCAGACCGGCCCGAGATCGCCCGGTTCGCTGTCGCCGTAGAGTTTGTGGCGCATATAGGGGTCGACCTCGCCGCGCGGCGGCAGCTGCGCCGGGTGGAACGTCTTGCCCAGCGCCGCCGCCACGATGCGGCAGTAGCGGTAGGGGTCGCCGTTGAAGCCGTCGAAATCCCACGCCGGCTCGATGAAGGCGCTCTCTTCGAAGTCGTTCCACTGGGTGAAGATGTAGAAGTCGGGCTTGAACTGCTGGACCCGTTTGAGCGAATCGACGAAGAACATGCCGTTTTCGGCCGGAATCCGGCTGCGCCCCGGTTTGCCGCGGTCGTGGTTGTCGTTGAAGCGGGTGTAGACCATCATGCCGAACTTCTTGTTGTACTTGCGGGCCAGCTTTGCGGCGCGTTCCATCGGCACTTCGAGCTGCTTCCACGGATGCGGCCCGACGCCGTAGGGCGGGGTGTGCAGGAACCAGCTGTTGTTGTGGGCGAGCACCGCTTTGATCTGCGGAATTTGGTAGACAACTTCGCTCTCGGCGCCCTCGTAAACCCAGTAGACCGGGCCCGCCTCTTTTTCGACCTCGGCGAAGTAGCGTTCGAGTTCGGGCGGCTTTATCCAGCCGTTCCAGTTCTGGAAGTAGTAGACCGGCAGCCCGTCGATCTTGTACCAGCCGGGGTGTTTGCCGTAGCGTTTGACCAGGAGCGCGGTGCGCCGGACGCTGTTGGCGAACTCCTGCGCCTTGGTGATGTTCGTCCCCCGGAAGGCGATTTCGTCGTGTACCGCGATCGGGTAGTGAAGCTCGGCGGCGACGTCGAGGGCGCATTCGAACACCGGCTGCGGGGTGAGGTCGATCCCCGCGTCCCAGAGCGACGGCCAGAGGTGGATGTACATGCATTCGATTCCGGCGTTGCGGGCGGTTTCGAGCTGCCAGCGGATGATTCCGGATTTGCCGGGATCGTATGGTCCGAGCAGCGGATAGCCGGTGCAGTTGAGATATCTCCGCCACGAACTGCCGGGTACGAGCTGTTCGATGGTGGTCGCCGGGTTGTATTTGCCGAACGGCCGTTCGCCGTTCCAGTGGGTCCAGCGCGGGGCGGTCGGGTTTTCGCCGTAGGGAACCGAGGTCCAGACGTGCCATTCGCGGACGAACACCGGCACCTTGATGTTGAGCTTCGAAGCGGCTGCGACGGTTCTGTCGCCGGAAATCCCTTCTGCGTATTGTCCGAGATGGGCGTCGCCGGGAGCGGCGGACAGCGCCAGCGAGGCGACGGCCGCCGCCAGGGTCAGGATCGGTCGGTGCATGGGTTTACTCTCCGTTCAGGTTTCGGATGCTTTCGCGGGCGATGAACTCCATATCGATGACGAATTCGCGCGAATGGCTGTGATCTTCGCCGAGAACGGCATCAAGCGCGGTCCGGCTGATTTTTTCGTTCGAAACCACCACGCTCGAAAGGCTGGGGAAGGTGTACTCCTCGATCCCGGCGTAACTGAGCGCGGTGACGATGCTGACGTCGTCGGGACAGCGGCGGCCGCTCTCGGCCACCGCGCGAAGTGCGCCGATCGCGCCGGGGATGGTGTCCACCACCAGCCCGGTGATGTCGGGCGCGCGCTGCAACACTTCGCGGGTCTGGATGCAACCGCACTTCATCGAGTCCTGCCAGAAATCGATCGAGCTCTCCGGGAGGACCAGGTCGCGCCAGCGGAATTTGTACTCGCGTACCGCCTCCTTCATGCCGCGGATGCACTCCTGCTGGGCGATCGACAGCGGTTCGTTGGGGATGAAGCCGATCCGGGTGTGCCCCGCCTTCAGCAGCGCCTCCATCTTGAGGTAGCCGGACTGGTAGTGGTTGCTGCGCACCATCCGGATATTGCGGTAGATGCCGATGTTGTCGAGTTCCCCGACGATAACCACCGGAACACCGATTTCGTCGAGGCGTTTCAACACCGATTTGGGGACGGGCAGTCCTGCGTTCAGCATCACGCCGAGCAGGTCGCGGCAGTTGTCGGCAAGTTCGAAAATCGAATTGAAATCCGATTCCGGATGAATCTTGAGGTTGACCACCTGGAGATTCCGGCGCATGGCGTCGATTTCCAGGTCGTGCAGCCGCTCCCAGAGGGAGTACGAGAAGAAGTCGGGCGAGGCGATCAGCACTTCGCCGCGGGTACGGGAGGTGAGTCGGGTGGAGGAGACCTCGCTGTCGCGCGGCATGATGAAGGTTCCGCTGCCGACGCGGCGCGAGAGGTAGCCTTCCATCACGAGCTCTTCAAGCACCCGGGCCATGGTGGAGCGGCTGACGCCGAATTCGTCGGCGAGGCGGCGTTCGGGAACGAGGCGGGTGCCGACGTCCTGGCGGCGGATGCTTTCAAGCAGCGCCTCCTTGACCTGGCTTCTGGCGGTGACCGGTGTGGCAATCATAGCTGTCCTCCTACCACGGGAGCCAGAGCCGGATCGATTCAGCCGAGGGGTCCACGCAGGCGGTAAACGCACCGTCGCAGGATCTGCGGAGCGCCGCGACGTGTCCGTCGTAGAAGAGGACGTTCGCCTTACCGGCGTGCGACAGGCTCAGGCTCTCGAACGCGGCGGTGACCACCTGTGTTTTGCGCCAACCGCTGAATTGGTAATTGTCGAAGGTGGTGGCAAACCGCGAAGGCGAAAGTTTGGCGAGCCGGTCCGCGAGCCGGTCGGTCGCGCCCGAAGACGAAACGCCCCGGAATGAATTGCCGGAGACTTTCCAGCTGCCGCCCCCATTGGCATTGTAGGCGGAGGCGCTGTGAATGCCGCGCTTGGCATATCCCATGGTTTCATGCACGAAGGAGCCGAAAGGATAAGTCGCAGGGCAGACTGCCATCCAGGGAGCTTTCTTGCGGCCCGTATTGTAGTTTTGGATGTAGCCGAGGTTGGCCATGCTGATCGTCCAGTAGCTCATGGTCAGGCTTCCGGGCGTCGCGACGCTCGGAGCGGCTTTGAACCAGGGGCCGTAGAGCCAGCCCTCGTAGTCCTGTCCGTACTGCATGTCCGCCACCCCGATCTGTTTCAGGTTGTTCGTGCAGGTCGTGGCCTTGGCCTTGTCGCGCGCCTTGTTGAGCGCCGGGAGCAGCATCGACGCCAAGATGGCAATGATGGCGATCACCACGAGCAATTCGATCAGCGTGAAATTCTTCTGTCTCATGAAACCCTCCTGTTCGTTTTGGGAAATGCTGGTGTCAATTTGTAATTTTAGCAAATGGAGTAATCCAATTTCTGGTAATATTATGACTGACTTTCTTGAAAATGTCAAGAGGTCGGAAGAATATTTTCCGGAAAAACGGAGATTTGCGGCGGTTTCGTGGAAAACCGGGGGCGAACGTGCTATATTATCCTGTCAGATAATCCGGTCACAGAAATAAGGAGAGATATGGCAGTCGCGCTTCTCGATTACAATATGGGCAACCTCGGATCGGTGCAGAAGGCGCTTGAATTCGTCGGTGCGAAGGTGGAAATGGTCGAGTCCGGCGCGGACCTCGCAAAGTTCGACTGCTGCATCCTTCCCGGCGTCGGCAACTTCGGCGACGGAATGGAGAACGTCCGCTCGCGCGGCTTCGACCGGGCGATCGCCGAGTTGCTGAAACGCGACGGCTGTTTCTTCGGCGTCTGCCTGGGGATGCAGATGCTGCTCGAAGCGAGCGAAGAGGCGCCCGGCGTCGCCGGTCTCGGCCTCTTCCCCGGAACGGTGGTCCGCTTCCCGGAAGGGCGGGGGAAGGTGCCGCACATGGGGTGGAATTCGATCTCGTTCCGCCCGGATTGTCCGCTCGGCGAAGGGATTCCCGACGAGAGCTATTTCTATTTCGTCCACTCCTACTATGTGCCGCTGAGCGCGGAATACACCGCCGCCTCCTGCGAATACATTCTGCCGTTCTCGGCCTGCCTCGGCAGCGGCCGCTGTTTCGCGGCGCAGTTCCACCCCGAGAAGAGCCAGCGCGCCGGTCTGCACCTGCTCGGCAACTTCCTGCGTTTCGCCGGGGAAATCTGATCATGGCTTCGAAAGCCCGCTGGAAGGAACTGTACGACGCGCTCTTCGCTCTTTACGGCGACCTCTCCTGCCCGCTGGAGCATACGACGCCGTTTCAGCTGCTCTGCGCGGTGATGCTTTCGGCGCAGTGCCGCGACGACCGGGTCAACGAGGTGACCGCTGAATTGTTCCGCGTCGCGCCCGACCCGGCGGCGATGGCGGCGCTCGATACGGCGAAGATCGCCGACATCATACGCCCCTGCGGACTTTACCGCAACAAGAGCGGGAACCTTTCGGCGGCGGCGAAGATGATTCTCTCCGAATTCGGCGGCGAGGTTCCGCGGACGATGGACGAGCTCGTCCGGCTGCCCGGAATCGGCCGCAAGAGCGCGAACGTCGTGCTCGGCAACGCCTTCGGGATTCCGGGATTTCCCGCCGACACCCACGTGATCCGGGTGCTCAACCGGATCGGGTACGTGGCGACGCCGGACCCGGTGAAGATCGAGGCCGAGGTCAACGGCAAAGTTTCCTCCGAATACTGGACCAATTTTTCGCATTTGCTGATCACCCACGGCCGACGGGTGTGCCACGCCGGGAACCGCCCGGAGTGCGACCGCTGCCCGCTGACCGGATGCTGCAACTATTTCAAGGGAAAGGTGTGATATGGGGTTCCTGAAAAAGAAATTCCGCAGCGTCAAAAAGCTGCCGACCTGGATTTACTGGCTGCCTGCCCGGCTGATGCAGCTTTATGCGCACATCTGTTTCCGGGTGCGCATCGTCGACCCGAACCGCTATAGCGAAGAGGCGCGCGGGGCGGTGACGGTGAGCTGGCACAACCGGCTGATGTTTTTCGCCGTGCTGTTTCCCGCCGCGACGCGGAAGCGGACGGTGGCGGTGGTGAGCGCGTCGCGCGACGGGCAGTACATCGCCGACTTCATTTCGATTCTCGGGCTCAAGAGCCTGCGCGGCTCCTCCTCAAAGAAGGGGGCGAACGCCTACCGGGCCGGAATCCGGGCGATCCGCGACGGATTCCACGTCAGCTTCACGCCGGACGGTCCGCGCGGTCCGCGCTACGTGATGAAGAGCGGCCCGATTGCGCTGGCCTCGGCCACGGGGACGGGCATCATTCCGATTTCGGTGAACGCTTCGCGCTGCTGGTCGGTGCGGAGTTGGGACGGGTTTCAGATTCCGAAACCGTTTTCGACGCTGACGCTGGTGCTCGGCGACATGATCGAGATTCCGCCCGGCCTCGACGAGGCGGGGATCGAGGAGTACCGGAAACGGGTCGAAGCCGCCCTGATGCAGATCACCGCCGACCCGAAGTAGAGACGACAACCCATACCCGGCACCCTGCCGGCGCCGGGTAAGTGTTCGGCCACTCCCCGCCATTTGAAAAAATCTTGCTTGGAGCACTGGACATTTGCTGCGGCCGCGTATATATTCCCTCCACAGAGGATTGAACCGGTTTATTCACTGAGGGGACCGATATGCGGCAAAAAATGTTGTTGCTCGGTGCGGTGCTGTTCGGCGTCATCGCATTTGTTCTGACTTACCGCCAGCTCGAAGCCGAACGGCAGAGCATTCGCGGCACTTCCCAGACCTTGATGCTGATCCGGCTGACCCGCGACAAGGCCGAAGGCGAGGAGCTGAAACAGGAAGACCTCGCCCGCCAGGAGGTCCAGCGCCGCCCCGGAGAAATCAATATGAGCCGCGACATCCCGTGGCAGGACGTCTCCCGGGTGATCGGCCGCCGCCTCGAAGTCTCCATGCGGGCCGGGCAGACATTGCAGAACACCGACCTCAAACCGATTTCACTGCGGCAGGGCTTCTCCGGCGTCATCCGGCAGGACTACCGCGCGGTGGCGATCCCCGTCGACCCGGTCACCTCGGTCAACAACCTGATCCAGCCCAACGACAATGTCGATGTGATCGGCACCTTCCGCTTCCCCGACGTGCGCGGCGACAGTTCGCTCGACACAATCACGCTGACCATCCTGCAGGACGTCAAGGTGCTGGCGGTGGGCAACCGCTGGGGCGCGAATTCGATCGACCCCACCGGCGGCCGCTCCTACGGCACGGTGACGCTGCTGCTCTACCCCGAAGAGGTCGAGATGATCGTGTTCGCCTCGCAGAAAGGGCGGCTCTCGCTCTCGCTGCGCAACTTCGAAGACGACCGCATCGAACGCAACATCGAATCGCGCAGCGTCAATTTCAAGCTGCTCGAACAGGAAATTCCCAAGTACAACCAGAAGCGTCAGGAACGCCGCTCGTACCAGTAGAGTCCGGCCAGAGGAGGCGTTTGCGATGCTTGAACTTGAAATCCGGCAGCCCGGTTCCCCCGTCACCGCGGCGCAGCTTCCGCCGGGAGCCTACCTGGTCGGCTCCGGCGCGGACTGCCACATCCGGCTGCCGCGCCCCGAAATCTCGACGCGCCACGCGCAGCTGATCGTCCGCGAAAACCGCATCCTTGTCATGGACCTCGGCAGCCGCAACGGCACCGAGACCGCGGCCAAGGGCGCGCTCTACCCCAACCAGCCCGTCGAAGTTCCCTTCGGCAGCGAAATCCGGATCGGCAAGGCGGTCCTGCGCGTGAAACAGACCGGGCCGGTGGAGAAGAAGGCGGAGATGGCGGAGGCGGTGGAAGCCGCCCCCCGCAAGGCCGCTCCGGCGGAAGTCCCGGCGATGACGCTCGAAGGGCTGACTCCGGTCCGCCAGGAGATTCCGGTGCTGCATATCTCCGGCGTTCCGGAAAATCTCCGCCCCATCGTGCAGGAGATCAAGAAGCAGGCGCACCGCGAACTGCTCAAGCGGTTGAACCTGAAAAAAATGGCGGTCTCCGGCGTCGGCAGCGAGGAACTCTCCAAACAGGCGCGGAGCATGATCCGTGAAATCCTTTCGCAGTTGACCGTCGAGCTTCCGCGCGGCATCGAGCTCTCGCTGGTCGAGCAGGAGCTCTACGAGGAGGCGGTGGGGCTCGGCCCTTTGGAGGCGCTGATCGCCCGCGACGACCTCACCGAAATCATGGTCAACGGGCCGGATCAGGTCTTTGTGGAAAAGAACGGCGTACTGTACCGCACCGACACGGCCTTCGCGGGCAGCGGGCAGGTGCTCTCGGCGATCGAACGCATCGTCTCCCCGCTGGGGCGGCGCATCGACGAAAGCTCGCCGATGGTGGACGCCCGGCTGCCGGACGGCAGCCGCGTCAACGCGATCATCCCGCCGCTGTCGCTGGTGGGGCCGACCATCACCATCCGTAAATTCGCGCGCAAGCCGCTGATGGCGGAAGACCTGGTGCGCTTCGGCTCGGTTTCGCCCGAGATCGTCCGTTTCCTGGCGCTCTGCGTCGCGGTGCGCAAAAACATCCTGATTTCCGGCGGAACCGGTTCGGGCAAAACCACGCTGCTCAATGTGCTGAGTTCGTTTCTGCCCAACAGCGAACGCATCGTCACCATCGAGGACGCGGCGGAACTTCAGCTGCACCAGCAGCATCTGGTCCGGCTGGAATCCCGCCCGCCCAACGTGGAGGGGAAGGGCGCGGTGACCATCCGCGACCTGGTCCGCAACTCGCTGCGCATGCGCCCCGACCGCATCGTGGTCGGCGAGTGCCGCGGCGGCGAGGCGCTGGACATGCTCCAGGCGATGAACACCGGCCACGACGGCAGCTTGACCACCATCCACGCCAACAGCGCGCGCGACGCGCTGGCCCGTCTTGAAACGCTGGTGCTGATGGCCGGGTTCGACCTGCCGCTGCGGGCGATCCGCGAACAGATCGCGTCGGCGATCCAGATCGTGGTGCAGATCAGCCGCGAACGCGACGGCAGCCGCAAGCTGGTCGCGGTGAGCGAGATCACCAAGATGGAGGGCGACGTCATCACCATGCAGGACATCTTCGTCTTCCGCCAGACCGGCTGGGATGCGGAGAACCGGATCGTCGGCGTGTTCGAGCCCACCGGCAGTCTGCCCACCTTCCTCGACGAACTCGAGCGCGCCAAGCTCGATTACGATATCGCGATGTTCAATCCGCAGGAGAGGAGGGCGTGAGATGCTGAACAACTCCTTCTGGCCCAGTGTTTGTGCCTTCCTGAGCGTCTTTTTCGCCACGATGGTGCTGATCGAATTCGCCGTCTACGTGGCCGGGCGCTACCGCGAACGCTTCCTCGAAGAGGCGGGGACCGAACTCGACGACGTGCTGATCCAGATGCCCGCCGGACGGGTGCTCGACATCAGCCTCGGGCTGTCCACGGCGGCGATGATCGCCACGGCGATCCTGTTTTCGACGCAGGTGGAGGAGTTTTCGTGGAAGTGGGGCATCTTCGTGGTGCTCGGCATCGGCGTGGTATGCTTCCCGGTTCCGCGCATCGTGCTGCGGGTGCTGCGCAAGCGGCGGCTCCGCAAATTCAACATCCAGCTCGAAGAGGCGCTCGGCGTGGTTTCGAGCTCGCTCAAGGCGGGGTTCAGCATCAACCAGGCGCTCGACGAGGTGGCCGCCCAGAACCTGCACCCGGTTTCGGTCGAATTCCGGCTGCTGACCCAGGAGATCCGCCTCGGCGTGCCGCTGGAACAGGCGCTGGAAAACATGAACCGCCGCCTCGGCTCCGACGACTTCGAGCTGGTGGCGACGGCGATCCTGACCGCGCGCCAGACCGGCGGCGAGCTGACCGGCACCCTCGAACGGGTGGCGTCTCTGATCCGCGAACGGGTGAAGATCGCCAACAAGGTTCACGCGCTGACCGCGGTGGGGCGGCTCCAGGCGATCGTGATTTCGGCGATGCCGTTTTTCCTGATGTATATGATGACGCGGCTGCACCCGTCGCTGATGCACGAGTTCTTCCGGAGCCCGGCGGGCATGCTTTCGGTGGTGGGTGTCGTGGTGCTGGACATTCTCGGGTTTCTGTGGATTCGCAAAATCACCGCGATCGAGGTGTAAGGGGAGGGGGCGTTCATGGGCGATGCGACAATCATGCTGCTGACCGCGCTGGCGGCCGCGCTTTCGGCGGGCTGTGCGTTCCTCTACGTCGGCCGGGTGCTTGCCAATATCAAGCTGGACAAGTCGCGGGACAACCTGCCGAAGCGGCTGCCGCTCCTGGTGCGGATGCTGATGCCGTTCTCCGCGCTGGCGCGTCCTCTGGCCGGGGACAAGGGGCTGGCGGCCTGGCGGGAGATCGTCGCGCCGCGGCTGTGGATGGCCGGGCTGGGCGAGGTGTTCACGCCGACCGACTTCCTCGCGCTCCGGATCGTTTTCTTCGCCGTCTCGCTGCTGCTGGTGGCCGTCGGCATGGTTTCGAAGTACACTCCGGCGTGGATGCTGCTGGCGGTGCTGTTCGCGCTGTTCCCGGGGTTCTGGATCAATTCGGAGATCAAGAAGCGCCACCTGTCGATCATGAAGGCGCTGCCGAACGTGCTCGATCTCCTGACGCTCTCGGTGGAGTCCGGGCGCGACCTGCTGTCGGCGCTGCGCGACATTCTCGCCCGCCGCAAGCTCGACCCGCTCAGCGAGGAGCTGACCCGCGCCTTCCAGGAGATTCAGTTCGGGCGCAAACGGACCGAGGCGCTCCGCGCGATGGCGCAGCGGGTGCGGCAGACCGATCTCTCCGCCGTGGTGAACGCGCTGGTGCAGGCGGAGGAGCTCGGCGTGTCGATTTCGCAGATTCTGCGCATTCAGAGCGACATGCAGCGCAACAAGCGGTTCACGCTGGCGGAGAAGCTGGCCAACGAGGCGTCGGTCAAGATCATCATCCCGATTATTTTGTGCATTCTGCCGGCGGTGTTCCTGATTCTGGTCGGGCCGTTTATGACGCGGATCGCCGCCTTTTTCTGATCTGAAATGAGAGAGAACAAAAGATGATATTCAATCTGGACTCCCTGCGGTATGTGGCGCGACGTCCGTACATGGCGCTCAACTGGCGCGACCGGCTGCGCGGGATGATCGGGCGCAGGTTCGATCCGGCGGACGGCATCGACGCGATGGTTTTTCCGCGCTGCAACGCGATCCACACCATGTGGATGTCGATGCCGATCGACGTGATCTTCCTCGATGCCGACTCGAAGGCGGTCGGGCTGTACCCGGCGGTGAAGCCGTGGCGGCTGTCGCTGGTCTGCCGGGGGGCGGCGACGGTGGTCGAACTACCGGTCGGGGCCATCGCCGAGAGCGGTACCGAAGCGGGGCACCACCTCAATTTAAATTCCACATTATCCCCGGAAATGATTGAAAAATTACGCAGCAGTGCTATTCTTAATGCGGGTAATGCCACCATCGCCCCCCGGAAAGCGGGCGGCGGGGACGATTGACGCGGGCGGAACGGCTGTTCGCGCCCGGCGAAAGGGAATTATGAAGATCTACTTTGAAAACGGCCCGAGAGACGGCGAAGAGTTGGAGTTCGCCCTTCCGGAAATCACGGTCGGGAGCGAGGAGGAGAACGTCCTCTGCATTCCCGAGGTCGGGGTTTCCCGTTATCACGCGGTGATTCTGCGTTCGGAGTCCGGCGGCTGGCTGGTGCGCGACCTGGGCAGCACCAACGGCGTCAAGGTCAACCGGGTGCGGATCGAGGGGGAGAAGGAGCTGGTCGAAGGCGACACGGTCGAATTCGGCGTCCAGGCGGTCCGGGTGGACAATCTCGGCGAAAGCGTGCCGCAGCTGGTGTTCGGCCCGGTCGACGCCGGCGCCGAGGCCGAGGCCGACGCGAAATCCCGGAAAACCTCCAAGTTGCCGGAGGAACCCGTCCGCCACCCGAAGATCACCGAAAAGACCATGGTGATCAGCGGCAACGGGGAGGAACTCGCCGCGCTGCTGAATTCGGGCGAGGGGGCGCTTTTCGATGCGAAACGCAAGAAGTCCGAAGCGGCGGCCGGAGACGGCAAGCCCGGCGGCAAGCCGGGGAAGAAGCGCAACGGGCTTTTCTTTTACACGCTGGTCGGCTGCGTCGCGGTGATCGCCATCAGCGCCGCCATGCTGGCGATGTCGCCGCGCGAATCGAAGGCGGCGAAAGCGGGAGCCGATTCCAGCGCGGGCGCGCCGTTTTCCCTCTGTTTCGAGCGCGACATCACCGCGCGCGACAATGTGTTCCGGTTTGCGCTGCTGCTGGAGGACGGCAAGCTGGAGTTTTCGGTGGACGACCTCAAATCGCAGCGGCACGTGAGCCGCACCGAGAAGGTCACCGACGAAACGGTTGAACTTCTGCGCAGCCGGATCGCCAATTCCGGTTTCTGGACGGAGCCGCCGCCGCTGCCCTCGACGGGCGCCGAGGCTTCGCAGGTGCGCAAGGTGATGGTGGCCGACGGAACCCGGGCCAAGGAACTGACCTACATCGGCAGCTACGCGCCGAGCTGTTTCGGCATTGTGGAGAGCCTGGTCGACGACCTGGCGGAGACCTACGGCGTGCAGACCATTTCGCTGACGCCGGACGAGCTGCAGCGGCTGGCCGAATCGAATTTCACCCGCGCCGAGGACCTCTACGGCAACCGCGAGGCCAAGGACAGCAACCTGCGCGACGCGATCCGCCGCTACCGGGTGACGGTCGGCGCGCTGGAGCAGTTCATGCCGCGCCCGGCGCTCTGGGAGAAGGCCCGGAAGCGGCTGGATGAAGCCGAGGCGCTGCGCGCCCGCAAGCTCGACAACCTCGAGATGGAGCGCGTCCGGCTCGGCCAGGTCAGCGACCTGGATGCGATGCGGGCGGTGTTCCTGCGGATCATGGCGCTGGCCGACGAGGATTCCCGCGAGTACTACGCCGCACGGGAGAGATTGTTCAAACTGGATTCGATGAGGGGGCGGAAACGATGAAAACGATAATCCGGACTGCATGCGGCGCGTTGGCCGCGGCGCTGCTCTTTTTCGGATGCTCCAAGCCGCCGGAAAAGGCGCTCGTCTCCGTCACCGGCCCCGAAGGCATGACGGTTTCCCTCGGCGACGAGGTTCTGGGCCGGGCGCCGCTGACCTTCAGGCTGAACGGCGGAACCTATCTCTTCAAATTCCACGCGCCGGGATTCGTGCGCAAGTGGGAGACGGTCATGCTGAAGCAGGGCGAAAAGCGCGCGATGAAGATCAAGTTGCAGCCGGAGACCGCTTCGGTGCTGATCGCCACCAAGCCGATCGGCGCCCAGCTGGTGGTGGACGGCCGCGTGCTCGGCGCCACGCCGATCGTGCTCGAAAAGGTGGCTCTCGGCCGGGAACACGTCGGGCAGCTGCGGATGCCGGGCTACAGCGAACGCGAAGTGAAGTGGTCGGTGGACAGTCCGCGCCCGAAACAGGTGATGATCGACCTCGACGCCAACATCGTCAAGGTGGAATTCGAGAGCAAGCCCACGAAGGCGCAGCTCTCCATCGACGGCCGCACGGTGGGGGTGACGCCGTACTTCGGCGAACTGACCGAGGGGCGCTATAAACTGCGGTTCGAACATGCCGGATTTTCGCCGCTCGAACAGACGGTTTCGCTCAGCCGCGGCGAGAAGTACCGGGCGGAATACAGCTTGACGCCGCTGCCCGGCGGCATTTCGATCACCAGCGTGCCGGAGGGTGCGTCGGTGCTGATCGACAACGTCAAGCGCGGTGTCACGCCGTGCGTGGTGCCCGACCTGCCGGCCGGAGTCCACGAGGTCCGGGCCGAGAAGGACGGGTTCGACCCGGTGACCCGCAAGGTGGAGATCGCGCCCGGGTTCAAGGATGAAATCCGCCTTGTGCTGCTCTCCAGCTCCGGCGAACTCGAACTCGACGTGCGTCCGGCCGGGGTCAAGGTCGCCCTCGACGGAAAACCGCTCGGGGTGACCGAGGAGGCGGGTGCGTCGTCTTCGGCGACGAAGCCGATCCGGATCGGCGGACTTGCGCCGGGGAAACACATCGTGACGGTCTCCCATCCGCGCGCCCATCCCGAATCGCGCGATGTCGAAGTCGACATCGGCAAAGGCAAGCTGACCCGGCCCAAGACCATCGACGTCTGGATCGCCAACTGCGAAATCAAGTACACCGACGGCCGCGTCGAAGTGGGCACGCTCTTCGAAGAGAACGACAATTCGATCTACTTCGGCCCGGAGCCGGGAATCAAGTACGAGATCAAGCGGAACGACCTCGAATACGTCAAGCGCCTCGACGCCGAACCGCCGGCCGAAAAAAAGGAGCCGTGATTCAGCGCCGTTTTGCGGCGGCGTCTTTGACGGCTTCGAAGAGTTCCCCGGCGGCAAGCCGGCAGCGGGTGTTGTGCCGCAGGTAACCGTCGAGCCCGTCGCGCAGGTCGGCGTCCGGCAGCTGGAGGTCGGAGAAGAAATTGGCCAGGTCCTTGACCAGGTATTTTTCGAACACCCGTTCCGGCACGGTCAGAAAGCGGCAGCTCGCCACATCGATCCAGACGATGTCGATCTTGCCGTCGCCGAGCGGCTTCCAAAGGAAGTTGAAGACGCGCGCCGCCTTGTGGAAGCAGTGGAGCTTGTGAAGCTTTGCGACATATTCGAGATTGGCGTCGATAAACGCCTTCTGCTCGGGCGTCCCGCGCAGTTTCCCGCCCGGAAGAAACTCCCGCCCGTCGCTGTAATCTTCCGCGAACCGGGTGGCCAGGAACGAGCGGTTGAGCCGGAAATGACTGCGGTCGTCTCCGGCGAAAAGCAGCGTGGCCATCGGAATGCCCAGCGCGGTGAAGGCGCGGTAGTTGGCCGCCTCGAGAGCCGTCTTCGAGCAGCGCAGCGCGTAGCGGAGCGGTTTCACCCCGTCGTAATCCTTGAATGCCAGCGTGATGCCGCCGTATTCGGCCGGGAGGGTGACTTTGCGCACCTCCTTGTTCCGGGTCTTCCAGATGACCTCTCCGTTCTCGAACAGCTGCGGCGCTTCGAAAAACGCCTTCCGCACTGTTTCGAAGCCGGGTTCGGCGTGGAACCAGCCGGAGCAGAAGTGGATGTGCATTTCGGAGAGCGCGCGCCGTTTCAACTGGCCGGGACGGACACTGTTCATAGCTTCCCTTTCGGCAAGATTAATATTCTATTATCAAAACATGATTGAAATCTAATCATTTTCTGACAAAAATCAAGTCCTGAAACAAAGAAAACAGCCGGAAAAAGCGGGCGACTCTTGCAATTCGGGTCGCGGATGGTATACTAAATAAACCCCCGGAGAGGCTGGAGATTACCGTTCCGGTTTTTCCGGGCCCGATATTCCATGAAGTGAAAGGCAGGAAAATGGGAATTCGTTTTTTGTATCCGGAAGGCAAGATCAAAGCCCTGACCATGAGTTACGACGACGGCGTCGTCCAGGACCGCCGGCTGGTCGCGCTGTTCAATGCGCATGGAATCAAAGGGACGTTCCATATCAACGCCGGAATCCTCGACCAGGGCAACCGCATCGCGTCCTCCGAGCTGAAGTCGCTCTACGCCGGGCATGAAGTCTCCTGCCACACCGTGAGTCATCCGTTTCTGGAGCGGGTGCCGCGGACCGAGGTGACGCGCGAGATTTTCGAGGACCGCAAACGGCTCGAAGAGCTCTGCGGATACCCGGTCATCGGCATGTCGTATCCGTTCGGAACCTGGAACGGCGAGGTGATCGATATCGCGAAAGCCTGCGGAATCGTCTACTCGCGCTCGACCCGGGTCTCCGGCGGCTTCGGAATCCCGCAGGATTTCATGGCGTGGGACGCCACCTGCCATCACCGCGAAATGCTGGAAAAGGGCGCTGCCTTCCTCGAATTCAACCGCTACCCGCTGGCGCTGTTCTACGTCTGGGGCCACGCTTACGAGTTCGACAACAATGACAACTGGAACGAGATCGAAGAGTTCTGCAGGATGATGTCCAACCAGGACAACGTCTGGTACGCGACGAACATCGAGATCTACCGCTACTTCGAAGCGATCCGCGGCCTGGTCGTTTCCGCGGACGGACGGATTGCTTACAACCCGTCCGCCACGCCGGTCTGGTACTTCCTGGGCGAGAAAAAAGGCGTCATCGGCGCCGGCGAAACCGTCACCGTCGCCTGATTTCTCCCCCTGTCACCGGAACCACGCTCCGTTTTCGCGGAGCACGTTCCGGAGACGGGCGGCGTCGAGTTCCCGCGCCGGGGTTCCGGTCGCGGCGATGAGGTGCGCCGCCGTTCCCGCCGCCTGGCCGGTGACCAGGCAGACCGGCATCACGCGGAGACTGCCGTTCGCCGCCCGGTCGCTCGAGATGCAGCGGCCGGAAGCCAGCACGTTGTCGAGGCTGCGCGGAACCAGGCAGCGGTAGGGGATGCCGTGGCTTTCGCCCTTGCCGTACCGTTCGAATTTGAGGTGGGGGTTGTTCTTTCCCGTCTCTTCCCGCCGGGAGCCGTGCACGTCGATGTAATAGGCGTTGCGGCCGATTTCATCCTCGAAATCGCGGCGGGCGATATAGTCATCGGCGGTGAAACGGTATTCCCCGACGATCCGGCGTCCTTCGCGGATGCCGAGGAGCGGGGCGGTTTCCGCGAGACAGGCGTCGCCGAACGCTTCGGGGACGAATTCGCGCAGCGCCCGCAGGAATTCCGCCGCCATCCGCCGCCCCCGGCGCAGTCCGCCGCTGACGTCGGCGCTGGAGGAGGAATCGATCTTCCACAAATGCCCGGCGTTGAAGCCGACCGTCGCCTTGGCGACCTGGCACTGACAGGCGTGGGCGTCGGAGAGAAGCGGGAATTTTCCCGACTTCAGAATCTCGTAGATCGGGCTCTCCGGATTGTTGCTGTGCAGCGATTTTCCCTTCAGATAAGCGGTGATGTCGACGTTGCCGAGGTGGAAGCAGTGGGTGGCGGGCTGGCTCTCTTCGGCCTTTTCGCATTCGGCCCCGGCCCAGGCGGCGAGGTCGCCGTCGCCGGTGGCGTCGATGAAGACGGCGGCGCGCCAGGCGAGAAGGCCGTCCTTGCCCGAGGTGATCACCGCGTCGACATGGCGGGAATCGCGCAGTTCGACCGCGGCGAGCTGAACGCCGAACCGCACTTCGACCCCGGCCTGTTCGGTGAGGTCGTCGTAGACGCGCTTGAGCGCTTCGGCGTCGATCGGCACCCAGTCGAGGCGCGCCGGGTCGGGCAGCGTCACCGGAGTCGCCGACGCCCGGAACACCTCTTCGGCGATGCCGCGGTAGATGATCTGCTCTTTGTCGGAGAAGGGGCACCAGGCCGGGACCAGCCCGGCGGTTCCCATGCCGCCCAGCATCCCGGTCGCTTCGATCAGGAGCACCTTCGCGCCCAGGCGGGCGGCCGCCGCGGCGGCCGCGCATCCGGCCGGTCCGCCGCCGGCCACGATCACATCGAACACGCCGCCGATCCGGATCTCTCTTCGAAACTGCATGGAATCACTCATCGCGCTTTCCTCTCGTTTTGAAATTGAAACGGTTTCATCTTTCAATGTATCACCGGTTCGCGCTGTTTTCAAGACGGAGATCGAACGATCAGCGGAGATCGAGGTTCCGCGTGTTCTCCGGGCCGGAGTCGAAGGTGACGGCCGCCGTTTCCGGGTTGGAGTTGAGGATGTTCGAAATCTGCGAATCGGCCAGCGACCCGGCGATGAGGACGGCCCGCTTCGCCCGCGACTGCACGTTGACGATCTGGAACGCCGCGGTGTCGCCGAGCGGGGTGACGCCGCCCCAGGCCGGATTGCAGTCGCCGATTTTCACCGCCGCATGGTCGCGGAAGCCGTCCGGCGAAGTGTCGACCAGCCCGTCGAGGAGGATGTTGCGCATCCGGATTCCGCCGGTGTTGAGGAAGCGGACGATATGGTGTCCGCCCGCTGAGTGGCCGGCCACGTTGCGGATCACGATTCCGGAGACCTCTTCCGCGAGGCCGTCCATCCGGGGCGGGCAGAATTCGGAACGGCCGAGCTCCCCGCACGGATGCGTCTCCGCGCTTCCGATTGCGGTGAGGGCGACGAGGTCGTCGCCGGTTTCGCCGGTGATCGTGTCGATGACGATGTCGCGGCAGCCGCGGCGCAGGTCGAGGCCGTCCTGGTTGAGCGTGATCTGCTCCGCCCCGTCGACGGTCATCCGGCCGCGGGAGTGAAAGCAAAGCTCGCGGACGCTCCCCCCGGTGCAGTACTCCAGCGAGACCGCCCACATGTGGGAGTTGCGGATGACGAGGTTGCGGATCGAAAACCCGCGCACGTTGGCCAGCAGGATGCCGATGTTCCGCCAGTCGCCCCGCTGCGCTTCGCCCGGCTTCCCCGCGTCGGCGCCGAAGGTCCGCTCCCCGAGCGTCTTGGCCGAATCCCCGGTCGAGCGCGGCCGGTCGGCTCCCTCCAGCACGGCGGAGCCGATGCCGAGGATGTGGATGTTCTCAAGCGGAGGGACCGTCCCCGCGCCGGGCGCGCAGTTGGCGCTGCGGATGAAGTTGTCGCGGCAGCGGTCGGAGAGTTTGATCCGGCAGTTGTCCAGAATCAGCGTCGCCTCTTTCGGCAGCAGGATGGCGGAGTCGATCAGCCAGTGGCGGCGCGGCGACTCCGCGTCCGGTTTCCGGGCCGGAATCCGCAGCGGAAGCCCCGCCGCAAACGCCGCCCGTGCCGCCGCGGCGATCCGTTCGCTGTCCGTTCCTGCATGGTAATTCGGGTCCGCCGGTTCCCCGGCGCGATGAAGCGGCGCATGTTCCATGAGAGTTCCTCCCGTTGTGCTGCCCATACCATAGCAGGCGGCCGGGAGGAATGCAAATAGAAAAAGCGATTAAAGAAATTATTTATCCGGATTTTCCGCGGCGACCGCCGTCGCGCGCCAGCGGCAGAGCAGGCGGTTGAGTTCGCGGCTCTCGGAGGTGGCGAACGGGGAGAAGACGGCTTCCCGCGCGCCGGAGGCGAGCATCCGGGCGAAATCGTCGGCCTCGTACCCGTAGCTGGTCTGATTGGCGGGGATGCGCAGTTCCTCGACGGCTTTGTCTGGCCGTTCGATGCGGATCAGCCCCTCTTCCGGGCCGGTGCGGCTGCACACCCAGGGGTTGGGCACTGTGATGCGGCCCGCCGAGCCGTGGATGCGGAGCGTCGGGTCCAGCGTCGCGCCGGTCGAACAGGCGAGCTGGGCGACGATCCGCTCCCGCCAGACGGCCACCGCGCAACCGGTGAGGTCGACGTTGCCGGGGGCGGGCACGCCGCCGCAGACGAAGCGGTCCGGCACGGCGGACTCTTCGCCGAGCGCCGCCGCGGCGATGAGCATCGCCATCGACAGGGGGTAGCCCCCGATGTCCCAGATCGCGCCGCCGCCGAGGGCGGGGTTGAACAGCCGGTCTTTCGGGTCGTATTTGGCGGCGAAGCCGAACGAGCTTTCGATCAGGTTGATTTCGCCGACCGTGTTTTTGCGCAGCAGCTCCACCAGTTTTCGCGTCTGCGGGTGCCAGCGGTACATAAAGGCTTCGAGGAAGAGCTTCCCGGTTCGTTTCGCGGTGGCGAGGACGGCGTCGATGTCTTCCTCGCTGATCGCCATCGGTTTTTCGCAGAGCACCGCCTTGCCCGCTTCGAGCGCCGCGATGGATAGTTCGGCGTGGGAGGCGTGCGGAGTGGCGATATAGACCGCGTCGATGCGCGGGTCGGCAAAGAGCGCGCCGGGGTTCACCAGCGACTCCGGAATCCGGTTGGCCGCCGCGAATTCCCGTGTGCGTTCCGGGTCGCGCCCGGCGACGATGAGCGGACGCCCGGAATTGCCGGCGCAGAGCGCCGCCGTAAAAACCGCCGCAATGCGTCCGGTTCCAATGATGCCCCAGTTGATCATGATGCTTCTCCCATATCGATTCTTATACAATATCTCCGTTTCAGGAGAAATCAAGCGGAATCGGGAATCGGTCGGGCCGGTCCCCGCCGCATGTATGAATTTACGTTTTTGCGCGGGAAGAAAGAAATTCGCATTTCCCGGAATGCGGAGTGAGAAATCCCTTTGAATGGAGGGTTTCCCCTCGAAATTTTATGCAATGAACCGGTAAAACGCTTGAAATATGAAAATAGGGTGGTATTTTTTTATTGAGGGAGAAATTTTCCCGGTGGAACTGCGGTATGGTGCCGGAGCACAGGTCGGGGAAAAGGAGGCTATCATGGCGTGGGTATGGAATGTGATCGATTGTGAAAATCAAGACCGGGACTTTGTAGACCAAAGTCAGCCTGACTACGACATCGCAGGTAACACCTGGACCTTTGCGCAGACCCCGGCCACATTGACCGAGGCGAGCACATCGGTCACTCGAACCAACAGTTACTCCGCCTCGAACACGATCAAACTGGAAAATTCCGTTTACGGCGACGTATGGGGCGGAGTGTTCAAGAGCACGGGGACGGAACGCAAACAATCCGGCACTCCGACTTCCGATTTTACGCACAAGGACTCCTCCGTTTCCCTGAAAGCCCGCGGCGGTTTTTCCGCTTCCGCCGGGTCCGATGCGGATGACGTGCTGGGGTTCAAGACGGTCGCGCTCGACGGCAGCAGCATCGACGTCGCCATGGGCGGCAACTTCAGCGCCAGCGGCAAAGGGGCGTTCCGGGTCGACGAGCTCCTGACACCCCAGGAAGGCCTTTCGCTCGACGGCATGGTCAACACCGATATCCTCGCCTGGTTCGGGAACAATTCGCTCTCGATCAACATCGACTCGAAGGGCAGCTCGTTCATGGCGGTCGACTCCAATGTCCACGATGCGCTGGTCGGGTACGAAAATGTCACGCTGCTGGGCAGCCTCGATTGCGACTCCGATTCGACGACCATGCTGATCCTGGGCGGCAAGACCTCGCTGTCGGCCGATGTCACGCTGAAGGAAGCGGTCAATGCTTCCGGCGTGAAGTTCGACGCCAGCGCTTCGGCCGGGATTTCAGTGAAATCCATCGGCGGGGCGGAACTGTATGACGCCGACGCCAACGCGGTTGTCGGCTATGCCCATCTCATCGTCGGCGGCGGAGCCGATGTCGATGTCGCGATCGGCGGCAATCTCGACGTGAAGCTCTCCGCTTCCGGCAAAGCCACGGTCGTGGACGACGAAGACACGACGGTGGTCTCTTACGCCGAAGGCAGCGCTTCGCTCTCCGCCTCGCTCAAATCCACCGGAGACGCGGCCGTGTTCGGCGGTTATTCCGACGTTGGCGTGCTGGCCGGCTATCAGCAGGTCGCGGTTTCCGGTTCGGATGTCGACGCCATCATCGGCGGCAACCTTTCCATCGAGGTGAAGGGCGGCGTTGAACTCGCCGATCTCAACACCGAGGCGATTTCCGGTTTGTCGCTTGACGATCTGGGCGGGCTGCTGGAATCGCTGCAGAGCGCCAACCTGAGCGCCGGCATTTCGCTCAAGTCCACCGGGCAGGTGAATCTGACCAGCTATACGCCGGAGCTGCTGATCTCCGGTTCGTCGGACTCCGTTTCGCTTGAGAACGGGTACGATGAATATTACGCCAACGCCGATGTGGTCGTCGGGTACGAGAACTTCATCGCGAATCAGGGGTCTGAGGCCGGCGTGGTGATCGGCGGCGACCTCTCCATTTCGCTCGATGCCAAAGCGGAGGGCGGACTCGACGCCAAACTGACGGGCAGCCTGCAGTCGAAAGGCCTGGCGCAGATAGAGGACTCCTGTGTCGATGCCCTGATCGGCTACAAGACGTTTGAGGCTGAATACAGCGATTTCGGGGTTGCCGCCGGCGGCAATTGGGATCTTCTTGCGAAGGGAGGCTATGCGGTCAGCGACATCCTGCTGAATCCGGTTTCCGCTTCGCTCAAGTCCACCGGCAGCGCTTCTCTCGTCGGTACCTCCGGGGACGTCCTGGTCGGCTACGGCGATGTCACGCTGACGAATTCTTCGGTTTCCGTCATTGTCGGCGGCAACATTTCCGGCGATGTGGATGCGGTGATTGAACTCGGTTCCCTGGCGTTTTCGGCCAATCTCTCGCTTCAGTCGAAGGCGGCCGGAACCCTGACGCTCGATGGAACCGGCGATTATAACGACCGGCTGACGAGCGATTCGTCGATTGTCAGTTTCGACAAGCAGACGACGGGCACCGAGTTCGCCCTCGGCTATCAGAACGCCGTGATCAGCGACAGCGAAGCGGGTGTGGTGATCGGCGGCAATCTCAGCGTCGGGATCTCGGCGGACTATCCGTCGCCCTTCGATCTGGTCGGGGCCGTCTCGCTGAAGTCCCTCGGACAGGCGACGGTCAGCAACAGTTCGGTCATGGCGCTGGTCGGCTATCGCGATCTTTCCCTCACCGGCGGCTCCGTGGGGGTTGCGGTGGGCGGAAACATCGACGTGGCTCTCGGAATCAGCCAGGAAGACAGGATCGCCACTTTCGGTCTCTCCAGCGAGGCGAAGGGTCAGGCGAGCCTGACGCAGTCCGGAGCTTCGGCGCTGATCGGCTACCAGACGCTGTCGCTCAACGCCAGCGGCGTCGACGTCGGCGTCGGCGGCAAGATCTCCGTCAGCGCCAATGTCGAGATGCCGCAGAATGGCGTGGCTTCGTTCGGCCTGGCGGCCTCCCTGGACTCCAAGGCGTCGGCCACCCTGATCAACGGCTCCGAGGCGGATGTCCTGATCGGTTACCGGGATCTCAATGTGAACGCGTCGACCATCGGCAGTTCGTTCGGCGGCAACAGTTCGCTTTCCGTCGCTGCGGTTCTGACGCCGGTGGAAGAGTCCGAAGATTCGCAGCTTGACGTTTCCGCCAAGCTGTCGGTCAAGGCGGCGGGGAAGGCCTCGATCACCAACCGGAGCACGATCGGCACGATGATCGGTTACAAGACCGTGACGATCGACCGGAACTCGACGGCCGGGGATATCATCGGCGGCGAGCTTTCCGGAACGGCGTCGCTGACCGGCTACATGGTCAGCAACGAGGAGCTGAACAGCTTCTTCTCGGATCTCCTCGGCGGTATTTCCAGCGGCAGTTTCGGCGTGTCGATGGAGACCAGTGTGCCCCGAAGCGAGATGCTTTTCAACGGAACCTGGAAATCCACCGGCGCGGCCACCGTGACGGGCGGAACCGTCGAAGGCATCTTCGGCTATTCCACGGTCACGCTGAACTATGTCGACGTCGGCTCGGCCAACGGCGGGAACTATAAGTTCACCGACGCGCCGCTCTCCTCGTTCGATCTCGACGATTCCGACACCTGCCAGGTTACCGCCGCCGGGAAACTCACCGGGACGGAACTCAACATCGACGACATCACCGGATTCAAAAAAATCGAGATGACCGGCGGATCGGTTACCGGCGCGGTTTCCGCGACCTCGTCCGCGACGAACGACTGGGCGCAGAGAAACGCGGTGTTTTCGGCGGTTGACGTCGACTTCACCGGATGCAGCACGCTTTCCGGTTACAGCAAGGTCACCGTGGACGGAACCTACGGTTCCACCATGGCGATGGTGATGACCACCGACGGCAGGGACACGTTCACCCTGCAGGGGAAGGCCGGTCTCTATGTGGAGACCCTCCTCTTCGGCGCGGGCAACGACAAGCTCCAGATCACCGGTGACAGCACCATGTACGTCGATACGCTCAACTTCGGCGATGGCTACGACGTCCTCGACGTGGCGTCCGGTTCGCAGCTGAATTTCTACGGCAGCAACATCGACGGGCTGGAGAAGATCTCCGGCAAGGGAACGGTCGTGGTTACGGACGAGGCGTTGGCGGAGGCTCTCCGCCAGCTGACCAACACCGCGACCATCGTCTACAATCCCTCGCTGGCCCCGGCCGGTTTCTCCAGCGCGTTGTCGCTTGAGAGCGATGCGGCCTACAACCTCGACGCGGGGACGGCCCTGGATACGCTGGCGACGGCGACCACTTCCGCTCTCTTCGACGAAGAGAAGACCAGCGTGCTCGGAGCGATGATCGCCTGAGTTCACACAGCAGATTCAGTCTGAGGACTCGGAGGAGGTGTTTTCACCTCCTCCGTTTTTCTTTTTACGGGGGTTATTTCGTGCCGCAGAAGCCGCGGAAGCGGCAGTCGGCGCAGCGGGCCGGGTTCGGCGGGAAGTCCTCGAGATGGGCCGTGCCGTCGGGGCGGATGGCGTCGCGCATCTCCGCCGCGCCGTTGCGGATGTCGCGCAGGGTTTGGCTGATGTTGAGCGGTCCGGCGGGCTCGCGCAGGACGCCCTGTTCCGGAATCAGCTCCAGCGAGCGCACCCGGTCGGGCGGCAGGTGCAGGCGGTTGGCCGCATGGAATTTGTGCAGAAGCACGGTGCTCGGGGCTCCCGAGGACTCGACCACGCAGTAGACGCCTTTCTCTTCGAACGCCGCCGTCGGGGCGATGTGACAGCGCAGTTCGCCCGCGTAGACTTCGAGCGGGGACTCGATCGGCCGCCGGAACCGGAAACGGGTCGCGGCCAGCATGGGCAGGACGCCGCTCTCCAGCGCGCCTAACGCGCGGCGCAGGTCGTGTGCGATCCGGGCGCGGAGCTCTTCGGGCGGCTCGGTGTTGTAATAGAGCTCCGCCAGCATCGGGCGGCCGTGGTCGGCGGTGAATTCCCCGGCGATCATGCGGCGGAAGTCGATGTGGAACCGGCGGAGCGCCCGCAAGGCCAGCGTCTCCGGAAGTTCCTGGCATTCGGCGTCTTCCTCCTCGTGGGGCAGGTAGAAGACGCGCCGGAATTCGGCCGCGGCCAGGCGGCGGACATAGGTGCGGGAGGAGAGCAGCGAACGCATCTCATGGATGCGGCGCAAGCCGGGCGTCGCGTCGGCGTCGTGGCCGCCGCGCGCCGCGTAGTAGTGCAGAAAATAACTCCGGCGGCATTCGTTCCACATCTCCTGCCGCCGCAGGGACCAGCTGAACGGGTATTCGGCTGTGTCGCGGATCATCAGAGTTCGACGGTGAGTTTCTCGCGCATCCGGAACACCTTTTCGAGCGCCTTTTCGGTCGATTCGGCGCGGGCGAGACAGACGCCGAGACGGCGGTGCCCCTTGAGTTCCGGCTTGCCGAACAGCCGGAGCTGGGTGTCGGGTTCCGAGAGGACTTCGCCGAGGTTGCCGAAGCGGACCGCCTTCGAATTGCCGTCGGCGACCACCGCCTTCGAGGCGGAGGGGCCGTGGAAGGCGATGTTGGGAACCGGCAGCCCGAGGATGGCCCGGGCGTGGAGATCGAATTCCGAGAGGTCCTGCGAGATCATCGTGACCATGCCGGTGTCGTGCGGGCGCGGGCTCACTTCGCTGAAGATCACCTTGTCGCCGCAGATGAAGAGTTCGACGCCGAAGATGCCGAGTCCGCCGAGGGCGCCGGTGACCAGACCGGCGATGCGCTGCGCTTCGGCGCGGGCGGTTTCGCTCATCTTCTGCGGCTGCCAGGACTCCTGGTAGTCGCCGTCGACCTGGTGGTGGCCGATCGGTTCGAGGAACGAGGTTCCGCCGACGTGGCGGACGGTGAGCAGGGTGATTTCGTAGTCGAAGCGGACGAACCCTTCGACGATGACTTTGCCGGCTCCGGCGCGGCCGCCCTCCTGCGCGATCTTCCAGGAACGGTCGATGTCGGCCTCGGCGCGGATCACGCTCTGGCCGTGGCCGGAGGAGCTCATGATCGGCTTCACCACGCAGGGGATGCCGATTTCGCGGACCGCTGCGTCGAACTCCTCGCGGGTCGCCGCGAAGCGGTACGGGCTGGTCGGCACGCCGAGTTCCTCGGCGGCGAGGCGGCGGATTCCTTCGCGGTTCATGGTGAGCCGGGTGGCGCGGGCGTTGGGGATGACGTGGTATCCTTCCTGCTCCAGCGCGAGCAGCGTGTCGGTGGCGATCGCTTCGACTTCGGGGACGATGAGGTCCGGCTTTTCCAGCTCGATGACCTGGCGCAACTCCGCGCCGTCGAGCATGTTGACGACGTGGGAGCGGTGCGCGACCTGCATGCCGGGCGCGTTGGGGTAGCGGTCGATGGCGATGGTTTCGACTCCGAGCCGCTGCATCGCGATCACCACCTCCTTGCCGAGCTCGCCTGCGCCGCAGAAAAGCACCTTGAATGCGGAAGTGGTCAACGCCGTGCCGATCGAATTTGTCATTTTTACCGAGTCCTTGTTGTATCTATGGTTGAGGGGCGGACGGAAAATCGCCCGCCCCCCGTAATCGTTTTGCGGTTTCGCTTCAGAAAAGCGGCATGATCTTGTCGGCCGGGAGCCAGCCGTCCTGCCCGTTGGCGTCGATCCGGACGAAATCTCCGTTGCGGTCGACGATCCGCGCGTCGCTGCCGCCGGGGATGACCGCGACGACGCTCCCCTTAGAGGCGGGCAGCGCCCGGAGCTCCTGCGTGGTGCCGAGCACCACCGCGCGGTCTGGGTGGTAGGTTCCGTGCATCTGGAAGTACAGCGCGGCGGCGGCGAGCACAAAAACCGTCGCGGCAGCGAGCAGCGTCAGGCGGACCAGCACCGGAGGCAGTTTCCGCCGCACCGCCCCGAACAGCAGGAACGCGGCCAGCGCGACGGCGGCGGCGAACAGATACCAGTCGGGCCGCAGCATGTCGCGGTAGCGGCCGACCGGGCCGCCGCCGTATTCCGGCAGCTTGAGCGCGGTGTTGACCTGCCGCAGGTCTTCCGAAATGACCGGGTCGAGCGGAGCCAGCCGGTGGGCGCGCTCCAGATACCCCTTGGCCGCCGACAGGTCGCCGACCCGCAGCGACGCTTCGCCGAGGTTGTAGAGCACGTGGGGGGAGGGGGCGCGGTCGTTGAGCGCCTTCCGGTAGGCCGCGATCGCCGCCGGGTAGTTGCCCGCCGCGAACGCTTCGCCGCCCTGCTGGAACGGATCGGCTTTCGCCTCGGCCGCCTGCAGCGGCAGCGCGAAGAGGAGCCCGAGCAGCAGCAGCGATGCGTAGCGGCGCAGGCCGGAGACGATCAGCTCGACGTTCTCCCGCGAGAAGAGTTTCCGGCGGGAGGCGGCGGGCATGAATTCGGCGGCCCCGGCGGAGCGCAGGCAGTCGCGAAGCTTGGAGTCTTCGATGTGTTCGCAGATTTCCGACGGCGTCGCTCCCGGCGGCAGCCGGAGCGCTTCGGCGAAGAGCGGCTGCACCGAGCCGGAGAACAGTTTCAGGAACTCCTCGTCGTCTTTGGCCGCCTTGAGCTGTGCGATCACCAGCGGAACCTCTTTTTTCAGCTTGCGGCTGCGCCGGTATTCGGGGTCGTTCTGCATGCGGTGGGCTTTGCGGGCCAGGAGTTCGATGACGAGGGCGACGATTCCGGCCGCGATGGCGACGGCGGCGGCCCAGGGGAGGGTGTTCTGCAACAGCGGCAGCCCGACGCCGGTCCCTTTGGCGGTGCGGTGGACGTGCTGCGGCTTCGCGTTGCCGGAAGCGGCGGCGGCCGACACAGCTTCCGGGACGGTCGCGGTTTCATCCGACGAGAAGCCCCGGGTCATCGGCAGCTCGCTTTGGGCGATCGGCAGCTTGAGGTCGAGGTCGTTGAGGTCGTATTTGCCGCTCTCCGGGTTGAAGGTGGCGAACTTGAGCGCCTGGCGGAACTCGCCCGGCTTGAGCGGAACCACCGCGTACTGGATGCGGATTTCACCCGGGGTGTCTTTCTTCACTTCCGGCGGGAACACGCGCATGTGTTCGAAGGAGAGTTTCGGCGCGTTGAGGGTTTCGACGGTGCCGTCGCCCTTGAGGTCGAGGAAGAAGGTCAGCGCTTCGCCCGCCTTGGCCTCTTTGCGGTCGAATCCGCCGGTGAGGGTCCATTTGCCGATGAGGCTGAGATTGACCGCGTCCGCCGGAGCGGCGGGCAGCGACTTGATTTCGAGCGCGCCGGGCGATTTGAGATCGACCTTGTAGGTGGTGTACTCGGCGTCGGAGAAGGGGAAGCCGAAGCCGAAGCCGAAACTCGGGCGGTTGCGCTGTTGATCCGGCAACGCGACTGAGAGGGTGAGGCTCGCCTTGGGATCGACCTTGCCCGGCTTCAGCGGGCGCATCACCGTGTCGAAATCGAACCGGATGAAACGGCGGCCGTTGTGGACGGTCTGCCGGATTTCCGGCTCGGCGAAGTTGCTGGTGCGCCCGTCCGGCCACTGGTAGCTGCGCGCCACGAGGTCCGCGGTTCCGGCGAGTTCGGGCAGCTGGTTCAAGCGCGGCTGAAGGTCGGAGAGCGCCAGCACGGTGATCCGCATCGGGATCGCTTCGCCGACATAGTAGCTCTGCCGCTTGCCGGGCAGGGCCAGCTCGCCGAACACATTGTCGCTCAACCGGCTGGAACTTCCCGCCGAGTCGTTGACCTGCATTTCCGCGAGCGGCACGATCTTGACTTCGATCGGCTTGGTCGTTTCCTGTTTTCCGTCGATGCCGACGGGGAAGGCGGGGATGATGAGGGTTCCGGCTTTGGTGCCGCGGACGCCGACGGCGAGGGTGTTGACGCGCCTGCTGTTGCTGTACGACATGCCGCTGCGCCGGATGTTGGTCAGCCACTCGCCGTTTTCCAGCGGCGGGAGGCCGATTTTGCCGTCGAGGTCGCCGGAGTATTCGATGGTGTAATAGAATACCTCGTTTTCCGGCACGGTGTCCCGGTCGACCGACACTTGAAGCGACCCGGCCGACACCAGGACGGCGGCGAACAGGAGGATTGCAGAAATGACTTTTTTCACGTTACCAATCCTTTTCCACTTTACGTTCCCTGACGCTCCGTCCCTGGTTGATCCGGTCGCGAAGCGATTTCTCTTCTTCCTCCATCATCCGGAGCATCTGCTCGGCGGTATCCGGAGAAATATCCTGTTTCTTTTCCTCTTTGTTCCCTGTGGACGCGGACTGCTCTGCGGCGGATTGCTGCTCTTTCCGGTCCTTTTGGTCTTTGCCCTGCTGGTCCTTCTGATCCTTCTGATCCTTGCCCTGCTGGTCTTTCTGATCCTTGCCCTGCTGGTCTTTCTGATCCTTGCCCTGCTGGTCTTTCTGATCCTTGCCCTGCTGGTCTTTCTGATCCTTGCCCTGCTGGTCTTTCTGATCTTTCTGATCTTTGCCTTGCTGGTTCTTCTGATTTTCCTGATTCTGGCCGCCGCCGGAGGAGAGGGCTTTGACCGCTTCGTCGAGGTGCTTCTGCGCCTGGTCCTGACGGTCGTTCTTCCGTTCTTCGGCTGCTTTTTCGAGTTCCTGACGGGCTTTTTGAGCCTGTTCGCTCATTTTTTTCTGATCCAGCGCATCCGCCTGCTGCTGGAGTTTTTCGGCTTCCTGTTTGGCCTTCTCGATCGCTTCGTCGGCGCTCTTCCCCTGCTGCTTCTGCCGGTCTTTCTGAGCCTGCTGATTTTGCTGCTGCTGGTTTTGCTGCTGCTGGTTCTGTTGCTGTTGGTTTTGCTGCTGCTGATTCTGCTGCTGTTGGTTTTGCTGCTGCTGATTCTGCTGTTGCTGATTCTGCTGTTGCTGATTCTGCTGTTGCTGATTCTGCTGTTGCTGATTCTGCTGTTGCTGATTCTGCTGTTGCTGCTGTTGCTGCTGTTGCTGCTGATTCTGCTGTTGCTGATTTTGCTGTTGCTGATTTTGCTGCTGCTGGTTTTGCTGCTGTTGCTGCTGCTGTTTATTCTGGTTGCGCGCCTGCTGCGCTTGCTGCTGGGCTTTCTGCTGCTGTTTTTTGAGCTCTTCGATTTTCTTTTTCAGCACTTCGATCTGGTTGCGGTCGGCGGCGAGACGGCCGAGGTTGTTCGGCGGCGTTCCCGACGAGGCCAGGCTCTGGCTGTACAGCTCTTCGGTTTCGCCGATCCGGCCGAGGGCTTCGTCGAGGGTTTTCAGCGCCGGGTCCAGCTGTTGTGACTTGACCGAGTCCAGCGCTTTTTTGATGTCCGCTTCGACGCCTTGATGGGCCGCGATGCCCAGGTTGTACAGCGCGCGGGCGCGGACCTCACGGTCGCCGACGCCTTCGCGGATCGCCTGTTCATACAGTTCCGACGCTTTTTTGTCGCCCGCCAGCTGTCCCTCGCGGGCGGAGTTGTACAGCTCCGCCGGAGTCGCCCCGATGCAGAGGAGCGGCAGCGCCAGCGCAAGCAGCCCGGCGGCCTTCCTCCATTCGAACGGACGCTCCCCGGTTACGAGATACAGCACGAACAGCAGCGCCGCCGCGCCGAGCAGGAAGGGGAAATCGTCGTAGGGAATCGATTTGTCGCGCGACTCCTGCTCCGCCTTGCCGAGCGAGTCGATCCGGTTGATGATCGGCGTCAGGCCCGGATCGGTCACCGTGCTGCGGACGTAGATTCCGCCGGTTTCGGCGGCGAATTCGCGCAGTTTGGATTCGTTGAGGCGGCTGGTCGCCAGCTCCCCCTTGGCGGTGCGTTTGAAGCCGCCGCCCTCGTCCGGCACCGGCGCCGCGATGTTGGGGTCGCCGAGCCCGACCACGAAGAGCGGAATCTTCCGTTCCCGCAGTTTGGCGACCGCCCCGGCGCTGTCGCCGGAGAGCTCGTCGCCGTCGGTCATCAGCAGCACCGCCCGGTTCCCCGCCGCCGCGTCGAACGCCTGGAGCGCGATTTGAATCGGCATCTCCAGGTTGGTTCCGCCGATCGGCACGCTGGCCGGGCTGAGTTCGTCGATGTATTGATTGAGCGTCGTCTTGTCCGAAGTCAGCGGACAGGCGAGGAAGGCGCGCCCGGCGAAGGCGACGATGCCGAACCGGTCGTTCCCGGTGCGGTCCACCAGTTCGCGCAGCAGGTATTTGGCGTGTTCAAGCCGGGATGGGGCCACGTCGGTCGCCCACATGCTTTTCGATACGTCGAAGAGCACCAGGATGTCGCGGCCGAACGCCTGGTGCGGAATGATCCGGCTGGAACGGTAGGGCCGCGCCGCCGCCGTCACCAGCAGCAGCAACGCGACGGCGAGAAAAACGAAACGCAAGTTTCGTTTCGACGGGGAGTAATGAACCGCGCGGGGATCGTTGGCCGACTGGCCGAGCAGCTGGGCCAGCATCTTCTTTCGTCTTGTCGTCGCGTACCAGGCCGCTCCCGTCAGAAACAGAAGCACCGGCACCGCCAGCCAAAGCAGTTGCGGATGGATAAAATTCATCGTTTCGACACCCTCCTCCCAACATCAAATCATATGGGGGGAATATAACCGCTCCGTTTTGTTTTGTCAAGAAAATCCGCTTCAAAAGTCGTTTCGCGTTGAAAAAAACGCGAAAAAAACACCGCCGCCGGAACTGCTGCGGAAACCCGCAATCGCTTCGGCGGCGGCCCTTTCCCGGAAACCGGGAACGTCGTCTTATTTCTGCTTATGGGCGTCGAGGATTTTCTGCGCGGTGGCGCGGAGGAAGGCGGCGTCTTCCGGAGTCAGCTCCTTCGGATCGAACTTGATGTCCGAGGTCGGCTTGTCGAAGAGGAAGCCGTACCACAGGCAGGCCTGGAGATAGCGGCCGCGGTTGTTGAGGTGCGCCGGATCGTTCTTGATGAACCACTCTTCCGCGCCGGTCTCCTTGTTCTTGCGCTTGTCCCACTTGTAGCCGAAGACCATCGAGCCGGCCTGCGACGGCAGTTCGGCGGGGTGTTTCAGCTTCTTGAGCTCTTCGGGATTGTAGGGGACGTATTTGACCGGCTGGGTTTCGCGGGCGAGCTGCACCGCCTCGCCGGTCCGGATCAGCCGGACGCCGAGGTCGGAAGAGGCCTTCTCATAGGCGGCGACGAGCTTCTCGAACATCTCCTGCTGGGTCATGTTCCACTGCTTGTAACGGCCGTCGTCGAAGCGGTACGCCCAGGTCTCCTGCATGATGAGTTCCGCCTGCGGCGCGTATTTTTTGACGTACGCCTGAAGGTTCTTCGCGTACGGCTCGTAGGTTTCCGGCCGCCAGGAGTAACCGCTGTACTGCTGGATGGTGACGACGTCCCACTTCTCGGACTCCAGCTTTTCGCGGAGCGTGTATTTCTTGTTGTACGGCTTGACCGAGGGGTCGGCTTCCGACTGTTCCACCAGCTTCCAGTGCTTTTCAAGCGGGCAGCCGCCGATGTTGGCGCGGTCCATGACCACCTTGTCCCCGGCCGACTCGGCAACCTGGGGCAGGTAGACGAACGCGCTGTCGGCAAAGCTGTTGCCGATGGTCAGCAGTTTGATCTCCTTCGCCGCCGCCCCGCAGGCGAGCGTCGCCGCCGCGAGAATCGATAAGGTGAGTTTTCCCGTCATTCAAGACCTCCTGTTAATGATTGCTGGATACTGTATACAATACTCTATGCGAATAAAAAAGCAACCTCGACCGGCTGCTTTTTCGGAATTTGCCGGAATCAGCGGACCGGAACGTCGACCCAGCCGCCGGTCCGTTCGGATTCGTAGACCGCCATGACCAGCGCCGCGGAGTCCGCCGCGTCCGCCAGCGTCACTTCGCTCTGCCGCTTCTCGCGGATCGCCTCGACAAAGTCGGCCAGCTGTGCGGTGTGGCCCGCGCCGTAGTACTGCTTGCCGACAATCGCGGCGTGATCCTTGCCGTCGGCGGAGAGCGCCTTTTCGATTTCGGAAGCGCGGCCTTCGACGCAGGATTCGAGGAACACCGGTTTTTCATTGGCGTACTCGAGGTTGGCTTCGGAGCCGACCAGCGTGAGGAAACTGCGCCATTCGACGCAGCTCGAGTTGGTCGCCGTCACCGTCCCGAACAGGCCGGATTCGAACTCCACCAGGAACGCGGCGGTGTCTTCGACTTCGATCACCCCCTGATGGGTGAGGTTCGCGGTACGGGCGACCAGCCGCTTGACGTTGCCGAGCAAATAGCGGAGCTGGTCGAGGTGGTGGATCGCCTGGTTGATGAGGATGCCGCCGCCTTCGCCGGCCATCGTCCCGCGCCAGGAATCCTTCTCATAGTATTCGTTGGTGCGCAGGCAGCTGAACACCAGGTTCGCCGCCAGCAGTTTGCCGAATTTCCCCTCGGCGATCAGCCGTTTCAGATTGCGGTTGGCCGGCTCGTAGCGGTGCTGGAAGATTCCGGCGGCGGTCAGCTCGGGGTGTTTCCCGGCGGCGGCCAGCATCCGGTCCAGGTCTTCGGGGACGCGGCCGAGGGCTTTTTCGCAGATCACATGTTTGCCCGCGGTGAGCGCGTCGCAGACGATCCGCGCGTGGCTGGCGTGGTCGGTGCAGACGCTGACCGCGTCGACTTCGGGGTCGGCCAGGAGTTCCCGGTAATCGGTGGAGCGGCGGGCGACGCCGTACTTTTCGCCGAGCGCGTCGGCGCGTTCCGGAATCAGGTCGCAGAGGTGGACGACTTCGACTTCCGGCAGCGCCCGGTAGCCTTCGATATGGGTCGGCGCGATCACGCCGCAACCGATTATCCCGCACTTGATCATGATGACGATATCTCCGTGCCGTTTATGGTATCAAATACAATCCGAATAAGATAATACCTTGAATCATTTTTTTCAAGACGAAAAACTTGAACAATCCGGCAGAAAGGGCTATTTTATGCGGAATCACAACAGCATTTGGAGAAACAACATGCAGGATAACGGCTCCTCCCGGGAGAATCTCGGTTCCCGGATCGGCTTCATTCTTCTGACCGCCGGCTGCGCGATCGGCCTCGGCAACATCTGGCGCTTCCCGTTCATCTGCGGACAGTACGGCGGGGCGATCTTCGTTCTGATCTATCTCGGGTTTCTGCTCGCGCTCGGTTTTCCGGTCATGGTCATGGAGTTGTCGCTGGGGCGGGCGAGCCGCCGCAACATCTTCGGCGCCTACAAAACGCTCGCCGCCGACAAACGGCTCAAATGGCACTGGCCGGGCGCGGTTTTCTTCCTCGGCAACGTGGTGCTGATGATCTTCTACACCACGGTCACCGGCTGGATGATCGCCTACTCCTGCAAATTCGCTTCCGGCGCGCTTTCCGGGCTGGACGCCGACGGGATCGGTGCCCATTTCGGCGCGTTCCTGCAGAATCCGGTCGAGATGGTCGGCTACATGGCGTTCACCGTGCTGTTCGGCACGGCGGTGTGCGCGATCGGGCTCCAGACCGGGGTGGAGCGGATCACCAAGGGGCTGATGGCCTGTCTTTTCGTGCTGCTCCTCGGGCTCTGCGTCCGGGCGCTCTTCCTGCCGGGCGCGGCGGAGGGGATGCGCTTTTACCTCTACCCCAACCCCGCCTCGATCGAGCATGTCGGCATCCTCAAAGTGATCGTCGAAGCGATGAACCAGGCGTTCTTCACGCTGAGCCTCGGCGTCGGCAGCATCGCGATCTTCGGCAGCTATGTGGACCGCGAGCACACGCTGGCCAAGGAGACGCTGGCGATCGTCGCGCTCGACACGATGGTGGCGCTGCTGGCCGGAGTCATCATCTTCCCGGCCTGTTTTTCGTTCGGAGTCAGCCCCGGTTCCGGCCCCGGTCTGGTGTTCATCTCGCTGCCGAACATCTTCAACTCCCTGCACGGCGGCCGTTTCTGGGAGACGCTCTTCTTCCTCTTCATGAGCGCGGCGGCGCTGACCACGGTGGTCGCCGTCTTCGAGAATATCATCGCCTTCCTGATCGACGAACTCCGCTTTTCCCGCCGTAAGGCGGCGCTGGCGACCGGCGGCGGGATCGCGCTCCTTTCGCTGCCCTGCGCGCTCGGTTACAACCTGCTGGCCGCCATTCACCCGATGGGCAAAGACAGCACCTTCCTCGACCTCGAAGACTACATCGTGAGCGGGAATCTGCTGCCGCTGGGGAGTCTTTTCATCATCCTTTTCTGCACGTCCACGCGCGGGTGGGGGTGGCGGAACTTCCTCGCCGAGGCGAACACCGGGCGCGGGCTGCGTTTCCCCGGGTTCCTGCGCATCTACGTCACCCTCGTGATTCCGGTGCTGATTCTCCTGCTTTTTTCCGCCGGCTTCGCAAAGCAGTGGTTCGGATTTGACTTTTGACAAAAGAACGTTATATTAACGCCAGATGCCCGTTTAACATCCAGAGAAAAGGAGAATACAAAATGGCTGCTAAGGTTGATTCCGAAAAGTGCGTGGGTTGCGAAGCTTGTGTGGGCGCCTGCCCGGTCGAAGCGATTTCGATGAACGAAGGCAAGGCTGTCGTTGACGCCGGTTCCTGCATCGATTGCGGCGCCTGCGTCGGCGAGTGCCCGTCCGAAGCGATCTCCCTGTAAACTTTTTTGTTTTCAGGCTGGGCGGAAGGCACTCGTGTCTTCCGCCCTCTTCATTGGGAGCGTTTCGTGGATAAACGGATTCAAAAGCTGATTTTCCCGGCTCTCGTCATCGGCGCTCTTTTTCTCTTTTCCCCTCCTTATCTCAACCGCGACCTCTGGTTCGACGAGGCGCTGACTTATCTGCAGTTCGCGCGGATGAGTTCTCCGCTGGAAATTTACTCCAGCTACGTCATCCCGAACAACCAGATCCTCTACTCGATCGCGCTCCATTACTGGTCGATGCTCCAGCCCGAAGGCGTCGACCCGGTCGTCTGGTTCCGGCTGCTTTCGTTCCTCTTCGCGGCGGCGACGCTGCTGGTGCTCTACCGGAGGTTCCGGGTGCGGCTGGCGGGCGGAGCGATCCTGCTGCCCGTCCTGATCGCGCTCGCGGTTTCGGTGCCCTTCATGATTTACGCGACCGCGCTGCGCGGTTATATGTTAAGCGCGCTTCTGGTCACGCTGGCGCTCGACGCCGCGCTCATTTTCGCCGCCCGTCCGGATTGGAAACGGGCCTTGCCCTATGCGCTCTGGTCGCTCGGCGCGGTGGCGACGATTCCCTCCAATCTCCTCGCGCTCGGCGGGGTGGTGCTCTTTGCGCTGCCGCTCTTCGGGCCGTGTTTCTACCGGCGCAGGGCGTTCTGGGTGCTGGCGGCGATTCCGCTTGCCGCCTTCTTCGCATTTTACGGGCCGATTTTCGACCGGCTGCTCGGCTGCATGGCGCTGCATGAGGGGTGGAGCGACGGGGGCCGCGCGCTGCTGGCCGTCTATGCCGCCTTCCTCTACTCGTTTGCGATGCTGCTGCTGCCGGGGACGGGGGCGGCGCTCGCCTTCGACCGCGTCGATTTCCACTGGGAGCGTTCGGCGCGGGCGGCGATCTGGCTTCTGCCGATTCCGACGCTGTTGCTGCCGGTCGCGCCGTTTCCCCGGGTGTTCTTCCCGTTCTGGCCGCTCTGGGCGCTCTTGATCGCCGGCGGAATCCGCGACTTGACCGCGCTCAACTGCCGCTGGCGCCGCCGCTGGAACTGCCGGGTCTGGATCGGCGGTCTGGTCGTCGCCGCCCTCGGCTGGAGTTTCCTCGCCCAGCAGCCGGCGCTGCGGCTGATGTTTTCGCGGCGCTTCGGCGGGGCCGGGGCCGACGACTTTTTCTACGGATACTATCTGCGTAACGAGCACAAGCCGAGCGAAACCGCGGCCTGGGTGGCCGAACAGTCCGGAGGCCGTCCGCAGTCGTTTTTCGTGAGTTTTTCCGCCGACCCCTGGCCGTTGATGTTCTACCTCTTCAGCTCCGGCGTCGAGGTGAAGGATTACCGGTTCGACGGGCCGCGCGGGCCGGTCGCCGCGCTGGAGCGGGGGATGCTGGTTATTTTGCGCGCCGACGAGTCGGCGGCGGAGGTGGAAAAACGGTTCCGCCGCCAGCTGGCTCCGCTCTATTCCAACGGCAACCACGGAGTTTACCTTGTCCGCTGAAGAACTGGTCGTCATCATGGGGCCGACCGCCTCGGGCAAGAGCGCGCTGGCGCTCGATGTCGCCCGGAGCCGCGGCGGCGAGATCGTTTCGGTCGATTCGATGCAGCTCTACCGCAACCTGGAGATCGGCACGGCGCAGCCGACGCGGGAAGAGCAGGAGGAAATCCCGCACCATCTGGTCGGCTGTTTCGACTTTCACAAACGCATCGACGTGTTCACCTTCCAGCGGCTCGCCGACGAGGCGGTCGCCGACATCCGGCGGCGCGGCAAACTGCCGGTGCTGGCGGGGGGGACCGGGCTTTATCTGCGCGCCTTCCTCTACGGCCTCGACGATCTTCCGGCCGACCGGGCGCTGCGGAAGGAGCTCGACGCCGCCTACGATTCCGAGGCGGGGGAGGGGGCGCTTCGCGAACGCATGGCCGAGCTCGACCCGGCCGGGCTGGAGCGCTGGGCGGGCTGCCGCCGCCGCCTGATCCGCGCATTGGAAGTGCGGCTGCTGACCGGGAAATCGATTCTCGAACTTCAGACAAAACCGTTCGACACGCTGCGTTATCCGGTCAAGGCGTGGCGGCTCGACCCGGAGCCGGAGGAGCTCAAGCGGAAGATCGCGCTCCGCGCCCGGAAGATGCTCGAATCGGGCTGGATCGAAGAGGCGGAAGCCGCCATCGCCGCCGGACTCCTCACAAGCCCCACCGCCCACCAGGCGCTCGGCTACCGGCTGATCGGCGAATACCTCGCCGGGAAGTTCGGCATGGACGAGCTCCACGCCCGGATTTCCACCGCGACCTGGCAGCTCGCCCGCCGCCAGCGCACCTGGTTCCGCCACCAGCACCCCGAGGCCGAAGTGGCGGCGGCTCCGTAACACAATTGGATTTTGATCTCTTTTGGAGGCGCTTGAAGGGGCGGCGGCAATAAACTCCAAGATTTTTCCCTGCATTTCCGGTATACTATTCTCAAGCATAATCAATCGGAGGCGAATGATGTTGAGAAATGTGACGCTGGAATTGAGCGCCAAGGCGTTCATGGACGATACCGAAGCCGAATTGCGCGCGGTCTGCCGGAAGATGTTCCATCAGTGGGAGCGGCTGGTCCGGGTTTCCGACCGGGTTTCCGTTCTGCTCTGGCTCGCCGACGGCAGCGAGATCCTCGAATACGCCGGCAACCCCGAAGACCGCTTCGAGTGGGCCTGCTGGCACGGAATCGCCAACGCGCCCTGCTTCGTCACCCCCGCCGCGGCGAAGGGCAACGTCAACCTCACCCCGCGGAAATACCGCCCGGACGCCGCGCCGCGCACCTATCAATGGATCGGGCAGCTGACCCGGGTCATCCGGGAATGCGGACTCGAGTACGGCAAGGAGGTCCGCATCGGCGCGACCTTCGACAACGGCCCGGAGTTCTCGCTTTCCGACTTCAAGTACGGGCGGCACCGGGAGATCGCCAAGGCCGATTCGCTGTTCAAGAAGAGCTTCGTCACCTGCAACGCCGTGCTGAACGCCGACACCCGCGCCTACGCCGCGTTCCCCGAAGGGATTCCGGCGGGGACTTCGCTCGGTACGTTCCTCGGGGCGCAGTTCCGCCGGTTCGCGGCGGACCTGGATTTCGATTACCTCTGGCTGTCGAACGGGATGGGATTCGGGCTGGAGACCTGGGGATACTCCGGCGCTTTGTTCGACGGGCACCGCTTTTATCCGGAACGGAAGAAGGAGGCCGAGTCCGAACTGCTCTGGTTCTGGCGCGACCTGCTCGACGCGGACCCCGGAATCCGCATCGAAACCCGCGGCAGCAATTTCACCGCCGGAATCGAGATGAGCACCGACGCCGCCCCGCTGCCGTGGCTGTACCGGCACAACGTCATCACCGTGCCGGTGAATTCGCCGAGTTCCGCGATCTACTTCAACACCGGGCTCTCGGTCGCCGCCTGGATGAGCCACATCGCCGAACTGCCCGCCAACGGCGACATTCCGTTCCGCTATTACATCCACGACCCCTGGTTCCTCAACAGCCCGTGGCTGGACCGCTACGGGCGGGAGCCGTGGGATCTCTATTCGGTGATGGCCGTTTCGCGGGTGACTTCCGGCGGCGGGATCGAGGCGGCCAACCGGGCGGCGTTCCTCAGCTGCGACGACTCGTTCGGGCAGATGCCCGACCAGGTGCCGGACGAAGTGATTCCGCATATCCTGGAGGCGTTCCGCACCCGCGCCGACGCCCCCGGCCCGCTGCTCTGGGTTTTCCCCTTCGAGGAGTATTCCGCGTCGGACACGCCGGAACAGACCTTCTGCGAAGAGTGTTTCCTCGTCGACGCCCTGCAATCCGGCTTCCCGCTCAATACGGTGATTTCGACCGGGAATTTCCAAAAGCTCGCCGCCGCTTCTCCTGAGTGGTTCCGGCAGACGGCCTGCGTGTTTCCGGCGGAGTGCCTCCGGTCGGAAGAAAATTTCCGGGCGGTCCGCAGTCTGGTCGAGGCCGGGAACGACGCCATCGTCTACGGCACCCTCTCGGGGGTCCGGCCCGGGGCGCTGCACTTGCTCGGACTCGCCGCGGGCGAGCCGCTCGCCGGAGAATTCGGAGTGCGCGGCGAAGCGGTCGATCTCTGCGGCGGCGACGCGTTCCGCAATACGTTCGAACTCCTGCCGACGCTGCACGGCGGCCCGCTGCTCGAAACGGCCGCGGGGGCGAAGGTGCTGGCGGCGGCGGAACGGGGCGGCGAATCGCGCGTCCTCGCTTCTCTCCATTCCGCCGGGCGCGGGCGGATCGGTTTCGTCCGGGCGCTGTCGCCCTACCTCGAAGCCGACCCGGCGGCGCACAATTCCACGCTGCGTCAGAGCCGCCGGATGAAGGGCGACGGCCGCGAAAACTACCCCGCCGAACGCCTGATGCGCGCGGTGTGGGCGGAGTTGGGCTGGACATTCCGGGCGTGCGTGTCCGACCCCGGTCAGCCGGTGCCGCGCCTGACGGTCTCCCGCAGCGACCGGGCGTTTTACTTCAGCGGATACACGCCCGACACCACGGTCTCCATGAAAATCTCCACGCCGCTCGGGGTTCCGCTGCCGGTCGAGCGCGAAATCCGCATCGAAGACGGCGCCGGGGTGTTCCATATGGAGAAGACGGTCCGCTTTCACTGCCGGGCTTTCCTCTCCGGCCAGAACGGCGGCGTCGTTTCCACCAAGACGCTGTACCGCACCCGCGCCCGGGATTGCGGGCGGCTCGACATCATCGGGCTGCACGGGGCGGAGCTGCGCTTCTTCCCGCCTTCCGGATGCGTCGTCGTCTCCGCCGTCCGGCGCGAACTCGGCGGAATCTACGGCCCGGTGGCCTCCGCGTCGGGCAGCAAGGAGCAGGTTCCGGTGGAGATCGAGGAGACGCCGTTCGGCCCCTGCTGCCTCATGCGGAACCTCGACGGAATCGTCAACATCACCTGGGGGAAAGAGAAGGCCGAGTAAAAGACCGGTAACGGGACTTGCATATTTCCGCCGCCGGGATATACTATTGGTATGAGTCAATTGCAAAACTATTTTGCCCGCTTTTGTATCGGCCCGGCGCTTTTGCCGCCTTGAAGTGCTTTTTTGCGTAGCGCTGCTACGCCGGAAGCCCTTCAAAACGGCAAAATCACTCAGCCCGCCGACAAAATCATGACAAAAAGGTAGTTTCGCAATTGGCTCTTATGAAAAACATCTTTTATCTGCGCAGAAAATATCTGCCGATGGAGCGTGACTTCCCGTTTTTCATCCACAAATGGGTTCACCGCCCCACCGACAAAAGCCGCGAGTTCCTGCATTGCCGGGATTTCTGGAAGATCGTCTACGTGGTTTCCGGCTCCGGCCAACTTGAGATCAACGACCGGAGCTGCCCCATCGAGGCCGGTTCGGTATTGTTCATCCACCCCGAGGACGAGACGACCTACCGGGTCGAATCCCCCTCCATGACGATTTACAACGTCTGCTTTTTGCCCGGATTCATCGCCCCCCGGCTCGATTTTCTGGAGAACGACCACCACTTTTTTTCCATTTTCGCGCCGGGGTTCTCGATGAGTCCGGAGCTGGCGCGGATTTTTTACATCCAGGATTCCGCGAAATCCCTGCACGGATTGTTCCGCTCCCTGCTGACCGAGTACCGGGGGACGGAGGTCAACCGGGCGGAGCTGATCCGGGCCATGCTGGTCGAGCTCCTGATCCGGCTCCAGCGGCTCGCCGTCCGCAACTTCCTCGGGGACAAATCGACGAACGTCGTCTGGATGGTGCGCGATTACATCGACCGCCACTTCTCCGAAAAGATCGATTTCGAAGCGCTGGCGAAGCATGTCGGGCTGTCGCGGTCGCGGCTCTCCTCGGTCTTCAAGACGGCGGCCGGCCACTGCATCTCCGAGGAAATCCTGTCGCGGCGGCTGACCGAAGCCCAACGGCTGCTCGCCGCCACCGCGCTGCCCATCTCGCAGATCTGCTTCCGGTGCGGATTCAACGATGTCAGCCTCTTCTACCGCAACTTCCACCGGCGCTTGAACACGACGCCGCTGATGTACCGGCGGAATGCCGGAACTTCCGGCACTCCCTGACGGTTCAGCGTTTCTTGCTCAGCATGGCATCGAAGCGTTTCTGCTGGTCGGCCAGCCCGAAGAGGAAGGTGCCGCGGTGATCGGCCTTCTCCCCGGCGGCGACGGCCACCGGCAAGGTTCCGCCCAACGCTTTCTGGTATTCCACGGGGAGCTGTACCATGTACGGCGTCACCACCTCGTCGATGTCGCCGTAGTAGTAGAAGGTCGGCGTTTTGAAGCGCCAGTTGTAGACGCGGTTCGCCTGCATCTGCCGGAACAGGAGGCTGGCCGCCGGGGAATTCCGCTCGATGAACTCCGGCCGCAGGAAATCCTTCACATAAAACGGCAGCGTCTTCTCCGCCGTTTCCCAGGTGATCCGGTTCAGGTAAAGATCGCGCGCCGTCTGCTGGTATTGCGGCTTGATCGCGGCGGCGGCCAACCCGGGGAGCTTGTAGTAATTCTCATAGGAGTGGATCAGCAGCGCCGCGGCTCCGGTCAGCCAGTTGACGTCGAGCGTCGAAGGCACGTGAATCCAGCGGTTGACGCAAAGATAGATGTCGTTCGGCGCGCTGGCGAACGCCGCCGCCCGGACCGGCACGCCGGTGTTCTCCAGCCGTTCGAGGAACGCCGCCGCGGTGAAGGTTCCCTGCGACCAGCCGGAGAGGAACAGTTCGACGGGCTTCTTTTTGAGGTCGGCGAGAACCGTGCGGGAGGCGGCCAGCAGGTCGACGCAGACCTGCGCCGAACTCTCCTTCACCAGCCAGGCTTCGGGTTCGTCGGAGACGCCCTTTCCGAGATAGTCCGCCGCGATCACGATGTACCCGCGGGCGGCGAAGGCGGCGACGACCAGCCGGGTCTCCGCCGATTTCTCGATGTCGGACGGCACTTCGTCGCGCGAAAACACCGTGCCGTGCTGGTAAAAGAGCACCGGCGGATGCCACTCATCCACTTCCGGCACCGCGATCAGCCCGGAGGCCTTGACCGGGCGGTTGCCGTCCTCGGGAATCACCGTGTCGTAAACGACCTTGTAAAGCGTGACCGCGTTGGTCGCCTTCGGGAACTCCACCGCGAAGCCGGAAAACGCGGCCCGCTCCTCGGTGAGAATCTTGTTCAGCCGTTCGACGCTGTATTGGCCGATCCGCTGATAACTCGGCGCGCTTTTGCTCCAGTCCGGCCATCCGGGGTTGCTCGCCGCCCCTTGGATCATCGAGGAGAAAACCGCGTTATCCGCGGCCGTCGCGGTTCCGGCGAGAATCACGCCGGCCAGGATCGCTTTGCGAACGAGACACGTCCAACTCATTTTCATCTGCCTCTTCTCCCCGGTTGATTGATCGATTCTTATTTTCGGCGCAGCACCAGCGCGGTCCGGCTCGGCAGGTACAGTTTCAACAGCGAATGCTGCGAGTGATAGACTTGCCCGGGCGTGCGCCGCGCGAAGCCGCCGAACTCCGGCGCGTCGGAGTCGAGCACCGTTTCGAATTCACCGTTCCGCACTTCGAAGCCGTAATCGAAAAACGACGATTCCGGGTGGAAGTTGAAGCAGAAATAAAGATCGTCGCGCTCGAAGACCAGAATCTTCCCCGCCTCGTCGATCCGCACCTTCTGCGGAATGCAGCTGCTGAACGTTTCGCGGCTCTTCACCGTCTCCAGCATGGCGCGGTCGAAGGCGGCGAGGAAGTGGTAGCGCAAATGCCTGTCTTCCGCCAGCGACCACTGCCGCCGCGCGTGCATCAGCGACCAGTGGTTGCCCTCGCGCGGGAAATCGATCCACTCCGGGTGGCCGAACTCGTTGCCCATGAAATTGAGATAGCCGTGCCCGGCGGTGCCGGCCGTCGCCAGCCGGATCATCTTGTGCAGCGCCACGGCGCGGTCGACGGCGAGGTTCTTCGACCCGGTGTGCATCGCGTCGTACATCGCCGCGTCGGCCAGCCGGAAGATCGCGGTTTTCCCGCCGACGATCGCCTGGTCGTGGCACTCGACGTAGGCGATGGAGCGTTCGTCGCGCCGCCGGTTGCAGAGCTCGTGGTACATCCAGCCCAGCGGCCAGTTCTCGTCGGAGATGTCGAAGAGCTTGAACCACATGTCGGTCACCCCCATCGCCAGCCGGTAGTCGAAGCCGAGCGCGCCGGGTTGGCCGAACGGGGCGGCCAGCCCCGGCATCCCGCTCACATCCTCGGCGACGGTGGTCGCGTCGGGGCGGACTTCGTGGATCAGCAGGTTGGCCAGCCCGAGATAGCAGACCGCGTCCTCGTCCACCTCCGGCCCGAAGTAGTCGGCGTAGCAGGTGAACGCCTTGCCGAGCCCGTGGTGGAGGTACATCATGCTGGTCACGCCGTCGAAGCGGAAGCCGTCGATGTGGAATTCATCGAGGTAATAGCGGCAGTTGGAGAGCAGGAAGTGGAGCACCTCCGGCTTCGCGTAGTCGAAGAGCAGCGAATCCCACGCCTCGTGTTCCCCGCGCCCTCCGGCGTGGAAAAACGTGGTCCGGCTCCCGTCGTAACAGCCCAGCCCCTCGACCTCGTTGCGGACCGCGTGGGAGTGGACGAGGTCGATGATGACCCGCAGCCCGAGCCCGTGCGCCGCGTCGACCAGCTCCTTGAACTCCTCCGGCGAGCCGAACCGGCCCGCCACCGAAAAATAGTTCGCCACATGGTAGCCGAAACTCCCGTAGTACGGGTGCCCCATCACCGCCATCAGCTGGATCGTGTTGTAGCCCGAAGCGGCGATGCGCGGCAGCACCTTCTCGCGGAATTCGCTGAACGTCCCCACCTTGGGCTCCTCCTGCGCCATCCCGACGTGGGACTCGTACACGAGCGGCATCGCCGGGGCGGGCGGCGGGGCGTGGCGGAAAGCGTACGGCGTCTCCGGCGCATGGACCACCGCCGAAAAGAGCCCGGTCGATTCGTCCTGCTCCACCCGGCGGGCGTAGGCCGGAACCCGGTCGCCTTTGCCCCCCTTCCACTCCATGGCGAGCAGATAGTGGTCGCCGTGGCCGAGGGCGGCGGCGGGGAGTTCGAGCTCCCAGCATCCGCCGTCTTTGCGTTTCATCACGAATTCGGGGAGCTCGCGCCAGTCGGTGAAGTCGCCGCGGACGGTGATCCGCGTCGCGTTGGGCGCCCATTCCCGGAAGATCCAGCTGCCGTTTTTCGTCCGGTGCAGTCCGAAAAATTCGTGTCCCGAGGCGAAATCGGCGAGGCTTTGTGCGCCGCCGGTCAGCCGCCGGACGGCATGCTCCACCCGGACGGTGCGCGCCGCCAGCGCGTCGCGAAATCCCGCGAGCTGCGGATCGCACGCCAGCGGAACCGGGTCGTTGCTCAATCGGGGAAAGCTGTTGTTCATGCCCGCCCTTCTTTCATTGTCAGTGTTGAATCAGCGGACGGGCCAACATGCTTTCGTAGATTTTGATATATTCCTGGGCGGTCACGTCGTGGTTGAAGCGCTGCTTCGACTCGCGCATCACGCGGGCGATCTCCGGCTCCTTCACTTCGGACGGAAGCTGCCAGAAACGCATCGCCTCGTCCATCCCCCACAGGAGCCCGCCGTCGTCGTAGTTCTCGAACAGGAAGCCGTTGCCGGTGTGGTTGGCGGCGTCGAGCGGTTCGATCGTGTCGTGGAGCCCGCCGGTATCGTGCGCCACCGGCAGGCTGCCGAAATACTGGCAGGTCATCTGCGGCAGTCCGCACGGCTCGAAGAGCGACGGCATCAAAATGAAGTCGCTCGCCGCGAAGGCGAGGCGCGAAAGCCCCTCGTCGAAGTCGCAGACCAGCACGCGGTCGTAGAAATCGTGCTGCGCGACGATGTTGCGGAACACCGACTGGTAGCTGCCGTTGGCCACGATCGCCACCTGGAGCCCCTGGTCCCAGTATTTGTGAACCACTTTGTAGAGGTTGTCGGAGAGCAGCGAACACCCCTTCTGCATCGGGTCCAGCCGCGACGGCCAGAAGAAGAGCGGCGCGTTCTGGTCTTCCCGCAGCCCGGTGCGCGCCTGGAAGGCGAGCTTGTTGACCTGCTTGCCCTTGACGTGGGTCTCGGAATTGTATTTGATCTCGATGTAGGGATCGGCCTCCGGCGTACTGGTTTCGTCCGGCGAATTGAGGATGCCCGACGCGCAATTCGCGTAATACTTGCCCGCCATCTCGGCGCGGATGTTCTCCGGCACGAAGGAGTGACGCCCTTCGACCACCTCCTTGAGGAAGGTCGGGCTCACCGTGTTGATGAAGTGCGCGGCGAAGATGCCCGAGGCCAGCATGTCGACCGGGTTGTTCGACCGGCTCTCCTCGTAGTTTTCCGGCGGGCGCTCGTAATAGAGGTTCTGCCAGAACTGCGCGGCGTCGATGCCGCGGTCCTCGATCTGGGCCAGCGTCGACTTGTAGGTGTGGATGTTGTGCACGGTGAACAGACAGGGAATCCCCATCCGGCGCGCGGCGGCCGGGATGAGCCCGGTCATCCAGTCGTTGCAGTGGATCAGGTCCGGCTTCACGTCGGGGATGATGTTGTTGATCACCTCGCGCTGGAACGCCATCGCCTGCAGGAAGCTGTCCTTCGAGTAGTTGCTGTAGACTGAGTCGCGGTAATAGAAGATCCGGTCTTCGGCGAGGTGGATGCGGCTGTTGTGCAGGTGGCTCATGTAGACCCGCAGCTCGTCGCTGATCAGCTTGCCCACGTCGACATGGAACATCTTCCGGTAATGCGGCAGCGCGACATGCACGTCGGCCCCCTGGCGGAAGAGTGCGCCGACCAGCGACGCGGAGACGTCCGCCAGGCCGCCGGCCTTGGCGTGCAGCGTGTTGGCCATATTGCCCATCCCCTCCGGGAGATAGGTGATTTCCGGGGTGACGACCAAAATGGTCGGGGATGCCTGGGTTGCTCTTCTCATCATGGTGCCGCGGTCTCCTCTGGACTTCCTCTTCGGTCCGTAAAATCAGTTCATAAACAGCCGGAAGGACGGGCCCCGTGCCCGTTCCCCGTCCGGCGTGATCGTCAGCGCGGCCAGCACACGAAGCCGGGCACGCTGTTGTCCCACTCGTGGCCCGTCGCCTTGATGCGGGCGGTCAGGCCGAAGCGGCCGGACACGTGACAGGTCATTTCGCAGGAGTAATGATAGTTGTGGTCCCCGAGCTCCTCGACCATCTCCATTTTTTCGCATCCGCTGGAGATGATCTCGTTGTGCGCGTTGACCGTGCCGTAATAGGCTTCGACCTCGACCTCTTCCGGCTTGAGTCCGGCCAGGTGGACGCGGGTTCCAACCTTGAATTTGTCGCCGACGTGGAGATCGGAGAGGTCTCCTTCGACGGTGGGCCGTTCGACGTAGAGCTTGCCGCCGTCGAACCCGTCGACCAGGCGCGCCTTTTCGGCGACCAGCTCCTGCGCATAGGCGGCCTTGTCCGCCGACAGCTTCCGGAACGAGGCCGCGGCCGGTTCGTAGAAGAAGCGGTTGTACTCTTCGACCATGCGCTCGCTCGAGAATTCCCCGAGTCCGGTGACGATCGACGCTTTCATCCGCTTGATCCAGCGCAGCGGCAGGTCGCCGCCGGAACGCTCGTAGAAGGACGGAATGATATCGTTCTCCAGCAGGTTGAAGAGCTGCTGCGACTCGTAGTTGTCGCGGTCCTCGTCCTCGGTGTAGTAGTCGTTGCCTTCGATGGCCCAGCCGTTTTCGCCGTTCCACCCTTCCGCCCACCAGCCGTCGAGGATGCTGCAGTTGATGACGCCGTTGATCGCGGCCTTCATGCCGGAGGTTCCGCTCGCCTCCTGCGGGCGGCGCGGCGTGTTGAGCCAGACGTCGACGCCCTGGGTGAGACTGCGGGCCATGCCGATGTCGTAGTTCTCGAGGAACACCAGCCGGTCCTGCACGCCGTTGTCCTCGGCGAACTGAACCAGCTGCTGGATCAGCTTCTTGCCCTCGTCGTCGGCGGGATGGGCCTTGCCGGCGAAGATGAACTGGATGGGGCGGGCTTTGTCTTTCAAGAGCGCGAGCAGCCGGTCCGGATTGCGCAGCAGCAGCGTGCCGCGCTTGTAGGTTGCGAAACGGCGCGCGAACCCGAGGGTCAGCGCATCCGGCGACAGCGTGTTCTTGGTGTGGTCGCCTTTTCCCTTGCTGCGGTCGGCGGAGAGATAGCGGACGTTGCTCTGCAGCATCCGCCGGGCCTTGCGGACCAGCGACTGGCGGCTCAGTTCGTGCGCCATCCAGAGCTCTTCGTCCGGCATGGTGCAGATTCCCTCGATCAACTGGTCGATCGACGGGTTGTGCGCCCATCTCGGCGTCAGGTAACGCTCGTAGAGCCCCCAGAGGCGGCTCGACACCCACGACGCGATGTGCACGCCGTTGGTGATGTGCTTGATCGGAATTTCGGAAACCGAGCGCTGCGGCCAGAGGTTCTTCCACATTTCGCGGGCGACTTCGCCGTGCAGCTTGCTGACGCCGTTGCTGAAATTGGCCAGCCGCAGCCCGAACACGGTCATCGACATTTCGCTGGCGTGGTTGCGGTCGTTGATCGGGATGCCCCAGCGGATCACCCGGTTCACGTCGAGGTGGGCCTCGGAAGCGAACGCGTTGAGGTACGGCCGCAGCATGCCGATGTCGAACACCTCGTTGCCGGCCGGAACCGGCGTGTGGGTGGTGAAGATGTTCGAACGCCAGACCACTTCCAACGCAACGTCCGGCTCGTAGCCGAAATCGTTGACCAGGTGGGAGATGCGGGCGAGCGACAGGAATCCGGCGTGGCCTTCGTTCATATGGCAGACCTGCGGATTGTAGCCCATGGCGATCAGCGCCTTGAAGCCGCCGATGCCGAGCAGCAGCTCCTGGTGGAGCCGCATCCGCTTGTCGCCGCCGTAGAGCCGCCACGAGATTTCGCGGAGGTCCGGCGGATTTTCGGGAATTTCGGTGTCGAGCAGCAGCAACGGAATGTTGCCGACCCAGAGCACCCAGACCGCCGCGTAGAGATCGCGGTCGATCAGGCGGATATGGATGGTGACCTCCTGGCCCTTCTTGTCCCGGCCGCGTTCGAGCGGCAGGTTGTGGAGTTCCGAGACCGGGTAGTGTTCGATCTGCCAGCCGTTGCGGTCGAGCACCTGGGTGAAGTAGCCCTGCTTGTAGAGCAGCCCGACCGCGACCAGCGGCAGCGAGAGGTCGCTGGCCGCCTTGAGGTGGTCGCCGGCGAGCACGCCGAGGCCGCCCGAGAAGATCGGAATGCTCTCGTGAATGCCGAATTCAAGCGAAAAATAGGCGATGGTGCGGTCTTTTTCGAACCGGTCCTTCGGCACGTAGCGTTCGAATTCCGCCTGGACCACCCGCAGGTGGCGGCGGTAGGTGGGGTCGTGCGCCAGCTCTTCGAGCCGGGTTTGCGGAACGGTGCGCAGGAACGCCTTGGGGTTGCCGCCGAGTTCGCGCCACAGGTTCGGGTTGATGCGCACGAAGAGCTCGATCGCCATCGGGTGCCAGCACCACCAGATATTATTGGAAAGCGTTTCCAGGAAATGGAGCTCCTCGGGAATACGCGGGCCTACGTTGTAAAGTTGAACATCCATAATTCACCACCAGATTTTTCGGTAAAGATAAAAAAATTCCCCGCCGTTTCCCATATGGAAACCGCAGATTCCCCGGAGAAGGGGTCAATCGGCCGCCGCCGGACGCATTCGCTCCATCACGCGCCTGCCGCCATTTCGGAAAGAGGCGCACGCCGTCGCGGGAACCGTCCGGCCGGACCGGCCGTGCTTACGTCACTTCTCTTCGAGCACGAGCACGCTGTTGAGCGAGCCGATGTCGTTCGGAGTGAAATTGGGATTGTGCTCGTCGATTTTCCACTCGCCGTTGACTACGAACTTGTATTCGTAAACGCCGGGGGCGAGCATCATCGTTCCGGTGTAGATTCCGTCGCCGTTCTTGTCGATCAGTTGCTTGTCCGGCAGCCATTCGTTGAAGCAGCCGGCGACCGCCACGACCATGCCGGGGTCATCTTCGTAAAGGAAGGTAACCCTGCGCCGGACCGGCCGATTGGTTTTCGTCATGTTCTTTCCAGCCATAATACGCCTCCTCTTTCTGTTGGGGTGAATCTTCGCCGCCGTGCCGCCCGAACTGCTTCTGGCGACATGTCGGAATCATATTGCAACTCCCTTGCACTCAATTGCGCAGCGCGGCCGTTGACTCCCCCTGGCCGTGCGGCGGCAACGAAAATTCCAAAAATCGTTCTTCCTCACGATGCAATAATATAACATCGCTTTTTGCGTTGTCAAGTTCCTCCTTCGATTTAAAATATTAAGATTCAATGAAAAGAGTTGTCTCCATCCTGTTTGTAAAATTACATGTTTATTTTTACAAAACACCGATTCCGCCGGGTTATGCCGCTGGTTTGGACTGGATTGACTTTTTCGCGATTTTTGCGCGGTTCGGCAACCGGCCCCTTTTCATCCGGCATTGTCTGTGGTATAGTTTTATCATCGCCATTCAATCGAATCGGGAGGTTTTGGAATGAAGCGCTGGAAAAAGCTTGATCTTGAAGTGTCGCTGAAGCCGTTCACGGAGCGGAACCGGGCCGGATATGAGAAAACGGCGGAGACCATCTTCCGCCAGTGGGAAGTGCTGATCGGCGAGAGCGAATCCGTCTCGCTGATGTTCTGGGCCGCCGACGGGTCGGAGATTCTGGACTACAATGGCAAAATGACCGACACCTTCGAGTGGGCCAAGTGGATCGGCGTCGCCAATCCGCACGGCGAAAGTTCCGACCTCGCCCCCGAGTTGAAGAGCATCCACGAACGCCAGCGCCCCTATCTCGAAGGGGAGATGCCGGATTGGACTTACGGCGATTTCCGCGAATTGATGGAGGTGCTCCGCGCCGTGTTCCGCCGCCGCTTCGGCCGCGAACTGCGGATCGGCGCGACCTTCGACCCCGGCCCGGAATTCGCCGTGTCGAGTTTCAAATACGAACGCCACCCCGAGGTCTGCCGCGGCTTCTGTCTCGGCGGCAAGACCTTCGTCTGCTGTTACACCACGCTCCATGCGGACAACCGCCCTTACGCCGCCTATCCGAACGGGATTCCGGAAGGCGAGCCGTTCGGCCGCTTCCTCGGCAAACAGTCGCAGAAGTATCTGACCGACATGGGGTTCGATTACATCTGGCTCTCCAACGGTTTCGGCTTCGGCATGGAGACCTGGGGCGCCACCGGGGCGATCTTCGACGGGGCCGATTTCGCGCCCGAACACGCCGACGAAGTGCGCCGGTCTATGCACGATTTCTGGCTCGATTTCCGGCGCGAATGCCCGACCATTCCGATCGAGACGCGCGGAACCAACCTCTCCACCGGCATGGACCTCTCCAGCGACGCCACGCCGCTGCGCGAAATCTACCGCGAAGTCGCCGACCTCGAAGTGCCGCCGAACTCGCCGTGGGCCGCCCTCGACGGGGATTTCGGCATGGAGCTGGCCGGCTGGATGTCTCACGTCGCCGAGCTGCCGAAAGGCAAGGGCTATCCCTTCCGTTTCTACACGCACGACATCTGGTTCATGAATTCGCCGTGGCTCGACCGCTACGGGCGCAGCCCGCACGACATCTTCCTGCCGATGGCGGTCTGCCGTCTGGACGGGGAGGGCAAGCCGCAGCTCCCGACCGCGCTGCACATGCTCTCCATCGACGACTCCTACGGCCGCATGCCGGATCAGGTTCCCTGTGAAGTCATTCCGTATCTCCAGGACGCGCGGCGCACGGCCCCCGACCAGGCCGGGCCGCTGGTCTGGCTCTACCCCTTCGACGAATATCACGATTTGGTCTACGCCGGGGAACGGCTGGAAGAAGTGTTCGCCGGGGATTACCTCATCCGCGGCGCGATCAACTGCGGGTTGCCGCTCAACACGGTAATTTCGACCGGCAACTTCCTCTCCGCTCCCGAGGCCGTCTTCCAGGACCGGATTCTCGTCGCGCCGACGGCGGTCACCGTCAATCCGCAAGTGACGGCGAAGCTCGAAGCCTTCCTCGCCTCCGGCGGCCGCGTCCTCTTCTACGGACCGGCCCGCGGCGAAGCGGTCGAACGGCTGCTCGGCGTGGTTCCGGCGGAACCGCTCGACGGCGAATTCGACGTGGTCGGCTTCGGCCGGGTCAAGCACCTGGCCCGCTACTCGGGCGGCGCGCTCGACCGGGAATTCGCGCCGGGGAGTCCGGCCGAGACGATGTTCCGCTACGAGTGCGGCGGCCAGTCCCGCCCCGCCGTCAGCCGCGTCGCCAAACCGGAGTGGAACGGCGGAAGCATCGTCTGGGTCCGCGGCAGCAACTCGTTCTCGATGGAGAAAAACTGCCACTTCTCCACCGCGTTCGACCGCAATGTGTTCGAGCGCTCCGAAGCGATGCTGGTGCGGGCGCTGGCCCAATTCGGCTACGCGATCGAATTCGACCGCGCCGACGCGACGACGCCGGAACCGCGGCTCACGCTGCGTTTCTGTGACAACTCCCTCCGCCTCTCCGGATTCGGCACCGACACGACGGTCGTCGAGCACTTCCGTTTCCCCGACGGCGCGCCGGTGTTCACCGGGTCCGATACGCTGGTCCGCAACGGATTCGCCGCCTATCCCGCCGAGCGCGCGGTCAACCGCGAATGCCGCTTCTTCGTCGCCATGCAGGAAGGCCGCCTCCGCTGCCGCGAGGAGATTTCGCTGATGCCCGGCGTCAAACGCCGGATCAGCCTCGGCGGACTCAGCGCCGCCCGCGTCGTCTTCCGCCCGGAAGCGGGGCATGTCGCATCGGTCCGCTTCTCCCGCGGCGGATACGCCGGCGTCAAGCGCACGCTGCTCGAACCTTCCGCCTTCGAAGCCCGGCTCGAAACCGACGGTTTCGGCCCGAAATACATTCTGGAAAACATCTCGGGAGACCTGCTCGTCTCCTGGGGAGAGGAGAACTGAAATGAACATCGCCAGACGCAAACCGCTCACCGCCCGGGTCGGCATCTTCGGAGTCGGACTCGACACCTATTGGCACCAGTTCCCCGGCCTGCTCGACGAACTGCTCGCCAAAAAAGAGATCCTGAAGAATAAACTCTCGGCCCACTCCGTCGAACTCTTCGACTTCGGCATGATCGACAACGCCGAACGCGCCGCCGAAGCCCTCCCGAAACTCGAAGCCGCCGACCTCGACCTCCTCTTCGTCGACATGCTGACCTACGCCACCAGCGCCACCTTCGGCATGATCGTGCGCCGGATGCAGATTCCCGTCGTCCTCGTCGCCCTCCAGCCCCTCGCGGCCATGGACTACACCCGCGCCAGCACCTATATGCAGCTCTGCAACGACGACCTCTGCTCGGTGCCCGAATTCACCGGCGTCGCCGTCCGCATGGGCAAATCCGCTCCCCCGCTCATCATCGGCCGGCTCGAAGGAGACGCCGCCGCCGACGCCGAACTCGCCGAATGGTGCCGCGTCGCCCACGTCATCCACGACCTCCGCCGCGCCCGCCTCGGCCACATGGGCCACGTCCTCGAAGCCATGCTCGACATGCAGACCGACCCCGCCGCCGTCACCGCGGCCTTCGGCGCACACGTCGTCCAGTGCGAAGCCGACGAGTTCCTCCCCGTCTGCCGCGAAGTCGATCCCGCCGGGAACGAAGTCGCCGAAATGAAGAAACGCATCCTCGCCTTCTTCGACACCCCCGACCCCGTCTCCGACCCGCTCACCCATAAACTCACCGACCAGGACCTCGAAACCGCCGCCGTCGTCGCCGTCACCCTCGAACGCTTCATCGAAAAGAAGCACCTCGACGGTCTCGCCTACTATTACGAAGCGGAACCCGAGTCCCAGCTCCGCCGCATCGTCACCAATTTCATCGTCGGCAACTCGCTTCTCACCGCCGCCGGTTTCCCCATGTGCGGCGAATTCGACATCAAAACCTGCATCGCCATGCTCATCTTCGACCGGCTCGAAATCGGCGGCTCCTTCGCCGAATTCCACCCCGTCGACTTCAGCCGCGATACCGTCCTGGTCGGTCACGACGGCCCCCACCATCTCAACATCGCCAACGGACGCCCCGTCATCCGCAGCCTCAAAAAGTATCACGGCAAACCCGGCTCCGGCGCCGGCGTCGAATTCAACATCAAAACCGGCCCCATCACCATGTTGAGCGTCACCGTCGACGCCTCCGGCAAATTCAAGTTCGTCGTCGCCGAAGGCGAATCCGTCGACGGTCCCATCCCCCCCACCGGCAATACCAACACCCATGGCAAATTCCCCCCCGACGTCCGCACCTTCCTCAAGCGTTGGGTCGCCGCCGGCCCCACTCACCACTTCGCCCTCGGCATCGGCCATCACGCCGAAACCGTTCGCAAAGTCGGCGACGCTTTCGGCATCGAAACTGTCGTCATCTAACCCCTGTCTCCATGCTGTCTCGTGGGAATAAGGGAGGCGCTTCGCCCTCCCTTAACCCACCCGACCGGCAGGGTGCCGGTGCCGCGACCAGATCCGCATCAAATGCTGCGCATTTAATGCTCCGACTAAGAAATTCGGGGGGGGCGTGCAGAGTTCCGGAGGGCGCAAAATACCGCTCCGTCGGCACCTCTCGCCCCTCCTATGAGAGACTATTTGTCAAGAGTGTTTTTGTAAAAAATCGTTTTTTTAAGAAAATGAGCCTTGGCGATTCAAAACG